>Ga0208450_1000218_pt1 | contig 36600 bp, 48 predicted proteins | sample MalvireepMed_908_FD_184249 | JGI IMG/M metagenome (GOLD analysis project Ga0208450, IMG submission 184249) | Marine viral communities from the Global Malaspina Expedition - Malaspina viral metaG DeepMed_908 (SPAdes) (version 2) | ecosystem: Environmental > Aquatic > Marine > Oceanic | place... | reverse complement strand
GACCGGCAGTTGATGGGCGAGGACGCCACGGGCGGGATCGGAAACAACTTTCAGGACGACTTGAACATGTTGGGGTTCTGGGGCAACTCCCCGCACGTCCCAAGGCAGATGGTCAGGAGACAAACATGACAACAATGGGCCAGCGACTCGAAAACAGGCAGAACAACATTATAGACACAGGGCGTGGCACCATTCCGCTCAAGACGGTTGAGCAAATGCAGAGGGAGACAGACGCAAGAGTGGACACCTTTGTCCCTGTCGGGACTGACCAGCACTTGGTCCCCCCCGAGAGGGGTGAAGTCATTCTCGGGGCCATAGACGCTGGGGTCGTGGACCCCGACAGCGACTCCTTGTACCGAGACGCACAAGCGGCAAACTTTGACAACTACCACTCAATTCCCACGTTCAGGGATTTCTTGGACGACGAGCGGGTGAGGCTGGCCAAGGATCTGGGGATATATGGACGAGACACGGAGTGGTACCCCGGCGGCGGTAACATTGGGAGTGAGTTCGACAGGGGGATTGGCCCACTGTATGAGTACGGGGGGTTCTTTGACGCAAGGGAGCTTGAGGCTGATCGCGGTGGCCCGATGACCGAGGAAAGGCTCAGGGATTATTTTCTTGGTGGCGGCACCTCGGGTTCCCTCGACGATCCGCTGCCCACGGAAATGTTCAACCGGTCTCAGGTTGGTGAGATGATGGGCAGGTACGGGTCGATCCTTGCCTTGGAGGACTCCTTCAAAGAAGTTGAGGGCGCATACGGCTCTTCCATGGGGTCGGTCGACGAGGCCGAGAGGGTGTCGCAGAGGGCGTCTGCCCAGAGATTCTCCAGAGGCCGGTCTTCAGGGATGCAGAGAATGGCTAGGCGTGGCCTCGCGGGGTCCTCTCTTACCGAGGCCTACGAGATGTCTTCTCTTGCCGATGAGGCTGCGGCTAGCACGGATATAGCTGGGCAGTTTGCCGCACAGAGGGCACAAATCGAGCAGAATAAGGCAAACCAGATGGTCTCCCTTCTCACTGGGAATAACATCGGGGGTGGCTTGAACCCAGAGTCTGCGTTCGACATGGCCCGCATGTACGGAGAGTCAGGTTCAGGACAGGAGCCGCCTGACGTGGGCGGATTGTTCTAGTAGCAGAAAGGGTTTCTCATGGCTCTCAATCTCCAGTTCGGCCCGCCAATGTCTGGCGTGTCTGGTGCGGTAGGTCTCGCTGCCGGTCAGGGCGAGTACGCCCTGCGCAAGCAGAACATCGAGTCTCAGGCCCGACAGCAGAGACTGCAAAACGTAATGGGCCTGATAAACACTGGCCTGAAAGTAGCCCAGCCGTTTGTCTCGCAAGCCATCCGCCAGCAGGACCAGCAATTCTCAGCGGGCCTGAAGGCCAAGGAGGAGAAGAAGAGGTACGATTGGCTGAACAGCGACGCATATATCAGCACTGGTATGCGGGGGGATGCTACACGACTGGTCGAGGGGACTCGGCAGTGGAACAACGCCATAACCAAAGGTCTTGACTACCTCAAGACGATTGGCCCCTCGGACGCCGGTGCGTTCGAGGACCAGACTCTGGGCAGCGTGAAGTATGGCGGTGGGTCGGGGAAGCTGAACCCCCAGCAATTCAAGGCGGCTGTCGGGAACCTCCTGACCAAGTCGGAGAGGATTGGTTCGCTTGCGATGGGTTCCCCCAGAACCCAAGCGGAGAAGTTCACCGACAACGTGCATACAGACGAAGAAGGGAACCGTTACTGGGTCTCCCCAGACGGGGGGCGTATGGAACCCCTCACCTCGAGGAAGGATACCCAGAGAAACAAGTTCATCGAATACGCGATGCGGTACCAACAGGTTCTGGACGGCGTGAAGGCCAAGGGTGTCGAGAGCGTGATATCGACCGCTCGCAGGAACCTCGAGGCTCTCTACAACGAGGGGGACCAAAAGATTGAGGACGGGGTTGATGCGGCGGCTCAGGACTACCTCCGCAACTTCCCAGACAACCCGTTCGGCAACTTGCAGAAGCTGTTCCCAGAATTCATCAGCGGTGAGGGAAGGGTCAAGGTTGATGATGTCGACAACATGGGAGGTGGGCGCAGAGACCTCACAGAAGAGGCTGCGGGTGGACCTCGTCCGGAGTTGGGCACTTCCCTAGGGCATGGCAACCCGCCATACAATACGGGGGCCAGTGACCAGCCTCCCCTTGAAGCCCCCCCCGAGGCGGTCAGGGGTCAGTACATTGATGAAATGACCAGTCGCTGGGGTCCAGCGGGCGGGCGGCAGGCCCAGCTAGAGGCTGGGGCGAATGAGACCAAGAGGGGTATACCGGCACTCGCCAAGGAGATGGCAAACCCCGAGTGGGACTCGATGATCAACTCCATGTCGGCAACAAGGTTCAAGACCCGAGACGGAAAGATGCGGGAGGTGTTCGACGAGAGACTCCTGAAGTCGGCACTTTCCATGGTGCGTAGAATCAACCGCGAGGAGGTTGATTCTATCGAGACGAGTAACTTGGCACTGCACCAGACAGGGTCGCAGGGCAACCACAAGCACATGATGCGTGCGGCAGCACTGACGTGGCTGAAGAACTCCATCTCCCAGTACCAGCTGTCGGTTGATGCAGCCGAGGACGGGAAGGCTCCCAAGCTCCTGTATGGGGAAGAGGCGTTGCCCATGCCTGAGATGCTTGAGGAGTACATCAAGAGCGGGTCCCCAGAGGCGGGGGGAGCGACGATCCGAAGCCCGTCGCAGTACTTGCCACAGTACTTCCCGACGTGGTCGATGCGATAACTTCACAGAGAGACACGGGGTCAGAGATGGCAGACGGAGTCGGCTTTGCTCATTACGAGTTCCCGTCAGAGCAGGGGCGTGGGTACGCATCCCTTCCGCACTACGAGACCTTCGATCTTGAGGCTGGCGGCCTAGTTGAACAGGCCAGTGCGGAGATTCCGGCTGGCCGTTCGTACGGATCGAACCGCCTGTTTGAGGTCCTGAACCAATCTCAGGACGTGTGGAAGGGGTTCCCTGTGGCGGACGAGGAGAGGGTCCGCAGGGAGGACCTGAGGTACGCGAGGGATTGGAAGAGCCGAGAGGCGGACCGCATTGCACAGGAGAGTGTGGAGAGCAGTGTGCCTTGGGAGTTTCAGTCTCTGACCAGTGGTCCCGCCGCAGGGGTGGAGTCGATGGGTGCTGCGGTGATGAGACTGATAGACCCAGAGACATCCGACTGGATGGTCAGGGCCACTCAGGCTAGGGGCATGGGTCACGAGATAGGGATGAGCAAGGAGGAATTATCCTCTGTGAGGAAGTGGTTCAACACGAACCTGTACGGGGCCTCACGCTCACTGACACAGGCTGCGATAGCGGCGGGGCTGGCCAAGGTGACCGGCGGTTCTTCGTTGGCGATCATGGCTGGGACGTTTGGTGCCACATCCGCCAACGACTCCTACGTCGAGGCAATCGACTACGGACTCCCTCCAAAGAAGGCCTTCAACTATGCGTGGAAGCAGGGGGCGTTTGAGGCTGGGGTGATGACCGTGTTCCACATGGTTGGCTTGGGGGGTTTTGAAAAGGCGTTGGTTGGAGGGAGCATCTGGAAATCCTTGAGTAAGGAATTCGGTAAGGATTTTCTTGCAGAACTCACGGAAGAGGAAATCACGACGGTAATGCAAGAGATGTCTCGTGTTGCCGCAATGCCTGAGGGGAAGTACCGCAACGCTTGGATAGGTGATGATGGTACCTTCGAGAGTTCCCCCATGAAGACGGCCCTGTTGGACACCGCGTCCCAGACCCTGTTCATGATGGGTGGTCCCAGAGCGGCAGGGGGTGCGGCACGTGCTTCGGGAAAGGCGTGGTCGTTCCTGATCGACCCCAGCCGGAACTCCATACTGGTGATGCCTGACGCTGTACGTGGTCCTCTTGAAGAAAAGCACGGGTCCTTCAAGGACAGGGATAACCGGCAGGCTGCGTCCGACGACCTTTTGGGGCAATATGTCGGGGTGCTGGACAGCAAGAAGGAGACGGAGGCTGAGGTTGATTACTGGCGTTCTGTTGCTGAAGACGAGGGCAGGACCGAGAACGCGAGGACTGCGGCCTCTGGTGTTGCCAGCAGGTTGGAGGGCGGCGACTTCAACGCCACGGGGGTTGGCAAGGAGTTGCTCGAGATCATCTCGGAGAGGATGTCCAAGAGGGATGAGTCCACCAGCACCTCGGACGCCCCTGTGATCCCAGCCCCAGAGGCTGCGCAGGAGCGGAAGGTCGAAGTTCCTCAGGCCATACTCCAGCAGGACCCCAACGCACAGATAGTCGACCCGTTGGACATGTCGCCAAAAGACGATTCTGACGACACGTTAGTCAGGATGCTCTCCGTTGTCAGGGAGCTTGGCAGGGAGACTCGAGGCGGTCGAGATGTCAGGTTCGTGCAGACATCGGACCCAAACGTGAAGGGTGTCTACTCTGGCGATGGGATCTTCGTGACGATCCCCAAGGTCCAGAAGTACATGAAGGACGGAGTCTTGGACGGGGAGGGACTCCGGAAGGCTTTGACGGGCACCTTTGCCCACGAGTACACCCATGACTTGAAGTCCAAGGCACCGGAGGCTTGGGACCGCCTGTACGACGCACTTTCCAAGGTCAGCAAGTACGCGAAGCTTCTCAAAAAGGGCAGGGACAACTTCCTGACCCAGTTCGAGAAGTCTGCTGGGCTGGACGTAGACCCGTACTCCAACTACCGAGCAGAGGGTGGCGAAACGGCACTGGAGGAACTGGCGAAAGAGGAGTCCCTCGCGTACCTGATGGACAGTTCCTTCATCACGACTGGCCTTGTTTCAAAGATCGCCAAGACTGACAGCAACGCATTCGAGATGCTTCGTGACTGGCTCAGGCGTATCCGCAACTCCCTGTTCGGAGACAAGCTGTACAAGGGAATGGTGGGGGTGTTCAACGAGGTGTCGGGCGACATGGGAATCCAGCCCATTGCCGTCAGGCCGATCACCGAGTCTGTGCCCGACAAGCCGAAAAAGAAGAAGGCCAAGAAGCCGACCAAGAGGAGCAGGAAGCACTCACTTAGCAAGGGCCTTCCTGAGTGGGCTGAGGGTCCTGTGGCTGACCTTGAGAAGCGTGGAAGCAAGGTTACCCAGAAGAACTACGCATCCCCTTCTGTGGTCGTGGTGACGGTCAGGACCAAGGCTGGCAACACCCAGATCGTGACCATTCGTCGCAACGGGATGAAGAACGTACAGAAGGCCACCAGCGAGAACTACAACGCCAAGATGGATGACGCTGTCGATGACGCGATGACCATCGAGTCGTACAGCGAGGATCCGGAACCCGCCCCAGAGAGGCCCACCACCCCAACCGATCAACTCAACGAAGACATCGGAAAACAGTACTCGGGACTTCGGGAAGGTCTGTCGGATGAGGACGTGGAGATCGAATCAACAGACATTGATGCGTTCTATGGTCTGCTGGAGTCTGTGGGCAGCAGGGATGAGAACGGGGAGTACTTGGGCGAGGCCGACGTATCGGACATAGACACCACCTCTCTGAGGGAGCGGGGTCTTGTTTACGTGGATGAGGATGGCCGGTTCCGCTTGACGAGTCTTGGTATGCGGGTCATGGCTTGGGAGGGACCCGACGAGGTTGGCAGGATTAGTGAGAACGAGCCAGACGAACTGGACCAATGGCTTATTGATCATGGGCTTTCTGAGGATGATCGCTTTTCTCTGGCAATAGAGGGCCTAGACGACAAAGACACCGACCTCATGGAGTTGGCGATCCTTACGGCAGACATCGCACTTACCGCCTCCCCGTACACCGGCAGGGCTTTCGATCTGATTGACGAGGTGTGGGAAGGGGACATCGAGGGCGAGATCACAGGGTGGCTCAGGAAGAACAAGCCTGACGCACTCAAGAACGTGGTGGAGACGGTTTGGAACGAACACCACGAGGGCATGCTCAAGTCGTACGGAGGGAACCTGTCCCGCTTTGTGCCCCTTGTCAGGAAGAGGATGATAACAGGCCGTCACGTATCCACAGACAGGGCCGAAATGAACCTGCTGAGGCGGGCCAAGGCTGTAGTGCCTCACCCGAACGAGTACCGCCAACTGGGGGATAGCTCCGAGAGAATGTCAATCAAGGTTCACGACTTGGACCTTCCTGACGAATACTACGACGAGACATCAAAGCATCACGTTGACGAGAGAACACGGGCGGCGGTGGACAAGGTGCGGGCCTATGCCCACATCAAGACGCCAGCGGAGATCCGGACCCACATCCAAGACGAGGCTCATGGTCAGGCTCAGTTCAACAGAGACCCACTGGCCGCGATCAAGTACCTGATCGAGAAGGGGTTCAGTGGAGAGATATTCACCTCTCGAGACTGGGTTATGGCATCCGAGGGACACGCCTTCATCCTCAAGAAGATGGATGCCGGTGGGCTTACGGCTGCGGAGTACGACGACCTGACACAAAAGATGATCTGGCTCGCACAGTACTCTGACGAGGCGGGGTCTGAGTGGGGCCGTGCTGGGTCGATGATGCGGGACAGGGTGGAGACTGTCAGGGAGAGAAGCCGACGAGCAATTGACAAGGCTATCTTTTCCAAGTCAGAAAACATCCGTCGCAAGCTGGCCTACTGGCAGAGCAAACTGATGGGCGGTCTACACCCTGATGCGAAGAAGCGAGTGGCAGAGGTTCGTCAGGAGTGGATGGAGGAGTCGAAGGCCACCATGGACCGGCTCAGGGCCAAGGGGTGGGACCTCGACCAGTTGGACAAGTACATGGGCAGCAGGGAGGCTGTCGAAGCGTTTGTCTACGAGGTGCTGAAGGACAAGGGGGCTGTAGGGACCGCCTCGCACATTGCCTATGAGATGTTCATCAACTTCATCCTGTCTGGCCCGCTGACCCACATGGCCAACGTGGTCAGCAACACCGCGTTCATTACTTACGAGATGATCCCCAAGAGGATTGTCCACTCCGTTATGAACGAGCTTTCTCTGGCGGTGGGGCTTGGGGACAAGATGGCCCCCAGAATCGGGGAGCTACCCCACCTGTACAAGCATATGGCAATAGGTTTCTATGAGGGTGCCAAGCACTTCTGGAGATCCTACGTCACGGAGGAGGAGTCCTTTGAGAGGATGCTGGGTCTGGAGCGTGGCAGGACGAAGTTTGAGACCCACCGCCGCCACATCAAGGGACCCGCAGGGAGGATCATCAGGGGTGTTGGCACAACATTCCTGACGGCGATGGACTCGTGGGCCAAGAGTGTCAATGCGTACGGCGAGGTGGCGGCACTCGCATACAGGGACGCCAAGCACAACGGGCTTGTGGACGATCAGGTCGGCAAGTTTCTTGACGAGGTAATGCTGGACAAGACTCACAGGCTGTGGGGCGAGGCACTGACCATCGCTAGGGACAGGGTCTTCCAAGGAGAGCCTTCTCCTCTTGCCAAGGGAGCCTTGCACATACGAAGGACAGTGCCGGGGGCCAAGTGGTTTCTGCCGTTCATCCTCACTCCAGACAACCTTCTAAGAAAGGGTGTGGCGTATTCCCCGTTTGGGACTATCCCGTTGGGCAAGGGTGTGTACAACGGCTTCAAGTCTGGCGACTGGTCTGGGGTTGGCGAGAGGACTGTCCAGCAACTGTTCGCGTACGCCTTTGTTGCCGCACTGATGGGTGACGACGAGGATGATCCATTCATAACGGGCACGACACCCGACCAGCCCAAGGAGTGGTCGGCTGAGAAGCGTTCGAGGACTATCCCACCCCTGTCCATCAAGGTGGGGGATGGTTACATCTCGTACGCTAGGTTCGAGCCGTTTTCTACGTGGATCGCCCTGACGAAGGATGTCACGGTTGCCATCAAGAAGGGCGACTTTGACTTTGCCAGAGAGAAGCTGGGCGAGTCGGTTATCGAGATGATGAAAGATAAGCCGATGATGCGAGTGGTGTCGGATGTGGGCTACCTGATCCGGAGTCCCGGCAAAGCATCAGCGAGGATAGCTGGGGGGTTCATCACATCGGCGTCCCCCAACCTCTACAAGCAGATAGTGCGTGCCAGCAGGGACCACGCGAAAGAGAGAAGGACTTGGGGTGACGAAGACCGGTTCGTGATGTGGGGCAAGAACCTTCTCCGGAAAGCCGAGATACCCATCTTCGAGGATTACGACAAGTTCGACCAGTACGGCGAAAAAATCCCCGAAAACTACAACCCCACCTCTGGCACAAAGGCCAGCTTCTGGTATAAGCTCCTTGTTCCGGCCAAGGGAAAGCACGTCCACGAGGGTGTTGCGGACAAGGTGCTCCGGAGATGGAACGAGCAGAACCCCGAGGATCGAAAGGGGATCAGGGAGCCAGACCCATGGTTCAGGGAGAAGGGCGAGGATGTCTACCTGACGAAGGAGGAATACTCTGAGTACACGGAACTCACGGGGAAGATATTCAAGGGGCTGGCAGATTCAGAGGCCGTGGATATTGAAAACCCCAAAGCGGGGGACATTGAATCCCTTTGGGAGAACAACTGGAACGCATCCAAGGCGGCGTCGGAGAAGATCCTGAAGAAGAAATGGTCCGGACTGCCCTACAAGGACGACGCCAAGGCGATCTCTCAGAAGATATACGAGAACAACATAAACAAGAGGATAACAATCCTAGCCAGACCCAACCCCTCACTTAGGAACCAAGACAGTGATGTGAAGGGTTACACCATGGGGAAGAGGAAAGAGGCACTTGATGCCGAGATGAAGGAGTTGATTGAGACCAAGCAGGAGGCTGCTGAGTTTCTCGTGCGTCAGGGCTACACAGACAAGAACTTCCCAAAGCTGACTAGGCGGAAGAGTACCGTGTCGTGGCACAGGGCCATCAGGTCATTCAAGAACTTTTCTGGGGGTGTTACCGGTGAACGGAAGCGAGATGTTCCACCAAGAGTTAGAGGGACTAGGAAAGCTTCATGATTCGAAGCAGGCTGATTACGGGAGGCCGAACGACCCGTTTGCAAACGTGAGGGCATCGGAGGAGTTTGGGATAGACCCATGGATCGGTTGCATGATTCGTGCAAACGACAAGATGCGTCGCATCCAAACCCACGCCAAGGGCAACTCTCTCAAGCACGAGAGTGTGGAGGACAGCTTCAGGGACTTGGCTGTGTACTCGCTAATTGCCCTGTGTTTGTACAGGGAGCAGCATGGAATCACCAGCTAAAGGCCTAGCTGCCCAGAAGAAAACCTAGGCCCATTGAGTGTCCGGTAAAGCTCATACTCGTCCCTGACTCCGCAGAACGAGTCGAGTATGTCGCACACGTCCTCCAATTCCAGCGGCCCGTCATCTGTTGACCATTCGTACAGGATGTCCACGAGTCTGCTGTCATTGAGGTCCAGTGGGCCATGAGAGTCCCAAACCCTGATGATGTAGGTGTGCCCCTTTGTGTGGCACTCAACCTCGAAAAGCGTCCTTTTCATAATGACGCCTGTTTTCCCATTGACGGCAACGCCAGCTGATGCCCATGATAGCACGTCACTAAAAGGGGGAGTCGGATGTACGCTTATCTGCGGGATGCCTACGCCGTCATCGACGAGATGGCCGCGAGCGACGAACTGGTGGCAACCCAGTGCCGTGCCCTGATAACCGGATACGCAGCAGAGTACACCAGTGCCAACTCAACATTCGAGGTCGTTGAGATTGAGAAGGTGTACACTGCCCCTCTGAGAAACCTCAAGCCAAATGGGCGAATCAGCAGGAAGTGGACCCTTGCTGGGAAGATCGACAAGCTGGTCAAGGTGGACGGCCAGCACTTCCTTGTTGACCACAAGACCACATCCCTGTCGATAGAGGACCCTGACAGCAATTACTGGAAGAGCCTCAGGATCGACAGCCAGCCCCGCCACTACGAGATCCTGATGTACTCCAACGGAGTACCCCTCAGGGGAATCATTTGGGACGTGGTGAAGAAGCCCACAACGAAGCCCATCAAGATCAGCAACGCTGTACGGTCCAACACGAGGACGACTGGACACTACTTGGGTGAGCCGGTATCGGATGAGACCGTGGAAGACCTGCTGGACATCGAGAGGGAAAACATGGAGATGTATCAGATACGTCTCCTGAAGGGGATCCTCGAGGGCAGAGACAAGTACTTCAAGCGGAAGAGCATTGCCCTGACGACTGACGAGCTTGAGCAGTACAACAACTCGTTGTGGCAAGTGTCCGAGGATATGACCTCCACAATGAAGAGGTCGGAGAAGACGGGGATCACTCCGTACAACCCCTCGGGCTGCATGATGTACAACACCCCCTGTCAGTACTTGGGCATCTGCTCACATCATGACGAGACGGGGAGTGCGAACTGGCAGCACGCACTGGATGTCCACCCAGAGCTTGAGGGTGAGGCGTCCCCATACGGCGACAGGGAGTTACTGACAAACAGCAGGGCGAAGTGTTTTCAGCTTTGCCCAACGAAGCATCACTACCGGTACGTGCTGGGCTTGGAGCGTGTACGCGAAGAAATCAAGCCCGCACTTTTCTTTGGAAACGTCTGGCACGCTGCAATGGATGCGTGGTGGGCGGCAGTCTCTGGATACGAAAGGGGAGACAATGACAGTGGAAACTAAAGCGAAGGGGGCCAAGGTTGTGGATACCAAGGTCAAGACAAACTGGCTGAAAAGCATCCGAAAGGATGTGGAGAGGAGGCCACCCTCGATGGTGATTGTTGGTCCTGCTGGTGTGGGCAAGTCCTCACTGGCTGGCAACATTCCAAAGAGTGTGGTCATGCCCTTTGGGCAAGAGGATACTTGGGGTCTTCTCAAGGGCAGCGGTGCTGTTCCGGAAGACCTGCCAGTACTCCCTCCGGCCAGAACCTTCAGCGACATGATGGGGATGATCGAGGAGTTGACCACAGAGGATCATGAGTACAAGGCACTCGTGATCGACACTATCTCATGTGCGGAGAGACTCTGCCATGAGCATGTGTGCAACAGGGAGTTCAGCGGTGACTGGTCCGAGAGAGGGTTCTTGGGCTTCAACCGTGGCTACGAGGTGTCCTTGTCTGACTGGCGTGAGTACATAAACGCCGTGGACAGACTCAGGGACGAAAAAGGGATGATGGTAGTGCTTCTTGGTCACACCAAGATCACTCAATACCGCAACCCTGTTGGTGCAGACTATGATCGGTTCACGGTCGACCTGCACCACAAGACGTGGTCTCTGACGCACCGCTGGTGCGACGCGGTCCTTTTCTTCAACTACTGGATCGAAGTGGACGAGAGCGGCCTCAGGGCCAAGGGGAAGGGTGGCCACTCGCGTGTCATCCACACCCAGCACTCGGCTGCATTCGACGCGAAGAACCGCTTTGGTTTGGAAGCGGAGATTGAGGGTGGGGACAGTGGTGCAGAGGCTTGGCAGAATCTCAAGGATGCTATTGTGGAGGCAAGGAGCTAATGGCTGGATACGACGAAGGAAGATATGACTGCACCGTGATGGGTCAGGGTTTCGGCGTTGCCGGTAAAAACCAAACCCAGTACTTCGGTATCGAGGTGCTTCCCCACAAGAGGTACATGTCCAGTGGGGAGGAGTTTGTCGTTGATGCGAAGTTCACCCGAACTGTGAAGCTGTGGATGAACAGCGAGGGGAACGTCGAACGATCCGCTGCAAGGCTGAAGACCTTGGGGTGGGACGGCAAGTTCAAGGACCTAGAGCCGGGGGGGTCCTGCGACCTGACCGGACTGACGGTCACACTGGAGAACAGCCACAGGGAGAGTCCTGACGGCAAGATGTGGGACGATTTCGACTTCCCCTATGACGGGCCGGTCGAGACGACCATCTCCAATGACAACAGTATCGCGGCGAAGCTTGACAGGATGTACAAGCCGAACGCGAAAAAGGCCAAGGCGGAAACCGTTGACGAAGAGGTTCCGTTCTAAACGTCCCTCCTTTCGTGGGATGGGGGAGTAGTGACCCCCAGTCGTTACCGTGTCCACGGTCACCAGCCCGTTCAAGTCGGGCGTAGCGACTTTAGCCAAGGATGGCGTAATGGGGCATGGAGGCCCCGTGGTGTACAACATTGTGGCAACCATGCAGGAAACTCGAGGCTGTAAAACTATGAGGGCGTTTCAGCTTCACCGCCTTTGTGCCTGTGTGGGTCTGTTACCCGACCTGTCTCGCAAACAGGATGCTGGGGCCGTGCAAATCGAGGCAATGTCTGGCCGACATCCTCGGGGGACACAAGCTACCTGCACGTAGCCAGCAGACAGACGCTGTTACGATATGGGGGATAGGTAAGTGTCCCCGATAGGCCGCGTTGTGCAATGACTATCAGGAAGTGCCCTGACTGTGGAAAGCATCCGGACATCAAGGAAAACTACATGGCTGCTGGGGGGCATCTGGTCAGCGGGGTCATGTGCGAGCAGTGTGACCTCGTGGCATTCCACTTCACCACTCAGAGCGGGATAGACCTGTGGAATCGGATGTGTGAGGATTGGGAGAAAAACGGAGGGACCGAGTGATGGATAGCCGACTGAAGACCTGCCAACGGCTCCGTGATGTCGTTATGGCATACGAGACGTGTGACTCGCTGGGTGCGGTGCATTGCACGTGTGTTCCGCTGCTCCGCGAAGAGATCAAGCGGCTGAGGAATGACCGCCCCGGCGAGTGGGTGAGCGTGGAGGACCGCACGCCGAATGACGGAGCCTTGGTTCTCGTGGCCGACCAATATGGCCGAGTGCTGGCGTCCTCTTACAACGACGATTTCGCCGGGGAGTGGTTCTTTGAGCAGGGACCGGCCCATAGAGACCACTTCACCCACTGGCGACCACTACCGGAGGGGCCGAGCGATGAGTGAGCCAAGCCCCTTGGGGAAAACGATTACTTCTCCTCACGACACTGAGTTGGTGTGGGCACACTTGAGCAACGTGATTCACGTTCCAGAGGGCAAGGAGCCGTCAAACTTCTTTGTCTGTGGGTGCTAGAGAAGGACCACGTAATGAGCTACGCATCTCTTGGCTTTGTGTTCTTTGTGGGAGGGGTGGCTGTTCTGGTGGGGTTCCTTAACGAGCTTGGGAGAGACAGATGAGGAAGGTTGCCTTGATGTACACGCTGATGTGCCTCGTGGTGTTTCACGGGTTCATCTTGGGGAGCAACATCCTAGCCTTCTTCATTGTCCCGTTCATGGAACCCTTTTACGTTTCCGTGCCGATAATGTCTCTTGTCCTTGTACTCACCTTCTCCAAGGTGATCGACTGCCCCCTCACTGCTGCGGAGAACCACCTGAGGAGAAAGCTGGGTATGAAGAGGATAGGGGGGTTCGCTGGGCACTATTTCATGAAGCCAATAAGGAGAAGACGTGGCAAAAAAGAAGGCAACTAAACGGAACTACCGCAAGGAGTACGACAACTTCGACTCCAAGCCGAGCGAGATCAAGAAGAGGTCTAACAGGAATAAGGCTCGGAGGAAGCTGAAGAAGGCTGGCGTGAAGGTTGCGGGTAAGGATGTCCACCACAAGGACGGGAACGCCAACAACAACAAGAAGTCAAACCTGACCACCAAGTCGCCCTCAAAGAACCGGTCGTTCGCTAGGACCAAGAAGGCTGGCAAGAAGAGAACGAGGGTGAGGGCTATGTCACATAAGGGGAGAAAGAAATGACGGACGACGAGAGGGCAATGGCACTTTATATGGCGTATCCACGCAAGGTTGCACGTGCAGCAGCCATAAAGGCCATAAAGAAGGCATTGCGTAAAGAGGGCTTTGAGTCCCTAATGGAGGCAGTGCTGGACTATTCAAGGGCTAGGGAGGGGCAAGACAAGCAGTTCACCCCTTACCCAGCCACGTGGTTCAATCAGGAGAGATGGGCTGACGACAGGGAAGAATGGGCACCCACAAGCCCAGATGTCCCGACCGAGGAAGCGTGGATGATGGTACGTGACGCCGTGAGGAGGCACGGGGTCATGGGCATGCCGGAGGCAAGAAGGGCCATGCCCGCCGATGTCGTCGACGCAGCGGAAGAGGTTGGGTGGAGAAACCTTTGCGACATGACGGAGTTCAACAGCGATAAGCTGAGGTATAACTTCCGAGTTGTGTACGAGAGGTCTGCCAATGGCTCTGGGAATCAAAACACTGAGAGAACACGAGAAGGCAATGACGGCGGCGTGGGAAACCTACTTCGCGTCCGTGCCGGGGACGCCAGAGTCCATTGAGTCTCTAAGGGTTGCCTCAACTTTCCCCCTTGCACCGGAGGGACGACGTGAAGCGGCCTGTGTACGAGAGCGCAAGCGACAGGAAAAAAGAACGGTCGTTCGCCCAGAAGATCGAGAAGGTGACTGGTTCTTTCCTGAAGAAGACCCCACCGTTCTACCACGTGGACTTCATGGGTCTGGAGAAGATCCGGAGCGGGGCGAAGCTGAAGTTTTTCGTGGAGGTGAAGCACAGGAAGATTGACCACAACAAGTACGACACCTACATGCTGTCACTGAAGAAGTGGATCAACATGAACCTCATACGAAGGTATGGGGGCCTCCCTGTGTTCTTGGCGATTCGATACCTCGATCTGGACCTGTGCCTCCCTGTAACGGATGAGGTGTTCCCAATCAGCTACATGGGGCGACTGGACAGGGGTGACGAGTCAGACATGGAACCGTGTATCATGGTGCCGATACCACGCCTGATGCCCATGGAGAGAATGAGGGATGGCTAGCGTAATAGCCATAGACCCCGGCAACAAGCTGTCTGCGTTCGCGGTGTTGGTTGACGGCGAGCCGGTGGACATCGGGATAAATGAAAACAAGAATGTCGCCGACTACCTGCTCTACGCGAAGCTGCTATGGCCTGACGTGGAGCTAGTAATAGAGATGATCGCTTGTTACGGTATGCCGGTTGGGGCCGAGGTGTTCGAGACGTGCGTGTGGATAGGGAGGTTCGCGGAACGGTGGGAAACCACGCACCCCCTGTCGGGTGTACAATACGTCTTCAGAAAAGACGTAAAGATGAACCTGTGCCACAGCATGAGGGCCAAGGACTCAAACATCCGCCAAGCCTTGATTGACAGATTCGGCGGCAAGGAGGCGGGGGTGGGAAACAAGCATAGCCCCGGCCCTCTCTACGGTGCAAAGAAGGACATCTGGTCTGCCATAGCCGTTGGGATCACATACTTGGACAGCGTGGAACATGGAAGACTTGGAGCGTCGAGTGATCCAGCTTGAAGAAAAGGTGAGGTCAGAGGTCGGGGACGACGGGTACGACGGTCAGGTCTGGCGTGTTGCGAACAGCCATACAGAGAGAATAGGCCGTCTGGAAGACATGCTGTGGAAGGACGGGGACAGCATCACCGCACAGATTCTCAAATTGAGAACAGAGCTTCGCACGATTGCCGTGTGTGTCAGCATACTCATCCCAATAATCTTCAAGGCCATTGATTCATGGTTAGGAAAAGCCTGATTGCCGCAGCACTCCTCGTGCTGTGCAGCATCTCGTTCTCGGATGAGCCTGAGCAGAAGCCTGAGTACTACAATGCCGTTGTGCGGATAGACGGTTGTAGCGGGGTGATCGTGCGGACTGGCCCAGAGGTGTCTGTTGGCGTGTCTGCCCAACATTGCACCGGCAAGGTGGGCGAGGTGGTGAGGTTCAGAAATCCTGATGGTAGTGGTGGCTACGCCAGATGGGTCGCGGAGGATGTCAGGACCGACTTGTCGCTGTTCAGGGTGTGGACCCGTGACACGAAGCGTGTGTCAGTGTCTGTTCAGGCGAACGGGGACAGGCCATCCAAGGAGTTCAGCGGGTGGGGATACCCACAGGGGAAGGGTCCCCACTGGAAGCGTTTGAAGTTCGACGGAAAGTTCAACATTACTGGGCTGGAGTCCCCGAGAAATCAGTTCGAGGTCAAGGATGGGGTGTTCAACAATGGGGACTCGGGGGGAGGGGTGTTCAACAATGGCAAGCTGTTCGGGATCACGTCGCACGGATCCAAGAACCACAAGCACCTCTTCGCCTGTACCAAGGAGCAGTTGAACGAGTTTCTGAAGAGGGTGGACGGCAAGCTGAAGAGTAAACTGGTAAAGTGGGAGGCGGGGAAGATGCCCCCTCTGGGGTCTGATGACGACAGGGAAGTTGCCCTGTCTGAGGTCATCAAGGCCATGATGAAGCTTCAGGCGGAAAACAAGTTACTGGCTGAAAAGGTTCGCAAAATTGCGAACACGCCAATTCGGGTTCAGGTATTGGACCCTGTTTCTGGTAAGGTGCTGGCCGAGGAGTCGTACCCATTCGGGACACCCATCAAGCTTGTCCTTCCAGAGAGAAGGTGAAACAAACACCGCAGGAGAGATCGAGATGCCACAGGAAAGCGTTGAACTGGCCGCGAACGATTACGCCATGCTGAAGATGCACGCCATGAATGGTGCGCAGCATGCAGCCAACGGGATCACGGCACTGTTGGAAGTGATCCGTTACGAGCATCAGGAGGCCAAGAACATGGTCTCTCAGGCCGAGGCCCTCGGGCATCGTATCGTCGAGGAGAGTGGGGCGGGTAAGTCTCGCAACACCGCCTCCTCCGGAACGTAACCGTGTCCCCCCGCGACGAGGCGGGCCACATCGCCGCCGATCTGGCGGTGCGCCTCGGACGCATTAGGGGGGCCTCCCTTCGGGGGGGCCTCCCTTCTCTTGTCAGGGAATTGGCTGAGGAGGCGAGAAATGGTGTCGAAGGGGATCAGGGAAAGGTTCATAGAGAAGTGGTTCGGGGTGCGTCTGGCGGAAGAGGCGTTGAAGGTGGGGGATCTGGCAGACCTGATGCAGATCAACAAGGACGCGGTGAAGGCGCACAACAAGACCCTCCTTGATAACTACGAGAATGGGGAGATGGGCGGAATCCACATAGGAGACATCGTGACAAACGAAGGAAAGAGTTCTTTACCGAGCCGAGGGACTGGTAAAGGACTCTTGACCACGCTGGTCCTTGGGGCACTTACTGGCGGCGGGGCGTTGGGGTTCTTCGGGCCGTCCCTTGTTGGGTCATTGTCGGGCGGGCCAGTGGAAGGTCCCGATTTGGACACGAAGTACATACTCGGACTTGGGGCACCTGATGAGCCGGAGACGAAGAATGAGATACCAGAAGGTAAGAGAGAAGATTCGGGACGGTGACGTTCTTGCGTTCAGGGGTACGAGGTGGTGGTCATGGCTGATCCGCTTCTTCACCCAGTCTAGGATCTCGCACGTCGGGTTCGCCATCTGGATCCACGACAGGCTTTGCGTGATGGAAGCCCTCGAGGGCAGGGGGATCCGAATCTTTCCTGTGTCGAAGTGTCTGGAGGATGGGGAGTGGATCGACTGGTACGAACTCCACAAGCCTGAGGACAACAAGATTGACAGGGACACGCTCGTGGCCACTGCGTTGTCTCACTGGGGCAAGCAGTACGCCCCTTGGTGGCAGTTCGTCCGGACGTGGGGAAGGTGGACTAGGCGATACTTGGACAAGAAGGGGGTCCCGCTGGACGTGGATCCTGATCGCTTCTTCTGCTCCGAGTTTGTCCTTACCTGCCTGAGGATGTCTGGCTATCTGGGGGACGGCTTCGCCGCCAACCTCAGCCCCGCCGCAGCATCCCCCGGCGACATCATAGAACTCCCCTGCCTTCACCGGATGGGAAAGCTGGAACACTGAACCGACCCAGAGTGGCTCAGGTCTGGGCGGTGGCTCGACTATGAGGAGGTGGGAGTCCGATGATTAGAGACGAGTACATCAGGGACGCCGTAGTTGACAGGGTCGTTGACGGCGACACTCTGGACCTCATGGTTGACCTCGGCTTTGGCACGTTCAAGAAGATCAGGGTGAGGCTGCTGGGTATCGACTGCCCAGAGATTCGCGGCAAGGAAAAGGTGGCGGGCAGGGCTGCGAGAGAGTTCGTCGCGAGACTGAGGATACAAACCCTGAGTAGGGTCTCAGTGAAAACAACCAAGTACAAAAAAGGAAAGTATGGTCGCTACCTAGCAGAGGTGTATAGTAGGTATGCGGACTGTGAAGACGAGCAATCTTGGAACAGTAAGATAATCGAGAGCGGGCATGGTGTATCGACGGAAAAATAGGTCGACGGATGAGCTTAGGGAGTTCATCAAGAGCGTCGTGCCTGTGTGGAACAAGCAGTGTGTGCGGTGCGCAACCGTGTACGCGAAGTTCTTCAAGGTGTGCCCTGAGTGTGAGTTCACCGAGTGGCTTCTCGAGGGTGAGGTGGACGACGTTGAGGCACCTCGGCCCAAGCCCTCTGGGAAGAACCAGAAGCCCCAGTACAAGCCTCGGCCTGAGACCATCGACAACATGCGAAGGAAGATACAGGGCGAGTGGGTGGCCAACGGGGACCCCAGAGCGGCCCTCGGGATCGACGACTGGGAGGTCCCGAGAACAGTGGTGAAGGACACCACAGACCTCGATTAGGCCCGACCCATACCTCAAGGAAGGTCATCCGAGGCCCGTACAGGGCAAATACGGAGGCCGTTCGTGATGGTAGCGCACAAAAAAAGGCCCCAACGAGGAATTACCTCGCTGGGGCCTCTGTGTGTCACGCCGTGATCAGAAGGGGGGTGTAGCCTTCCGGCAACATTTCCTTCCTGACACGGAACCCAGTCATGTCAGTCCTTGCCCTGCCCTTGGCAGAGAGGCCGACAATACACGGACTCGGGTCTAAGAAACGAAGGTCGTGTTCGTCCCCGTCGATGACGGGGAGACCAGCGTACTGCTCTGGCAACTCCTCAAACACCACGGCGATGTTACCGCCGAGGTGCATCACGTCCACACAATCTAACCAGTTGTTCTCGCTACGCGAGAAGGTCAGGTGGTAGTTGGACGGGAACACCGTGCTGTTCTTACCGAGAAAGCACTCCATCCTGTCCACGTGCTTGGTGTAGTCAAGGAACTGGGTATCAGGACACTGCTGGAATATGGAATCCCATTCTTCCCAAGCAATGTCAGATGTCCCGTTCAGTCGAACAACGGGCTTGAGTCTTGCCTTCTTAGCCTCGTACTCGTGCCTTACGCACTCTCCCAGCAACGCGAGCTTGAAGGTCTGTGGTTCATTGAAGTACCACTCCGTCTTCTTGTCGTGTGCTGATCGTACTTGCTTGTGAAGGAAGTGCCCGTTGTTCCTGAAACAGGAATCTTTGCACCCAGTTGTCTCCTTGCCACAGGTGTTGCCAATGCCTGAGGAGTCGCTTGGCGAGAGGTGCATGACCTTCATGCTGTACTCGGCCATCCCCCAGTCGTTCGTCTTCAAGACCTTCGTGTTGCCTTTAGACAACAGATCCATAGTTCTCTCCTTTCGTTGAGGTAGTGACAGAGTGGGCCGGTGCGGGTGTCCCCAACACCGGCCCCAAGGTTCAAACGGTTTCTGGTACTCCTGTGAACTCTTCGATCTCCAAAACGACACTTCCGACCACAGGCACGGTGATGCAGGGACGCCGCAGCGTCCCTCTGTCATCAGTGTTTGTGATCATGCAGGAAAGCTCCACCGACTCCGAGGATTCAACCGACCACACACCCTTGTTTGTGAAGGTTGTGAAGTGGGCCGGTCCAGCCCAAGGGCTGTAATGGACCGAGTACGTCCCCGGCTCCGAGTCTGAGAGACCCATCGCTCCGGTTTGTCTCCAGATCCCTGAGGCTCCGAGAGATGGATGATCATCCACCTTCGCACGAGCAGACATGAGGTCCATTGGCCTGAAGATGTCGATCTTGCAGTAGGTGGACATGTCGGCAACTTGTTGCTCTTGAGCCGTCTGGCCCGAGAGCGGGAAGTGCCAGTTCCCACCGACCGCGATCACATCTCCAAGCACACGGGCGTGGACGTTCTTGCGTCCCTCGTCCTGTGCCCTCTCTCTGCCAGCCTCACTGACTTGGAATGAAGATTGACCCATCCAGACATGCTGGGCGTGGGCAATCACCCTACCGTAGTGGTAGTCGGGGAGTCCCTTTGTTGAAGTGTCTTCGTTGCGGATCGAGAACAGCCGCCTATGGCTGTTCCAGTAGACTCCACATCGCAATCCCATAACTCGTCTCCTTGTGCCTGACAGGCTCAGGCTGGCCTTGACCCAGAGTGGGCCAGAGTGGCGGACGGGGGAGTTGAACCCCCGCCCGCCCAACTTCTCAGTTCACGGAAATGGGGATGTTGTCCAAGGTCCTGACTGACTTGGGGTCGTCAAGGACCTTGGAAACCCTGTCGTGGTTCAGCAAGCAGCCGACCCTGTCGACAAACATTCCCACGGTTATCGGATTTTCACCGTCCATGTTTTTGGCGAGGGTCTGCACGAACAACTCGGCAATAGCCTCGAAGTCGTTCTTTGCGGCAGTAGGGGCGTCTGAAACGGTAAGTTCCTCAGCCCTCTCCTTCGCTCCTGAAATCACGGATGGGTTGTAGACCGCAGTGCAGATGACCCCACCAAAGAGGCTCACCGCGTCGCTGTGGTCTATCACCTTTTCGTCACCCAGTTTCATGGGCATCTCCTTTCGTGGTAGTGAGAAGTGAAGTGGACGCCGCCGCCTGTCGGCTAGCGACGCCCCCGAGATCCTACTGAATCTCGACAGCCCCCCAAGGGGCCGGAGTGATGGTAGTGAAGCCATCCGAAGAGTTGGCCTCGACCGGAGTCTCCGTCGACTCACTTGTGTCAGGCTGGCCAACCACCGCATCAGTCTCCGAGGACTCCAAGGCGGGGTTGTAGAACCTGAACCTCACTTTCCCCAGACGGGTGAGCGTCTGAAGCTGGACCTTGATTCCAGAACGTGAGGCGTGTGAGTGAAGAAGACCTCGAAACGAGCTAAGCTCGCAGTCGAAGTCAGCACCCTTGACGGCTTCCCAGATGTTCCCGTCAGCCCAAGTGTCCCATGGGTACTTGCAGTTCCCATGTTCGGGGCCTTTGGTCCCACTGAAGAAAGACATCACCTTTTTCGCCATAACTGTCTCCTTTCTTGGTAAGAACATTGATAGGCGAGTGGACAGGGGGGCCGTTAGGCTCGCCCCCTGCCCCAGACTCATTACTCGTCAAGGTCCTCTTCGTACTCGTCAGAGCCGTCGAGGTCGACAAAGCGAAATCTGATACTGCCCTCGCTTGGCATGGTCATCGAAGTGACCTTCAGCCCGAGAGTCTTCGCGATGGAATACAGTCCGTTACGGAAGCTGTTGAGCGTACACTCGAAGTCTTCGCCCTTTGTGACTTCCCACGTCTTTCCATCGGTCCACTCAGTCCAAGGGTATTGGTGAGTGCGGCCTCGGTTTGACACCAGAAGGCTGTCATCAACTATTTTCGCCATTCGTCTTCTCCTTTCTGAGAGACACAAGCTCTGTTACGTCTGATTCGTAAATCGCCAGTGCCTCAAGTTCAGTGAGTCCGAGGGATGTGTACCTTTCCTTGTACCCATCCCAGTTCCAACCACGCACGAGCATGAACTCCTCGTGGTCATGTAGAGCTTTGACTCCTTCAAAGCTTGGCACATCGTCTCCTTTCAATCGTGATTGTAGAGATGTGATCTGGGACATTTGTTGGCTATCCAGCATCGCCTCGTGGCGGCTGTCCCGTGATGCCTACCCCCTTGCGGGGGCGTGAAGAGTGGTTACGCAGCCGTGGCAATCTGATTCCACTCGCTGGGTTTCAGGTTGATCAGCCGACCACCGAATTGCTCGAACTCAGTGGCTCTGTCGTAAGACGACCTATTCTCGGCAGCGCGGGTGATGGCGTTGGCCAGCCCCCACTGTGTCAAGGAATCGCCGCCCCTGATCAGGTTGTTGAGTACGTCGGATGTCTCTTCGTCGGACATCGCGAAACGTCTCTGGACAACCTCAACGGCTTGGGGGATGTCTCCCTCAATGCGACGTTCGGTGGTCTCACGAAGCTGGTCAAGCCGTTCTTCCCAACGCTTGGCGTCGAAGATCGCCTCAACAGCGTCCCTGATCTTGGCCCAGAAAGCTGCGTCATCCAGCTTGCGGGTTTCGTCCTTGTAGAACTCACTAGCGGAGTCGACCGAGTCGACCCCCGTGCTACGTCCCAAGTGAGTCTTGCGGACTGAGGTTTCTTGAGTCATCCCGTTGGTGCAGACGAGCCTGTAAAGGAACTCGTCAATCCTCAGGGACCCCTGTCCGACCTCGCTGTTGGACACAACAATCCCGCCCTGAACCGTGTCGCCAACCGCGACATCGCCAGTCAACCTCGGGCTTACTGCCTTGAGGTAGAGGCGACTCTCGGTTAGCTCGCACGACTTCATTTCAAGATTGCTGTTCTCGAACTGCGGCATTACTGCCGACATCAGTTCGAAGTTGTCCAGAGGACGGTAGCGGTCGCTGAGAAACGCACGGATCGAGTTGTCTCTCGAATCAGTCCGAACAAGACGCTTCTTTGGATCGCCTTCGGTCCACCAGTGGTTGATGTTCGAGGCGAGCAGACGGGGGCATTCGCCCCGCATCCTGTCGTAGTACGCCTTTGGAATCTTCGCCGCCGCAGCAATCTGCCCGTGGGCAAGATCGGTCGCCGCGTGTGGTTGATCAACACCGCCAAGTAGAAACTTGACATCTGTTGAGGTCACTGCGTCGAAGGACTCCATCGCTCGTGTGTCCACAGAGAAGTCCTTTCCGTAATCACGGATTTCGCGAACTTCCTGTGCCAATTCAGAGATACTTCTTCCAGTCTTCATAGTTCTCTCCTTTCGAGAGTGGTGGGGGAGATAACCTGCCCCCCCAACAGGTGCCAGCGATTACTGGCGTGTCTTGTTGAGAGCCTCGGTTGGTCAGCGTGACCGCAACAACACCGCCGCGTGAAGGCGGCTCTCTTGGTGTCATAGGTGAGTGAGCGATGAACGGCACACCGGAATGTAGGCGGGACTTAGATTTACCCGCAAGCTCGACCACACAAGTAGTCAATCAAGCTGCCGACGTAACACACACTCAGCCGATTGGCCTCTGCATGTGCCGCCTTCGCCTTAGCCTCCTTGTGCCAAGGCTTATTCAGCCACTACGTCTCAGCCGCTAAGCCGAGCCGGTGTGCCGATCATCGCCCACTCATCCTTTTGTTGTGTTGGTGAGAAGAGAGTGCAGGGGGTGGCAATCAACTCGCCACCCCCTGCACTCATCTCTCGCCTCTACCCTATGTATCGACACATTAGGCAGAGGACTTTACGTGTTTCTCCTCAGTTTGAAACTTTCTCTTGGGTCGGCTCGAAGCTGAAGTAGAAGCGTGGGGAGTGTTGAAACTCGAGGGAGCCGATCACCTTGTCGACCTTCCTCATGACCACGACGAATGGGGCAGCGAACTGCCTCACGACGAAGTCCTCTTGGAGTTCCTTCGTGTCCCACACGCGATCTCCTGTCAGTTCCTCAAGCGATTCCCTGTTCAAGTCTTGCATCTGAGGTCTCTCCTTTGTGAAGGGAAGTGAAACAGAAGCATTCGTTGGTTATCCAGCACCGCCACGGGGAGGCTGCTTCGTGGTGCCATTGGGGGGCGTGATGGTAGCCACGCCCCCCCTCCGCTACTTTCCGTCAATCCGGTTGATCTCGAAGGGCTTGCTGCCCACCCGTGGGTAAGACAGCGTCCCGTCAATGTCGCTGACATATGTGTCCTCGGACACAACCCACCAGACTTGGGCCTCCTTGGCCTTCAAGGCTCGCCCCCTGATCTTCTTGAGTTCGGCCTTGGCCTCCTCAACTGTGTCGCCAATACCGTAGTAGTTGGCGACCATGATCAGGATCTTGGTGAAGTTGTGCCGCATGGGAATGCGGTGTTCCGCATCCACAGGCTCAGATTCAGCACCCATGTAGGGCTTCGATCTCACGACGTTAGTCATAGCTTCTCTCCTTCTGGGGAAGTGATGAGCATCTGTTCTCGGCTCTCAGGCCGTCCAACACCGCCACGGGGAGGCTGCTCTTTGGTGTCATCCCTACCCCATGTATCGACACATGGGGCAGGTCACTTGAGACTATTCGCAGTGGTACTCAAGGAATGGGCATCCGTACTCGTCTACCACGGTGATCCCGTGTCGTTTGAGTTTCTTGCAAGCTTCTTCGCATATGTCTGCGAAGGCGGCGTTGCTTTCTTCGACGAACTCGGCTTTTCCACCATGCCCAGCCATATAATCCATCTCGTGACGCTTGCAGCGTCGATGGAGTATTCCGGCGAGGTTGGTTCCAAACACTTCGTCACAAAACTCAATGACCTTAAGATCTCCGTTAGTTCCGCCAAAGTGCGTTAACTGTTTGTTAAGCACGGGCGTCCTTGATTCACCACACCATCCGGCGAAGTGAACAGGATCAGCAGCGGTTACCCATCGTTTGATCACGTTGAACATATCTCTCTCTCCTCTTGGGGAAGTGAATCGAGACTTAGTGGGCTTACGTCTTGCGACTGCCAGTGCCAGCACCACCACGTGGAGGTGTCTCTTGGTGCCACGGCAGCGTGATGGTAAGTCACGCTGCCTGTAATTCAGCAAAGCGGATCGTGTCCGCAGAGTACAACGAAGATTTCCCTGACCATTGAGTTGGCTGGGGTTCCGAACAACTCAGGGGTTGGCCTGAAGTTGTCCAGCATCTTGTTGACCTTGTCGTGACGGGCGAAGTCTTCGTAGTGGCCTAACAGCTTTGGGCCTACTACTGGACCTCGATAGTCGGGGTCACTAATGTCACCCTTCAAGGGTGGGTCATAGGCATAGACTGCGTACGAATAGCGTTTACTCGCTGTGTTGCTGGGTTTCTCGATCAGGCCAATCGACCACGCATGGTCGTCTTCGTCCCGATAGATAACCAACCAACTGCGACCACGCCCATTCGGGAAGTAGTCCACCCTTTTGACTTCGCATCGCTCGAAACTCTCGGTGACTTGAAGGTCAAGATTGCTCATTGCGCTCATCTGAATATCTCCTCTTGGGGAAGTGATGACAATCGGTTCTCGGCTCATAGGCCGTCCAGTATCGCCATCCACGCTGCTAGGGCGTGGTGGGGGCTTGTCTCTGATACCTTGGGCATCCCTGCCCTCAGTGCTACGCACTGACTCCCAACTCGGCCAAGTGCTTGCAACAGGTGAAGCCCTTGCGGAACTTCCGGTATCGCTGCGAAAGGCAGGAGCAGTCCAACGCACCACTCGGCTTGCGAGTGATGTCGTAGTGCTTCTTGCCATTCGAAGATCGGAAGGTAGCAATGACTTCACGCTTTGCGTTCTGCTTTGGCATGTCGTGTCTCCTTTTGTGGGGAAGTGAAATGGCTCGTCAGCTTAGCCCGTCATTGGTGTCCCTCGGGGCGTACAGCAGCACCACCGTGAAGGTGAGCCTTCGCTGCCTGAGGCGTGATGGTAGTCACGCCCCGCAACTCCTCTACTCAGGGAGCTTGATCTGAAGCGGGTTACGCTCAGTGACAATCTCTGCGAGAAGTTCGCTTGCATGCTGCTTGCGTTTCCGCTGAAGCAGATCGAGGTATTGCACACCCTCGACGTGCGTGGGGAGATTCCCCAGCACCTCGATGGCCTCGTCAAGCTGCTCGATCTTGGCCTCAAGCTGTTCTCGGTAGTTCATGTCTGTCTCCTTTTGGGGAAGTGAATGACTCGTCAGCTTAGGCCGTCATAGTTGTCACTCGGGCCGTACAGCAGCACCATCGTGAAGGTGAGTCGTTGCTGCCTGAGGAAGGCGTGACCGTAGGCCAGCCCTCCCCGTCTCTTCGTTAGATGTCGATCCTGTTTTCAATCAGCGAGTCGTCAAGGTCAGCCGCAGCGTAGACACGTTCAATGGTGTCGACTTCGGTTCTTTCTGCCCGAGTGAGCTTGACCGTCCCGCGTGGGCCGTCAACCTCTGCCTCGTTCAGGGCGCACATCAGTGAGGCCGTTCCCCCACTGCGTACGTGCAAGAGCAGGATGCCGTCGTCGCTGTGGGTGATTACCCAACCGCGCCAATGACTGACCCCGTTCGCGACTGCCTGAAGTTCGTCGAATGTCATGATCTTTACCTTTCGTTGAGGAAGTGAATCGAACCGCTCAGCTTAGCCCGAAGGCGTACAACAGCCACCACGTGAAGGCGGGTTCGTTGGCTGTCTGGGGGCTTGCACCCCCGTTGATCACGCAACAACCCTGACCGTTTGGTCGAGTGTGTTGCACGAGATGAGTAGAGGTCTGACTTGCTGCGAGGTGGTGGCACGGCTCCGCCTGTTGCGTCGCCTACGCTTCTTGTTCTTTCCTTCCTTCTTCGGGGCTGGGGTTGTCGCGGGCTTGCGGTCGGACTTGGCCTTGGGCTTCCCAGTATTCTTCCTCGACTTGGTCGGGGTTTTCTTGGGACGCCGCTCGGCCTCGGCCTCACGCAGAACCTGCCTGAACAACTCTTCCATCTCCGTTTCGGTCGGTCCGTTGGAAACGCCAAAAACTCGATTGATCAGATTCGTAATCATGTCTCGTTCTCCGGTTGAAGATGTGAAAAGGTCAATCAGCTTAGCCCGTCGTCGGTGTCCCTCGGGGCGTACAGCAGCACCATACGTGAAGGTTTGACCGTGCTGCCCGACTGCTGGCGCGGTACAATGCCGAATAGCAAAGACCCCGCCAGCAGCCTCACTTCAAAAGGTGAGAGGTGGAGCGAGGCAGGCGGGGCTGCGACAGTTGTCGTCTTGTCCGCCATGGGACTCGGGTCCACCTCTCGAGAGATGAGACACGATCCAACTGAGCCGCTCAGCATGCTCGCACTTGCCCCGACTGTGAAACCATTGGCCAGTCATCAGGCACGACAACCGTTGTCGATGCTGTTGGATCGCTTTGGCCACCCGCTCAGTTGAGTCCTTGAGCGACCTGCGGCAGCGACATCCCATCGTGGGGGCTTTCCGCCTCGTCGCGATCCCTCGCTACAATAGGTATCGACACCCCACCCGCGATACTTGAGGGAATGCGGGGATCTCCAAGAAATAATCGGGGCGATAGAAACCCCAGCAGATGGGGCGAGGTGCTGGGGTGTGGGGTGTGGGGGTTATTCAAAGCCCGCCGATGCCCATGCACGCGCGTACACCCCATGCCACACCAATGCAACACCCCACAGCATGCCCACAGCACAGCCCCAGCACAGTATCGGTACACCCTCAACACAGTCCGATAAAAAAGGATATGTTAAGCTCGGTGGTTTGGGCTTCGATATGGGACCCGCTCGCCTGACGTGTCGACCCGAAAACCGAACCGACCCGCCCCGCTCCTCCACGACGTATAGAAGACTTATCCCCCCTTCCCAGCCTCGGAGATTTCAAATGTGGCGGTGGTTTATGGTTACACTGTTGGGGATGGTGACCCTGATGTTCGCCGTAGTGGCCCAGTTGGTGGCTGTGGTGGTGTGTTCTGAGGGGGACCCGACTCTGATTCTGTGTTCAATCGTCATTGGTAACAGTGTTGCCACGACGTTATTGGTGTTTTGGTGCCAGTACACGGAGCGTCGTTACCGCAACGTGAGTTGGCGAGAGGATCTAATCAGGGAGAGGTGTGATGCGAAGGGACCCCGCTCGAAGGTTCGTTGAGTGCGTGGCTGCTTTGGCAGCGTTGGCGTTGGTTGCTGGATACGCCGTGGCTCACGAGCAGGTACTTCCCAAGGACGTACCGGCGTACATGCAGGAGATCAGCGTTACGATCAAGGCGGGGTTTGCTGAGGGGAGCGGTGTTGCAATCGACCGCAACGGCACGACGTTCGTATGGACGGCTGGTCATGTTGTTGAGGGTTTACGGAGCATGCGTAAGGTCACGGACCCGAAGACTGGGACCCAGCGCACTGTGATCGAGTTTGACGACGCGAAGATCGTGAAGACGTTGGTTGAGGACGGTCGCACTGTGGGTTACCTGCACTTGGACGCGGAGGTGATCCGTTACAGCGACGCTGACCACGGTCAGGACTTGGCCATCCTGCGTGTCCGCAAGAAGGGTGCCATCAAGACGAGTGCTGTCTTCTATGACGAGGCGAAGCCTCCGAAGCTTGGGACCCAGTTATTTCACGTGGGCAGTCTGCTGGGCCAAGTAGGCTCAAATAGCATGACGACAGGAATCGTGAGTGCCCACGGGAGGCTTATCGGGAAGACCATCTATGACCAGACGACGGTCACGGCATTTCCGGGCAGTTCGGGTGGTGGCGTGTACTTGACGGACGGTCGTTATGTGGGGATGCTTGTCAGGGGTGCTGGCGAGGGCTTCAACCTGATCGTTCCGGCTCGTAGGATGCGTTCTTGGGCGAAGAGGGTGAAGATGGACTGGGCATTGGATCCTAGGGTGAAGATGCCCACGGAAGAGGAGATCAAGAAGATCCCGATTGAGGATATCGGGGCCGACTTTGGGGGAAAGTAATGCCGGTGAGTTCTACGGAGTTGTCCGACCTTCTGAAGGCGAGCGGGAGGTGGGACGAGTTCAAGGCGTTTCGTCAGGCGGCTGAGTCGCGTGGTCACTCCAAGAAGGAGAGCTACGCGATGGCTGCTGCCCAGTTCGGCTACGACTCGGGGGATCCCACGCCCTCCACCAGCAACTCCCCGCCGGTGACGGGGTCCCCCGAGTTGCCGAACAGGTACGCCAAGAAGGACGACTTTGGCGGGGATGGTTCTTCTTTGAAGCAGGATTACCAGTGGGTGTACGACAACCTTGCTGTCGAGGATGTCTCTCCCACTGACAGTCCGAGCAGTGGTGCGTGGGGTTTGCTTCAATTTGCCCGCACGGACCCCAAGAGCTTCTACGTGGAGTGGATGCGAATGGTTTCCCGTCAGGAGAGTTCTGACGAGGTGATGGAGGGATTTGCTGAAGATGCCACGCGCTCAACAGATGAAATCGCCAAGATGGTCAGACTCCTCAGGGATGCGGCTGGTCTCGGAAGTCCCGAAGAGTCTGGAGGAGAACCTCCTGTTCCGTCAGTCGATCCTCCAAAGAAGCGGAAGCGACAGAGGGCTACAGCGTGAGTTGTGGGACGCTTGCAGCAGGGACTTCCTGTTTTGGATCAATGCTTTCGGCTGGACCTACGACCCTCGCGTGATCAGGGACGGTCGCAGCCCCAAGCTGCCTTTCATCACTTGGCCCTTCCAAGACAACGCTTTTCTTTGTCTCGACGAGTCCATCGGCGTTACGGACGTGATCGTCGAGAAGAGCCGTGACATGGGGGCAAGCTGGATCTGCCTCACCACGTTTGCTTACCGGTGGCTGTTCCGGCCCATGGAGAGCTTCCTGATGGTAAGCCGGAAGGAGGCGTTGGTGGATGGTGCGGGGGACTCCCTGTTCTCCCACATCGACTTCATCCTCAAGGGACTCCCGTCGTGGATGCGTCCCCAGCGCAAGCGGAACAAGCTGAAGCTGGTCAACGAGGAGAACGGGAGCAAGATCGAGGGCGAATCGACAACAGACAACATTGGTCGCGGCGGTCGTAGGACTGCCTTGTTGATTGACGAGTTCGCTGCTTTCGATCAGGGGGGTTGGGATGTCCTGAGCGCGACGGCTGACAACACAAACACCCGCCTGTTCAACTCGACCCCCAACGGGACGGGCAATGCGTTCTTTGCCCAGTTGGAGGGAGGGACCCCGAGGCTGCGTATGCACTGGTCTGCCCACCCCGAGAAGGGTGCTGGCCTGTACCGCCCGTCACGCACCGGTGGCGTTGAGATCATCGACAAGGACTTCATCTACCCTGCCGACTTCAAGTTCCTCGGTGAGGTCCCCAGCGGCGAGGAGGGGTACCGTTCCCCTTGGTACGACAGGGAGTGCATCCGCCGTAGTCACGCGGTTGAGATAGCGACCCAGTTGGACATCGACTATCAGGGAAGTGCGTACCCCTTCTTTGACCCCCAGACCATGAGGGACCTCAAGCTGGAGTTTTGCAGGGAGCCTGACCATGTAGGCCACTTGAGAGTTCTTGATGGGTACGAACCCGAGTATATTGAGGATGACAAGGGGGACTTGAGGATATGGTGCGAGCTTGATGAAGACGGCTTTCCTCCGAGCGACCGCGACTACGTTGTTGGTTGCGATGTGTCTCAGGGTACTGGTGCGAGCGATTCTGCTATGTCAGTGGGGGATCGTTTATCGGGGGAAAAGGTCGCAGAGCTTTGTTCTAATCAGATCAGCGCGAATAAGTTTGCGGAGTTGGCTGTTGCGTTGTGTCGCATGTTTGGAGGCAACGGCAGCAGAGGTGCTTACCTTATCTGGGAGGCCACAGGGCCGGGCCGAACCTTTGGAAGGACGGTAGTGGACGACTGCCGGTACTCGAACATATACTACAAGACTGATGAGACTAGCCTCAGGAGGAAGCAGACCGATAGGCCGGGCTGGTTCAGCAGTTCAGAGGCAAAGAAGGACTTACTGACCAACTACAGGGACTCGCTTGTTTCTAGGGAGTTCCTCAACCCATCCTCCAAGGCGATCAGTCAGGCCTTGGAGTTTATTTACACCGCCAATGGTCGCATAGAGCATGGTGGTGCGTTGAACACAATCGACCCGTCTGACTCCGGTGACAACCATGGCGACGTTGTTATTGCCGACGCCCTTTGCAGCAAGGTTGTGCGTGAGCGGAAGCAGAAGACGCTGGGTCGCCATGCGGCCCCGCCACCGACCATGTCGTTTCAGTGGCGTCGTGACCAGCGGAAGTACGAAGAAGCAATGTCAATGGATGAGTGGGACTGATGAATCCTAATAACTCCAAGCACATGTCTCGTCTTCACAACGCAATCGAGGCGTCGCGCCGGAAGCTGGAGCCATTCAGACGCAGACACAGGGAATCCATCGAGCAGTACGTTGGTGTGTACTACTCGGACGACGGCGTGTCGAAGCCTGTCCACGTCAACCTGATGGAGTTGGCCTCGAACATCTACCAGCAGAACTTGGTCTCCCGCCCTCCTAGGGTCTCGATTTTCTGTCAGAACCCCAAGTTCCGGTCACAGGCCGCGAAGCTTGAGGTTGTGATGAACCAGAAGCTGACCGACTACAAGCTCCACCAAGCGTTGCAGCGTTCGGTGAGGTCGGCCCTGTTCAGCATGGGGATCGTGAAGGTCGGCCTCCAGTCCATGGGTGACTACTCGGTGGACGGCTACGAGTTCAGCAAGACCGAGCCTTTCGTGGAGTCGATCCTGTTGGACGACTGGGTCCACGACATGACGGCCCGTGTCCCCGAGGAGGTTGGTTACGAGGGGCACCGATACCGGATACTGCGCAGCGAGGCTGTCGAGGACCAGTCGTTCCGCAAGAATGTCCGCGAGAAGCTGCGGAGTGCCGAGTACTCGAACTTCAACGAGTCGGGTGACGAGCGTCTCCACACCCTGTCGCAGGGGTGGTCGTCTGCCGACGAGGAGATGGACCCCCGCATCGAGTTGTGGGAGGTCTTCCTCAAGAAGGAAAAACTTCTCATCACCATGATCCCGAACGACTCCGGCCCGCCCCTCAGGGTTGTCGATTGGGACGGACCCGAGGACGGCCCCTTCCACAAGCTGTTCTTCAATGAAGTGGACGGCCAGTCGATGCCGCTGGCACCGGCCATGCTGTGGCAGGGCTTACACCGCATCGTCAACGGCCTGTACCGGAAGCTGGACCGTCAGGCCCAGCGGGTCAAGCACATCGGGGTCACCCGAGGCGAGGACACCGAGGACGCCGAGCGGATCCGCATGGCGAACGACGGTGAGATTGTTGCCGTGGACAACCCTGACGCCGTTCAAGCCAAGAGCTTCGGTGGCGTGGATCAGAGCAACTTCGCCTTCATGCTTCAGTCCAAGGAGATGTTCTCTTGGCTGAACGGGAACTTGGACGCACTGGGTGGCCTTGGACCTCAGGCTGAAACGCTGGGTCAGGACCAGTTGTTGCACGCTTCGGCCAACCAGCGGATGTCTGGCATGCAGGACAGGGTGTACCTGTTCACGAAGAAGGTGTTGCAGGATTTCGGATCCTACCTCTGGGAAAACCCGACCGAGACATACGACGCCGAGGTGGAGGTTGGCGGCGGGATGGACCCCCTTAGGTCCCCGCTCACCCCCGAGGACCGGCGCGGTGCCGATTACTACAACTACGAGATAAACGTAGAGCCGCACTCGATGCAGTACCGGTCCCCTGCTCAGCGTCTCCAGCAGCTGAACCAGTTGGTGACTGGAGTGTTCATGCCCGCCATGCCGCTCATGATGCAGCAGGGCATGCAGATCAACTTCGCGGAGCTTGTGAAGATGTACAGCAAGTACGCCGACCTGCCGGAGTTGCTCGAGATTGTGAAGTCGCCGGGCGGCATGGATCCCAACCAGCTTCAGGGTGCTGCTGAGGACCCCTCGTCTCCCAGCACGAGCCACAGGGTCAACGAGCGGATCTCTAGGCCGGGGGCGACTCCGCAGGGTGCCCAGCAGACATTGATCAACACGCTGATGGGTGGGAAGAGTCAGGGGAGTGAAAACGCCGGAGCCATGCGTCAACTAACAGGGATGGGATAATGCCAGACAGGAAACGACGACGTTCAGCCCCGCCCAGAACTCCTTATTACTCGGACATAGGCCGCGCCCAGACTGCTGGCCTAGAGGACGAGTGGATGGGGTACGAGGGTCAGGAGAATTATCACGACCTTCCCCCGCACCTCCGTCGCCCTGATGGGGGCGAGCGTCAGGTTCGAGACATCTATGACCACTATTACCGGCAAAGGGTGCGGGATGAAATCGGTCTGGAGTCAGGCCCTCCCCGCCATTACCCCGCCGGTGAATACCCCGAGAGCGGCGGCACCCGCACGACAGTGGGAGGGGAGAACTGGAACCCGAACATGGCGGCGCACTTGGAGAGGATGAGGCGTCTCGAAAAGGAAAGGCAGGGTCCGAGACCCCCGTCGTACAACGCTTCAGTCCCTCCCGCTCCTAGGCGTCGCCGATCCTCGGAACTGTACCCCAGCGACGAGGCCACTCGTGACTTCGGTCGTCAGTGGCGCAAGGTGTGGGGCGGGGAGCTTCCTCCGGAGTTGATGGACGTGGGGAGTCTCCCAACCGGACCACCGAAACGAATGGTGGCACCGACCTTGCAGGCCCCAGTACGTGGCCGTGACGCCAAGACCGGCAAGCGGACCAAGGACAAGATGGGGGACCTTTACAGGGAGCGGGACAGGATGCGCAAGGAGTTGGCCGAGGCAATGGCCGAGTCGAGGGAGTGGGACAAGGCGCTCAGGGAGATGACCGCTCCGCGTCGTCTCCCCAAGGGGCACGACTTGGGTGCGCGAAGGTTGATGGACATGGACCCGCCGCCGCCACCGATGCCGAGGCTGGTTCCACCGTCTTACGGGGGTTACATCCCCATGGACCCGCCCCCGCCCCCGATTCCACGGCTGATCCCTCCCGAGCCAGCCCAGAGGGACCCCCGGCGATGGACCGGCCCTGAGACGTTGTACGCCCCGCCCGCACCACCGGCCTCCCCAAGGCAGATGCCTCCCCGGCGATGGATCGGCCCTGAGACGTTGTACGCCCCGCCCGCACCACCGGCCACCCCAAGGCAGATGCCTATGGCGTTGCCTCCTCACAGGCGACCGTACGACCCGCCGCCTCGCGAGTACGGAAGACGATTCCCCGCTGGGATGTCCCGAATCCATCGTCAATACAGCCAAAGGAGATAGTCATGGCGGTTTTCCCGAACACGGGTCGAGCGATTCGCGGATCCATGCGGACGCCCCCGCCGGACGTTCTGAGGATGATGGAGGCACCCCCCATCGAGGCACCGAGGCCCCTCTTCTCTCCCCAGCAGCAGATGCAGCCGCCGCAGCCGCCGCAGCAGATGCAGAGACCGCCACAGCCAAGCTCGGGTCCTCTGGTGCCACCCCGGATGTCTCCGGAGGAACACGCCGAGGAACAGCGGCAGCGGGATCTTGAGCGGCGGTTCAGGATGTGGCAGGACCTCACTGACGAGGAGCTTGAGGAGAAGGCTCAGGGCGGGTCAGGCAGCACGGCCAAGCGTCTCCTGAAGAAGAAGGTCACTCGTGCGGCCATGGACAGGAAGCTGAAGAAGATCAGCAAGCGTATTGCCGACGCCCACAAGAACCTGAGCCGGATCTCCCGAAAGATCGGCGAGGCGTCTGGGGTTGATTTTCAGGGTGCCGAGGGTGTCCGTGGCGGGACGTACTTCCCACCTCAGGGCGGCGTTCCTCAGGTTCCCCAGTACCGGCCACTACCATCACCAATCGAGGGGGGCGGGTTCAGCATCGTCCCTCGTGCCGAGCAGGGACGGTCCATGGGCCAGATTCCCGACAGGGGTGGTCCGATCCGGCCACTGAGGAGGAGCTACTAGTGGCGGTCGTGTACAGGGTGAACGGGAAGGTTGTGGACAGGGGCGAGTTCAACAAGAACCCAAAGGGTGCTGGGAACATCAGACGCTCTTGGGAGTCAGGCAGTGTCATAAAGTCTGAGGGCGCGGCTGTTCACCCTGTTGACAGGGAAGCTGCAATTGAACACTCTCGTAAGCACGGTGTACCTACACACTTTGATGGGATGGGCAGGCCCCACTTCAAAAGCCTCCGGCATCAAACCGACTTCCTGAGGAAGATCGGGATGCACAACAAAGACGGTGTTCATTAGGGAGTTGAAAGATGGCGAAGGACAAGGCTGAAACCGCAGAGGCGACAGAGGAAGCTCCCGTTATCGAGACGGACGACTTTTTGTCTGACGAGGAGATTCAGGAGCATGTGGACGAGGGCGACAAGTACATGGACGAGGAGCCTTCCGTACGGATGGAGGAGGTTGAGGAGGAAGAGGGCGAAACCGAACAAGAACAAGCTGTCTCCGTCGAAGACGATGGAGGGGAAAGTGGCGGGGAGAATCAATTGGGGTCTCCCCCTGCTGTCCATAACTGGTCTGAGGACCACTTCAACTGGGGCCGGTATCTCAACCTGAGCAGGGAAGAGGTGCAGAACTTCTCCGGAGGCCCAGCCGCCTTCGAGAGGATGGTTCAGCAGGTCAGCACTGCTGTTGGGGCTGAGGACCAGCAGCAGTTCTACGAGGGTGAGGGAGACTTCGTTCTTGACGAGGATGTGGACGATGACGACCCCATCGCAAAGATGAACCGCCATTACTCTGATCAGATTTCTTCCCTGAGGGGTGAGATTGAGCAGATGAAGGGCGTAAATCATGCACTTCAGAGCAAAGAGCAGCAGCGTGCAGCCAAGGCTAGTGCTGACGAGTTCGATGAAATCTGTAATACTATGGACGAGGGGTTGTTCGGCAGAGGCTCCTATGACGGTCTAGGGGCTGAAACGTCGGGCAACCGTAAAACCTTGGCGGATGCGACTTCCCGTCTTGGTTTTGGATATGCGGCACGAGGTGAGCGAGTTCCCCCGATGCGGCAACTTGTGACCGAGGCCTTCGGGGCCTCCTTTAGCGGCAACATCGAAAACCAAACTCTTAGAAAGGCGTCAGAGAAGTCAAAGAAGATGGGTTCGCAGACGACGGCCAAGCCGACGCACACGGACTCTACTCCTGCCAATGCTGAACAGGCTGCGTTACAGGCGGCTTACCAGTGGCAGAAGGAAAAGGGATGGATTTGACGTAATAAGGAACTATGGCTTATCAAATCGCATCTGGTCTGCATAACGCTGGCGTCACTCGTGACAGCAGTGATTATCTTGACCTGATCGTTACCACACTCAAGAACTTCGAGAAGCTGACGTGGACGGATCTCGTCCCCGAGATCCAGAAGCACACCGCGATGCCGGAGTTGCTCCGGAAGAAGCGGGTCGAGTTCGGCAGTGGCTACGGCCACCAGTTCAATGTTCGCCTGTACAGCAACAACGCTGCACGGAACGTGAAACTGAACGAGGAAGACAACCCGACGACCGCCGATGTCATGGACAACGGTCAGGTCAACTGGCGTCACAGTGAGACGCACTGGGCGATTGAAGAGCGGATCGTGGCGATGAACCGCGAGCCGTCCCGTCTTGTCGACCTGCTGAAGGTGTCGCGTATTGACGCGATGACCAGCTTGGCTGAGTTGATGGAGAAGAACTTCTGGGGCGAGCCTCCGGCCAGCGGCGACGAAGTCGCCCCCCTCGGGATCAAGTACTGGATCTCGAAGGACAGCGGTGTTGCTGCGGACACGGGTCCTCCGGCCACAGCCGGTTTCAAGGGCGACCTGCCCGTCAAGGACAACAACGACGACTTGGGTCACACCAAGGTTGGCGGTCTTGCTCCCAGCGTTGCCGAGAATGATGTCGATGACGCCAGCAAGTGGCGCAACTGGGTCGGCAAGTACACGAACGTGTCCAAGAGCGACCTCATCCGAAAGATGCGGGAAGCTTCTGTGAAGACGTTCTTCAAGCCGCCCGTCGATGGACCTTTCTCCAACAAGAGCATTGACCATGCGTACTACACCACGTACGCCGTGATCTCAAAGATGGAGGAAATCTTGGAGTCTCAGAACGATAATCTGGGCAACGATGTAGCTAGCAAGGACGGCCTTGTGCAGTTCCGTCGCAACCCCGTGATCTGGGTTCCGAAGATTGACGATGACGTGTACTCGGGCACCAGTAAGATTGATGCCGTTTATGGCCTGAACTGGAACAACTTCAAGCCCGTATTCCTGCGAGGGGAATACATGAAGGAGTCGAGAGTTCAGCCTCACCCCCTGCATCACCGTACTATTACCCAGTACGTGGACTGCACCTACAACTTCTTCTGTAACGACCGCCGTAGCCAGTTTGTGCTGGCCAAGGGCTAGGAGAAG
>Ga0208450_1000212_pt1 | contig 37069 bp, 27 predicted proteins | sample MalvireepMed_908_FD_184249 | JGI IMG/M metagenome (GOLD analysis project Ga0208450, IMG submission 184249) | Marine viral communities from the Global Malaspina Expedition - Malaspina viral metaG DeepMed_908 (SPAdes) (version 2) | ecosystem: Environmental > Aquatic > Marine > Oceanic | place... | reverse complement strand
TACTCATACCCGAAGGGTTAAACGAAATCACAACTCCCTCGGTTCAGAGTAGGCGCAGGACGTTCCGAAGGACAGGAGCGATAGCGACGCGGAACGTACAAGATGGTTTTCGCGATAGCGAAAAATTCCTAAGCGAGGGGGTCTTTTCTTTTGTTACTTTTCTTTGGACAAGCAAAGAAAAGTAAGGAGTACTAATGCTATATATAAATAATCAATAAATCCTAAACATAAAGTTGGTAATGCAACTTTTATAAAATTTATACAAGATGTAATTTCTCCCGATGGTCAAAATGACTGTGTATTTCAACATCCATCAATAAAGCCAAGTCTCCCTTTGAAGGGAGATTTAGAGGGATGTTAAGATTTCGTCTGAAAACATCCATCCCCAACCCTTCCTTCTCCCGAAGCTTCGGGAGGAAGGGCGCTAATATTCGAACTCAAAAGAAAAAACCTATTAGTTTTAAGCTTAACCCACACGCGATACAATTCCCTATATGCATTGGGACAGGCAGCGCGGGAACGTTATGGACAGGCAGCTCGAAAACAATGTCATGCTGAACTTGTTTCAGCATCTCATCTAATGAGACTTCTCGATACAATCCTTTTGCGCTCCGGCGCTCAAGCATCACTCGAAGTGACAGGGCAAAGCGTATTTTGTACTTCTTACTTTGTACTTTCGTAGTTCACACTGTCTTTACGCTTTATTCTATTCTCTTTGGTCTCCCGTCTATCAGCTCTAGTCTAATCGCTCAAAACGCACATCATCCACCCAAGCCGTTGCACCGGCAGCTCCTTTAGCATAAACACCTACAGTAAGCTTACCGTTGACTACGGAAACTTCATCTATCGTGATGCTGGTCCATTCGGGGTTTGTGGTGTTGAAGCCAATTTCAAACGTTTGGGTGCCGCTTTGGGCATACAGGCGTAAGGTATCAAAGCCGGTGGTGTTTTTGACGGTGGCGGAAAGTCTGTAGCTGCCGTCAGGTAAGCTTACGTAGGGCGTACTGCGTAGTTCTTGGGTGATGCGGCGTTCAAAAGGCACTTGATCGCTGATGTGTAAACTCTTTTCTCCGATCACATGCTGGCGGTCGTTTTGGGTGTTGAAGTGATTCAGTACGGGCGCATCGGGATCGGTGGTTGAAATGGAATTCCCTTGCAGGATCTCGGTATGCCAACCCAACAGCTGTTCCTGTACGGGTTTGTTATTGCTGGGAATGTGGCGGCGGTCGGCTTCAAAACTCGGGTTCTTGATGTAGTTGTTATCGGCTGCGACGCTCCAGGTTCCGGTGGCTTCGTTGAGCTTCCAGCTGTGTAACGAATTGAAATACGGCGTTTCCCCATCAAACGACAAAGGTACCCACTGGTTGTAGCCCAGTCCGTTACCGGCGAACTCTGCCCAGCGGTCTCCGCAAAAGACTACGGTTTCTTGTTCGCTTCCGCGCACAGTATAAAAAAATCCGGTTTGCGAGATGTGTGCATAGTCTTGTTCGCTGCCCGGCATCACCTGCATCTCATTAGTGGGTTTATACGGACCAAAGATAGTATCGGCGACGAGGTAATAGGCAAAAGAACCATCCCAACCGTAGATGTTGGAAGCCGCCATATAGTACTTGCCCTTGTATTTAAACATACAATTGCCCTCGCGGCTGGCGCCTCTAAAGATCTCGTGTACTTCAAGTAAATCTACCTTGCCGTCGCGCACCCCGATCTCGGAAATATAGATCTTGTTACGCCCACGCCCGTAGGAATATACGAGATAGGATGTTCCGGTATCAGGATCGGTAAAGACCGTCTGGTCTCCCGTGTTGGGCGTACCAATACGCGAGGTCATATCGATATGCCTGTGCACTTTAAAATCCCCCAAAGGCGAATCGGCCAAGGCGATCATCACGCTGTTGCCGTGTTGGATGAGCAAGGCATACTGCTGCAGCGCTTCGATATAGGCCACGCCCATACGCCCCAGCCAGGTAGGGCGTTCTTCATAGTTCACCGCTTCTTTGATAAGCACGTGTTTCTCAAATTTCCAGTTTACCAGATCGGTAGAAGTGTAACAGGTTACCCCTTCAAAATGGTTACGTTCTAAGGTTTTAGACGGATCGTTGCGGTAGGTTTCAGCTTCTTGATAATGCACCCCATACCAGTAGTATTTGGGTGTTCCGCTTTTCGGATCAGGAAACTGAAAGATGCCTCCGCCTTGCGAATAGATAGGTTCGCCATCTACAGTATTCCAAAAACGATCGTTGGTGATCTTGAGTTCCTGCGCCCGTGAGGTACAGGAAAGCACAGCAAAAGCTAGAAGAAAAACAAGGCTAAAAGGTTTCATAGGCAACAGATAAGGAAACAAAATACGAGAAGCCTTGAGGTTCTTTATCCTGTGCTTGCCTGTTCTTTTTCTTTGCTTGTGTGATTTTTATTTTACGGGAGCTTGTGAAGCTTATGCCTTAATTTTAGTATTAAGTTCTTCTAAACATGTTTGTTCATTTTCTTTACTCATCTAAAGAAAATGAACCAAAAGGAACCTAAACCCTTCGGATATGAATGCGCCTAGTCATCTCGACGATAGGAGAGATCACACAACAAGCTAACTCCCTTCTCTCCCAAAGCTTCGGGAGGAAGGGCGCTAATATTCGAACTCCAAAGAAAAAACTTCAAGTTTAAAACTTAACCAACGCGCGATGCAATTCCCTATAGACATTGGGACAGGCAGCGCGAGAATAATACTATGGCTTCTCGACTGCGCTCGAAGTGACAGTGCGAAGCGTATTTCGTATTTCTTAGGAGATACTGAAAACTGCTATTGCCCACTGTTGTTCTGATTTGCTCTTTCGTATTTCAAACCAGTCTTTTCTCTATTCTCATTTGTCTCTCGTCTCAAGTCTCAAGTCTCAAGTCTAAAATCTTAAGTCTATCTAACACAAACTGAAGACTGAAAACTGCTACTGCCGACTGTTTACTCTTCCGTTTGCTTCAGGATCCAGTCGGTTATCGTTTCCAGTACGATGGGTGCCATGGTTTGTTCGATTTCCCCATATTCTGAAGGCGCACCGGTTGCACTTTCCTGAAACAAGTGATTGAGTCCGTCAAATTCTTTTATAGTGACTTGTGTATTTCCACCGGCTTTCAGCGCCGCTTCAATAGCGGGTAGGTTCTGCGCTGCCGAAACTTGCAGGTCGTTGCTTCCATTGAGTGCCAGCACAGGACAGGTGACACTTTCTAAAACAAAGGCTGGGTTGTGTTTGATAAAATACATCATCCAGGGATTGGCGAGTTGGTTGGCCTGTTGTTTTACATAGGTCTCCCGATCCATTTCCTGCGGAAAATCTACGCGTGCTTCTTCATCAATAAACGCGTTGATTTGATCTTCTAATGCTTTTGCCAGAGCCTCCTTATTTTCAAATTGGCTTACCAAATAAAAGAGCGCTTTATTTCGGCTTTGGGCGGTTTTGATCGCTTCTTCTGAAGCTCCAGTAGCTCTGGCGATCAAGGCTTCCTGCTCTAAAAGCAACTGATCTCCCGGCACTCCGGGGCCGGCCAACAACACCATAAACGCAACATCCTCAGTCTGGGTCGCCACCAGCGGAGCTATGAGTCCGCCCTCACTGTGACCGATCAATCCCAGTTGTTGTGCATTGATTTCCGGACGGGTTTTTAAGTACGCCAGCGCAGCCGACACATCGGTGGCAAAGTCGGCAGAATCGGCCAAACTGAAAAAGCCTTTCGAGTCGCCCACCCCACGATCATCATACCGCAATACGGCAATGCCCTTTCGGGTTAAATGGTCGGCAATAAGCAGAAAAGGCTTGTGCCCCATCAAGGTCTCATCCCGATCTTGCGGACCGCTACCACTGATCAACACCACTGCCGGAAAAGGACCTTCGCCTTGTGGAAGGCTTAAGGTTCCTGCCAACTTGATCATTGCGGTGTCGTTTTGAAACTCCACCTCTTCGGTAGCATACGGAAACGGCGGTTGCGGTTCCTGCGGACGCTTGAGCGGTTCTTCTTCCTGAAGTTCGGGATACAGATCCAGCGGAAAACTGTTGCCCAGCTGGGTAAAGCTGCCGGTAAAAAGCTCACCGTCAAAGAATCCGGTATAGGAAGCGCCCAGACTTTTAAGGCCTACGTGTAGGGTATCGGACTCAAAACGTGCCGTACTTGCATGAATGCCATACGCCTTTTGGCTGGGGCTGTCCATTTTTACGGTAGTCGCGGTATCGGTGGTCTTGATATGAAATACCAAAGGCAGTTTAAACCCCTGCACGTTTAAGGTACCAAACCAGTCGCCAGTGATGTCCTGGGCAGACAAAGAGGTCAGACTGAATACGAATAAAAGGAGGAGGAGTGGTTTTTTCATAGCATCTTATATTGGTGCATCAGGAATGCGTTCTTTTTTTGAAAAGCTTGTGCTTGGGCTACAGCATAGTTAAGGAATAAAAGAAGTATCCATTTCATGAAGATAAATAGTTGTAGCCGAAGCTTCTCAAGCCACTAAGTTATCATTATTAATAATTAAAAATCACAAAGTATTACTAATAAGGCCGGTCATGCTGAACTTGTTTCAGCATCACACCCCGTTTATACACTCCACAACTAAGCTATTGAGACCTTGAAACAAGTTCAAGGTGACGCTTCCATAAAAAATATAAGCTGTATTGGCTGACGCTCCCCTTTCTCTATTAAGGTTGCGCTTCATTGGCTTTTAATACCCGCAGGAGGTTACCGCCTAATAGTTTATGAATGTCTGCTTTGCTATAGCCTTTGTCTACCAAGGCTTTGGTGATCAAGGGATACGCCGTAACATCATCCAGCTGTTGGGGTGGAAAAGAGATCCCGTCAAAGTCGGAACCAATGCCTACATAATCAACCCCTACCAGATCAACAATATAGTTGATATGCTGCATCAAGACCTCAAACGGGGCACGCAGCTTTTCGGCCTCTTCGGGAAAGCGCTCGTATAAGGAAGCTTTAGCAGCGTATGCCGAAGTACCTGCAGCGATCAGGCTGTCATAGACTTTTTGATGTCGCGTCATAAAGGCCTCGTGCTTTTTATTAAAACTGCTGTCTATAAATGCCGAATAAAAGTTCACCTGCACCACCCCCTTGTTCTTTGCGATCGCTTTGAGTTGTTCGTCGTTTAAATTACGAGGATGCGTATGCAGTGCCATTACCGAGCTGTGCGAAGCGATCACCGGCTTGGTGGTCTCGTACATCACATCCCAAAAGGTATTGACGCCCACGTGGGAAATATCGATAAGCATCCCCAGGCTGTTCATCTTATGCACCACGGCAACACCAAATTCGGTGAGACCGTTTTCCCCTTCGCTGTTGCGTTGTCCTTCCAGGTCCCACTCATCGGTGGCGCTGGTCGCCCAATCGGTTGAGTTGTTCCAGGTAAGCGTCATATAGCGTACGCCCCGATCGTATAAGCTGTCTAACTTCTCAAGACTGTTCTCGATATGATGCCCGCCTTCTACACCGATCAAGGCGGCCAGTTTGTGCTGATCTACGGCTGCTTGTATCGCGGCACTGCTTGTGGCTTTCAGCATCTTATCGGGATTGCGGGCGATCACCGCATCCAGACTGTCGATCTGCCGGTTGGCGTAGGCAAACGGCTCGTCCAACGTACCATCACTCCACACCGAAAAAAACTGTGCATCGAGTCCGCCGGTGCGCATACGGTCTAAGTCGCTGTGGGTTATTCCGCTCAGGTCGCTGTCAAACTTCAGGCTGTCTTCTACGATCTTGGTGAGCATATCGTTATGCGTATCAATAAACACTGCCGTCTCGTGAATGTCTTGATATGCAGCCCGGGTTGAAGCATCTTGCGTGTCTTGTTTACAGGAAGTTACTGCCAATAACAGTAAAAAGAGGTAACGCATAGGGGAAGAATTTGGGACCATTACTAAATGTAAATTAATAATTTTTATGAATTAATAATCAGCATTTCTTGAAAAATGATGAATTAATCACAACAAATCAGGAATTCCCCCTCAGTTTATTCAATTATTCATAATATATTTCAACAAGTACAATATTGCTATTTGGATGGTTTTTAGCATTTGCTGAAACCGAGGTTTCCTATAGAAAGCTATAGTTGAATGCGCGTACACGATCCCGATCTCCCTTAACCACATTAGACCATGCCCAGCCCGGTATCAAGAGCAGGCCAAAGCATCCCGCAACAGCAAGATGGGTACTGTTTAAAAAGGCATAATAGCAGACGACGCAGGCGATACTAGTACCTAGCGCAAAGATCAAACCTGCGACCACCAATAAGATTTTGGAGGTTTTAGCTTAAACTACCTCAGGGCAAGCCGATGAGGCATTGGTTGGAAACAAATTTTCAATTTTGAGGTAAGCCTTGGAGTATTAAACCCTTTGGCGGCGCCAATAAAGTTCGTTTACAAAAAAAGTGTTGTTCTTCCCGCACGCTTTACAGGTCTTGGCGTGATACTTACCTTCCCGCATCGCTAAGTCCACCCGGGTTTCGGTAGCTGTACGAAACTGCAGTTCATCTTTACACTGTTTACAAGTCGCATATACCTTCATACTCCTGTATTCTACTTCAAAAATAAGCCCTACGGATGCAAGTGCAAGCCTTGTCTTAAAATTGGTTTTGCAGGGAATATAACTGTATTTTTACCCTATTCAAACGAAATTATGCAAACACTCCCTGAATTGCGTCACGTCAACGTCACCCGCTACATCACGCCCCTGCGGGAAGGCGGCTCCCTGCCGGCAGTTGCCGATGCCGACGATGGCTTTAAATATGTGGTGAAATTTAGAGGCGCAGGTCACGGACCCAAAGCCCTGATCGCCGAATTGCTGGGCTGCGAGCTGGGCAGGTATCTGGGTTTTAAAGTACCTGAAGTGGTGTTTGCCGATCTGGATGAAGCTTTTGGTCGTACTGAAGGCGATGAGGAAATACAAGATCTGCTCAAGTTCTCTCAGGGCTTGAATATAGGGCTGCATTTCTTATCGGGAGCGATCAACTTTGACCCGGCAGTCACCCAGGTTGACGCACAGCTGGCTTCTGAGATCGTTTGGTTTGATGCCTTTATGACCAATATTGACCGTACCTTTCGCAATACCAATATGCTGATGTGGCATCGCGAACTCTGGCTGATCGATCACGGCGCCACCTTGTATTTTCACCACAGTTTTACCAACTGGGAACAAAGTGCCGCTACGCCTTTTGCGATGATCAAAGATCACGTGTTGCTTCCGCAAGCCTCGCAATTGGATGAAGCCAATACCAAATTCAAAGCCTTGCTTACCGATGACGTTTTACAGCACGTAGTGAACCTCATCCCTGATGCCTGGCTCGACTGGGAAGGCTATGACGAAACTGCAGACGCACTGCGACAGGTTTATTTTCAGTTTTTAAGCACCCGCTTAACCCACGCCGATCTATTCACTAAAACCGCCAAAGATGCACGACAAACACTTGTATGAATATGCGGTGATACGCCTGGTGCCTCAGGTAGAACGCGAGGAATTCTTTAATGTAGGTGTGGTGCTCTATTGCAAACGCCCACGCTTTATTGGGATGCGCTTTCAGCTGGATACCAAAAAACTGGAAGCCTTTTGCCCTGAACTCGACGTGGAACAGATTACTAAGAATCTGGAAGCCTTTAAAGCGATCTGCGCCGGTGCCAAAAATGGCGGACCTATCGCCCAACTCGAACCTGCAGAACGTTTCCGCTGGTTAACGGCAACGCGCAGTTCGGTGATTCAAACTTCCAAAACCCACCCGGGGTTTAGTGAAGATCTGGAAGCTACACTGGAGTGTTTGTTTGAAGATTTGGTTCTTTAACGATTCAAGGTTTAAAATTCAAAATTGGGTGTTGGTAGTTATCGCCTAACGGCGATTTTAGTATGAGTTGGAACTAATCATGTTCTGTTCATTTTCTTTACTCGTCTAAAGAAAACGAACCAAAAGAAACGACGCCCTCGCTTAGGAATTTTTTGCCTTATCAGGCAAAAACCGCTTTGTCAGCTCCGCGTCGCTACCGCTCCTGTCCTTCGGAGCTTCCTGCAGCTATTCTGAACCGAGGGATTGAAATTCGTTTTATAGATTACTAGTACTTATTCCCGAATTAAGAACGGCCTACTTTTTACATCTGTAGTAAAACAAGTAAATGCCGCAGCGGTAGGCAGTGGAGGATAGCCTAGCGCAGCGGTTTGCTATCCGCAGGATAAGGGATTTACGTAGTTTTCAAGGATGTAAAAATAAGCCTAGATTTTTTTGGTTCGTTTTTTCATCGATGGAAAAAATGAACAGAACCATCAATCGAAAATCAAATCATGCTATTTGAGCTCAAAAGAAAAATCTATTAGTTTTAAGCTTACCCATACGCGATACAATCGCGCGAGAACATTGCGATGGCTTCTCTCCCGATAGTTATCGGGATGCGCTCGAAGTGACGGTGTATAATGCTTTTGTATTTCCGATTTCTACTTTTTCAATTTAAACAGTCTTTGCTCTATGTTCTTTAATCTTAGTCTTCAAACAACTACGGCACAAACTCCACCTTAAACAAAGCCACACCCTGTCTGGGTAGATCTAGGTTTAGGGTGAGTTTCCCGTCGTTTACCTGCATATATTGCGGAGAAGTGAAAAGCTGTAACTGGCCCGCCTGCTCCAGTTGGTCTATTTGCTCCGGAGTTGGGTTCTTGGGTGAACCCATCGCTTTATAGGCTGTATAGGAATTGCTAAACTGTTCATCTACCCGATACTGAGAAACTAAAACTTTATTGGAAGGTATAGCCTCCAAATTTAAGGTTACGGGTGTGGGCTTCACCTGAATAGCATTCCGGTCGTGGTAATTAAATACCATAACGGTGACAGCATTCTCCCCACGAGACGCCAGAGCATTCACATCAGGATTATCGCGCACACTAGCATCGCTTATTTTCTTATAGTCGTAGTCAAAATCACCTTCCACCTTAAGGCGGTTAAACTCCATTATCCCAAACATGCGGAATACGTTAAGCACCGGTTTATCGACGCCGTTTGTAGCCATATCCCGAAACCCGGCATACCATGGCTGGTCTTCAAATTCAAAGCCCCAGGTCACCGCACCCGTCAGATTGATATCGTATGCTTTGGCTAGATCATACTTTCGGGCAAAAGAGGCCGCCGTATAACTGCTGTACATCGTTCCGTTGCGATAAGCATTTTCGGGGTAATCGTCTTCAGAACAGGCGGCACAACCTTCAGGATCAGACTCCCCAATGATCACCGGCAAATATCGCAAAGTGGGGTAAGAAGCTACCACTTCAAAACCTTTACGAATGTCGTTGAGCTGCGCGCCCATATTCATCACGACCGTACCCTCAACCAGTTTGGGGCTTCCCTTGGCGTGAAACGTAATAAAATCAAGCGGGGCACCGGTTTCGCCGGTCGCATAGTTTTTGCCGGAAACCACGTGATCTAAAAAGGTACGTAGAAAGACTTCGGCTTTGTCCCAACCCGGTCCCGTTGTTTCAGGGCCTCCTATTTTGGCCGTAGGCAACGCCCGCTTTACCGCATCAGCCGTATAGTCGTACAGTTTGATGTATTCTTCAGTCGTACCGCGCCAGTAGCCGATGTTGGGTTCGTTCCACAGTTCCCAGTACCAGCTTTCGACCTCCTCTTTTCCGTAGCGATCAACCGAATGTTGTACCCACTGATAAACCAGTTCTGCCCACTTGTCATAATCCTTAGGCGGGTATGCCCAGCCGGTATAAATGTCATCATACGCAGCACCCGGTTTCCAGTGGTGCCGGTAAGGTTCGGGATGGGTAGATAAGGCTTCAGGCATAAAGCCAATTTGCGCCAGGGGTTTCATTCCTAAATCGATGTAGGTGTCAAAAATCGTATCGATGATGGTCCAGTCGTAAACGGGATTTCCGTTTTCATCTTCGGTATACGCATTGGTGGAACCCCATTTGAGTGCCGCTTCGCCATCACCGGTAACCAGCAGACTGTGTGCCCTAAAAAATACAGGTACCGGACTCAGTTCAGAGATTTCTCTGATTAACTTTTTCCGGTCTTTCATATAGGTGTAGTTGGGCTCATCATATCCCCACCAAGCCCAGATGGGTTGCAACTGACCGTCTTCGTGCGTTAAATTAACCGTCATTTCAACGGGTTGCACGTTATCGTATTGGGCATAGACGCTAGTGCTTAAAAGCATCAGAACCACAACCGATAATAAAGAAGCTGTAAATCGTTTCATAAGAGTAAATAATATTGAGCTCAATAAGTTACGTTAAAATGTTTAAAGCACATTTATCAAGAAACGAAGTGCCTGCCTATTATTTCTGTGGTTGTGATTATCACAATTTTGACAGCCTATCGGCATTCCTTTAGAAGCAATTTATTTTTAAAGATTTAAAATTAAGGCTGGGTGTTGGTTACTGTCAATCATGTTTGTTCATTTTCTTTACTAGTACTAATTCGACTACCAGCATTAGATAGCACAACAGGTGCATTCCTCTCCCTGCGGTCGTCGGATGCAGAAAAGAAACGACGCCTTTTGGATAGGTATTTTTTGCTATCGCAAAAACCACAAGGGCATCCCTAAATTTCTTCCAAGGCTTCAGAAATTTTTAACGGAATGCCCTTGTTATACTGACCAAAAGGAAACTAAACCCTTCGGGTATGAATATGTCTAGTCATCTCGACAATAGGAGAGATCACACAAGCTGCTGTCCCCTTCTCTCTCAATAGCTACCCAAGTATACTCAAAGTGACAGCGCATTGCGTATTTTGTATTTCTACTTTCGTATTTTATTCTTGGAACAACAACGGCACAAACTCACTTAAATATACCCTCCAGTTTCTCCAGATGTGTCCGCCTTCAGACTCGGTATATTCGTAGGGCATATCCATCTTGTCGAGCATAGTACGATATTCTTTGTTAGCTTCGTAAAGGAAATCGGTTTTACCTATGGCGATCCAGTAGAGCTGGTACCCATTGTCCTTCTGGGTTTCTAAAGTCTCCTCAAAGTTGTCATAAACACCCGCTCCACTCTTGTCTTCGCGCGCCATAATCGCAGCCGAAAATAGCCCTATATAGTCAAAGGTATTGGGATAATGTCTGGAGATGTGTAAACTGTGATAGCCTCCCATAGAAAGACCGGCGATTGCCCGATGGGCTTTATCGGCTTTTACGCGGTAATTGCTTTCTACAAAGCTGATAATGTCTTTAAACTGCGCTTCGTATTTCCCGTTCATCGTTTCCGGCGTCATAAACTGTGGCGTGTAATAGCCTGCACTTCCGGCTCCCGGAGCAGCATCCTGACCTACATTTCCATTAGGCATCACAACAAGCATAGGCTCCGCTTTGCCTTGAGCGATCAAGTTGTCCATAATCTGCGCAGTGCGCCCTAAAGACAACCAGGCTTCTTCATCCCCACCCGCACCGTGCAATAAATACAGTACCGGATATTCAGCTGTGGAAGTCTCATAACCCGGTGGCGTATAGATCGAGATCTTACGATCAAAGCCCAAGGTCTTAGCATCATACCAGCGGCTGGCTACGGTACCGTGTGGCACGTCCTGCACGCGGTACAGATCGGCTTGCTCCCCCGGAACGATAAAAATATTAGTTACCGATGCCACATCGCGTATCAAAAACGGATTGGCAGGATCGGTGGTTTTAAATCCGTCTACGATAAACGCATAATTGTAAAGTTCGGGTACTAATACAGAAGTCGTATAGGTCCAGACCCCTTCTTCGTTTTTGGTAAGCAAGGCTTTTCCCGGTCCGTCTACTTTTCCCATTGGGGTATCGACCTTAACCGAAGGTAAAAAATCTCCGGTCACCTGGACGGTATCGGCCTGAGGCGCCGCCAGTCGAAACGTCACCGTTTTATCGTCGTTCACCTGAGGCGAACTCACTTGCTGTCCGCTAAACAAGGCTTCCTGCGCTCGCACCAGACCTGTAATACACAACAATGCAACAACTATATATTTTTTCATAAGGATTTAAAATGGGTTATCTCTCAAATTTAGCTAATCCTAAGCATTCTTTATTGCTTTTTTTTTAAGCAATGTTAAAGATCTCTGTTTCCCCTCACCCCCTAGCCCTATTCTTCAAGAGCTCGTGAATGTACTATCGTATATTTGATAATAGTTACTTCTATTCATATTCATTCTTTTTTGCATTGCCCAAAAAAGAATCCAAAAACGCTAGGCTTATTTTTACATCCTTGAAAACTACGTAAATTCCTTATCCTGCGGATGGCAAACCGCTACGCTAGGCCATCCTCCACTACCCAACGCTGCGGCATTTCCTTGTTTTACTACAGATGTAAAAAGTATGCCGGTTTGAACATTTTAATACATTAGAGGAAGACTGCTTCTGCTTTGGCATTCTTTTTCTTCAGTATAACAATAAGGCTCCGTTAAGAATTTTTGAAGCCTTGGAAAAAATTTAGGAGCCTTGTTATGGTTTGCCTGATAAGGCAAAATGCCTAAGAAAAAGAGTCTTTTCTTTTGTTACTTTTCTTTGGACAAGCAAAGAAAAGTAAAGAACTTAATTAGAAGTTAAGATTACTCAAACAGAGATCTCAGCCATAAACATCGAAGAATTACGAATTGAAAAGACACAATTGAAAGCAAGTGCTTTCAATTGTGTTTATGCAATCTTCAACGACGTCATAGACAAAGAACCACCAACAGGTTCATCGTTAAACAACTGTACCTCATCCTGATCGTCTTGTAGGGCCAATGCATAGATCAGCGGCAGGTAATGCTCAGGGGTGGGGATCGAAAGGTCAAAAGCGGTGCCTTGCTTTCTAAAATCGATAAGCGTTTGGTGGTCGTGGGTAAGGATCGCAGTATTCATTTTCTCGCGAGCTTCCAGTGCCCAATCATACGCGTAAGGCGCATTGAGCTTGTCCCAGGCCACGCGGCGCAGGTTGTGGATCATATTCCCGCTTCCTACGATAAGCACGCCTTTGTGACGAAGTGCTGCCAGTTCTTTAGCCAGATCATAATGGTATTGCGCCGGTTGTGTATAGTCGATACTCATCTGGATCACCGGTACCTTCGCATCAGGATACATATGTTTGATCACACTCCACGAGCCGTGGTCAAGTCCCCATTTGTCATCCAGATGTACTTCGGTGCTTGTTACCAACTTTTGCGTAGCAAGCGCCAGTTCAGGACTTCCCGGTGCAGGGTATTGCACGTCAAACAAGGCTTGTGGAAAGCCACCAAAGTCATGTATGGTTTGCGGGTGCTCCATCGCCGTTACAAAAGTACCGCGGGTTTCCCAGTGTGCCGAAATACATAAGATAGCCTGTGGACGGGTGAGCTCCTGCCCTAGTTTTCTAAATTCGGTGACAAATTGATTTTCTTCTATTGCGTTCATCGGACTCCCATGACCTAAAAACAACACCGGCATTTTTTCGGTATTGGGAAGGCTCTGGTTCCATTTTTCTAAATCTTTTAGTTTCATAGCTGCTCCTAATAGTGGCAACATTGCTGCCCTTTTTAAAAAATCCAATCGGTTCATAACCTGATTTTGAATATACACCGTCTTAAAAGATGCGTATTTTTTACAAAACAAAGTTCAGCAATACACCCTGATGTAGCATTGAGCCTATCAGAAAAACTATTGTAAGATTAAGAAATAAGCTTGGTTTGCATCTCCTTGCGAAAGGCTCCCGGCGACTCGCCCGACTTCTTTTTAAAGACATTAGAAAAATAGGCGTTATCGCTGTAACCCAGTTCGTAAGCGATCTCACTCACGGTTTTGTCGGTACTGATCAGCAGGTTTTTAGCTTCGATCAACTTGCGGGTTTCGATGATCTCTGAAACGCTTTGTCCTAAAATATCCTGACAGATCAAATTAAGGTTACGGCTCGACATAAACAGCTTTTCAGCATAATACTCCACACCTACCGGGCGGTGGTAATTCTCTTCTAGAACCGCCAGAAAGTTCTTAAACGAAATATGCTTGGTGTTGTGCGCATAATCGGTTTCCGGATGTATTTTCTTGCGTTCGCCTTCCACCATCGTAAACAAGGCACTCAACAACTGACGGATAATTGCATAATCTGGAGTTTCCTGTTGCATTTCGGCAGCCATCAGTTCGCACACAGTAAGCAGTCGGTCAAAACAAGGTCCGACTTCCAGACTGAGATCGGCTTGCTTGTGATACCAGGCATACAGTTGAAAGGTGGTCTCTGCAATAAACTCACTCTTAAAACGAATCACCCAAATGGCACACTGCCCATCGACCGCTTTGGGATACACGCGGTGCACCTTGCCTTTGGTCACAAAACTCACAAAAGGCGCACGCGTGGTTACCGAGTCAAAATCTATAAAATGCTCGAGCGCACCGGCACTGCCTATCATCAACTCTTCGTAGGAATGCGTATGCGGCTCGTTGGGAGTTGCAGCAATACGCGCGGCCTCGTAGGCGTCTACCTGATAAATTTTAAAAAGTTCTTGCATTCCCGGGTTTTTATCAAAGTTACGCAATACCGGCCTACGAAACTCCTTTACAAAATGCGTAACTTAAGCGCTTTAAATTCAGTATTATGAAGCCTTTTCTTTATGTGATCTTGCTGTGTATGGCTTTTCCGCTTTGCGCACAACAAACCCCGACAGACAAAACTTACAGCTTTGAAGATTGTGTGACTACCTATTCTGAAGAGCAGGCGCAGGAAACTAAAGTGGGGCATCAATTCTGGTTTGCCGATAAGGAATTTACCGATGGAAGAACGATCAAGATGAGTGTGGTAGAGCCGGGTAAATCCACGCATGCGCCACATCAACATCCTCAAGACGAGTTCTTCTTTGTATTGGAAGGCACTGCGGAATTCTATCTGGATGGAAAAACAGTAGAAGTAGGCCCATACACCAGCTTGTACTGCCCGTCAAACAGTATGCATGGTATCAGCAATGCAGGGGATACGCAGCTGAAGTATCTCGTAATGCAGAAATACGAGCAATAGATACCTTGGGCGGTGCCAATAAAAAAAACGGTCTAAGCACAGAAGAACTGAACTTAGACCGTTTAGAAAAGCAAACTTACCTCAGGGTAGGCCCAAGAGGCATTAATTGCAATTTCGAGGCATCCCAATAGCTATCGGGATGGAGTATAAAACCCTCTGGCGGTGCCAGTTTTAGAATCTATACGTGATCTTTCCTCTTAAATAAAATGGCGTTCCCGGTGTAAAGTGAATTTCTTCAACCGGTGCCGGTTCGTTAAACAAGCGACTTTCGGTTGCAAACTGCGTTTCATTCCACGAGGTATCCAGCAGGTTTTCTACGATAACGCCTAGCGTCCAGTTCTCGATCGTATAGTTCAGGTTAAAATCGGTTACAAAATAGCCTTCCGCAACGATGGAGTTGTCTTCATTGGCTGCACGATCGCCCAACCAGCGGTAGCCTAAAGATCCCGAAAACCCGGAAAGATTATCTACACTCAAACCACCCGCGGAAGTAAACTTAGGCGCCAACGGAATGTTATCTTCCCCATCTGCTTCTTCAGTGCTTCGGGCGTGGGTATAATTGGCATCTGCAAACACATACAACCAATCGTTTAACTGATAGCGCGCACCGGCTTCTACTCCCATTCGGCGGGTTTTTCCGCTAGGTTCAACAATTCCGGCATCGCCTACATACACAAATTCCTGATCCAGAAACAGCGTCCATAGTGTAGCATTCAATGCCAGTCGCGGCATCGGCTTGATGATCGTTCCCAAGTCTGCACTATAGGCTGCAGGTAGAATTTCTTCTCCACCATTTGCCACCACCACGCGTGTATCGTTAGAATGGAAACCAATACCCGTCTTGAGGAACAGCTGCCAGTTTTGAGACGGTGCAAATACGGTGTTAAACTTAGGACTGAATGCCACTTTGCTTTCGCTCTGATTGTCGTAGGTCTCGGTGAGTTTGTTGTAATAATCAAACTTAAAATAGTCGAGACGCACCGCCGGATTGAAGGTGAACTTCCCGGTTTTAAATTCGGTATTCAAAAACGCAAAAGCGTTGAGTTCGTCTACATCTCCCAGTGCCAACGGCTCAAGAACCGTCTGCCTGTTTAGGGTGTGCGATAACGAAACATCGTCTATGTTGTCGTATCTAAATCCTACACCCGCCTGATAATCTAAACGGGTTTCACCCAATGCGATGTGTTTGCGCTCATAGGTACTCTGCAAGCCTGCGATAAAGCGTTCTTCTTTTTGCTTGATCTGATCGCCGTTGATGGGATCTTCTAAAAAGAAGGTGAAGTTAGAATACAACTCAAAGTCATACTTAGAAAGATAGGCATTGGTCTTCAATACGGCATTGTGCTCCAAGTTTTTCAAGTGCTGAAGCGTAAGATTGCTACGGCTCGTCTGCCCGCCTTCGGTATCGTCAATCGCACCAAATCTGCTGATCAACCCCTGATCTACGGCACGCTGTGGAATTTGTCCTGAAGCGTCCCACTTGCTTTGAAAATGCGAAGCCGTCAAAGTGATCTTGTCTTTGTTTGCATCGGTATAGGTGTATTTCCCTAAAACGTTGATGCGGTTGAAGTCTTGCGGACTCTCAAAAGGACCGTCGGTCAGGTACATTTCTGAAGCCAGATACGCCGAGTGGTTTTGCTCATCGATCAGGCTGAACATTCCTGTAAGACGCGAAGTATTGAACTGCCCCGCTTCAAGCGACAGGCTGCTCGCATCTAAGCTTTCTTTAAGTCTAAGATCAACATAACCTGCGGTATTGAAATTCCCTTTATCTGCATAATACGCGCCTTTTCCAAAGTCGATGTTGTCAATAGTTTCCGGGATCACAAAATGCAAGTCGGCATAACCCTGACCGTGTGCGTGAGAGACCATATTCACCGGCATCCCGTCAACGCTGATCGCCACATCAGTACCGTGGTCTACATCAAAGCCACGCAAAAAGATCTGCTCGGCTTTACCGCCCCCGGCGTGCTGACCTATGAAGAGTCCGGGTACTTTGCGCAAGATCTCTTGTGAAGATTTAACGGGATTCAGCTTGAGGTCTACAGCCACCACACTGCTCAGGCTGTTCACTTCAGAAGTAAGCAACACCTGATCTAGTGAAGTGCTGGCTTCAGCCAGGCTGATGTTTATTCCATTGCGTTTGTTAACCACCAAATGCTGTGTCGCAAAGCCCAGGCGGGAAAAAGCAATAGAATCGCTGACGGCTACCGAAGAAAGCACAAAGCTTCCATTGGCATTGGTGTGGGTGTGTTTTCCGTTATTGAGGTTATAGATGTTTACGTTTTCAAGCGCTTGACCGGCTTGAGTGGTTACGGTTCCTGTTAGGTTTTGTGCAGAAAGAGACGCACAGAACAACAGCAACACGATATATATGTTTTTCATAAAAGTGTTTATAAGAATAGTGATTAGGTACCGTAAAGGCAACAAAATCGCATTGCACAACTTTATAGCTACGGCACCTCAACGTGAACCTGAATGCTATTGCATCAGGTTTTAAAAAATGTGATTTGAGCTATTCTTAAACTTCGGGAGGCGGTACCGGTTGCAATACAGGCAAAGCGTTGTGTATTGCTGTCCTACGATCAAATTGACGTTTTATGAAGTGTTGCACAACCACAGGGGATGCTACCGCATATTCAAAGCGCAGGTGCTTATCCACCTTTTTGGGAGTAGGCTTTTCTTTTTCTTGTTCCTTTTTGAGATCGTCTTCAAAAGGCTCGAGTACTTGCTTGATGTATTCTAAAGTGCGATGATCGTGACCGGCCTCGGCAAGGAGTTCTTCGGCAGAAAAAAAATCGTGTTGATGTTCGCTTTGCGTGATGTGATCAAACTCGTGTTCCAGGTCGTGAGCGGCCTCTAACACGAATTGATGCAGTGGCGCCAAAATATAGAGTAAGGCCAGCAGGGCTGTACCACAGCTAAGCAAAATTGATCTAAGCATACTCTTGTTCATAAACCTTAGGCAAACGCCGACAAAGCTAAAACCCTTAGTGCGATTTATCTTAGGAAACCTATTAATTTTTAGAGCGGCTTTAATGCCATAAACTACCTAAAGCATCATGTTTAAAATCACTGATTAACCCGTCGTTACAACTACTACTGAAAACTTGAGACCTTCTTTATTTTAATTTTTCAAGCACACGCTCGGGATAATCGGTGATGATGGCATCTACTTTAAGCGCAATTACCGCATCAATATCTTCCGGTTCGTTGACCGTCCACGGAATGACTTTTAAACCGTCTTTATGAATTTGCGCGACTTCAGCAGTATCTAGTAATTTAAAGTACGGACTGTAGATCTCAGGTTGAAAACTCAGCTTGGTTTTGTTTTCGGCATAGGTGTTTTCACCAACCAAATACGCCAGTTCGATCTCAGGATACTTGGTATGTACCACTTCTAATATCGCCGGATCAAAAGACTGAAGATTGATGTGTTCTTCCATCTGTTTTTCCTGAATTACGCCCATCACCAGATCTACAAAAGCTTCTGGTTGGGGTTGAAACACATCGTATTCTTCAGGTACTGATTTGATCTCTATATTGAATTTTACCGGCTTCAACCCTTCTTCCTTAATGGTGGCAGCTACCGTATCAAAAACTTCGCTCAGTAAAGGCTTGTAGGTTTTCATTTTTTGCTGCTGCGGAAAGCGTACATTTCCTTTAGAACCACCGTCAAACTCTTTGATCTCGGCATAATCCATTTGGTACAGATTATAGTTCTTATCCTGTGGAATCGAATCCCCTTCTGGCGTAAGCATATATAAAGGAAGCATCACCGGCTCGTGACTTACCACCACCTGTTGATCTTTGGAGATCACCACATCCAATTCTAGTACATCAACTCCTTTGCGCAAGGCGCCCAAAAAAGCAGGAATCGAATTCTCCGGTAAATTACCGCGTTCGCCTCTGTGTCCTTGCACTTGAATGTTTAAATGGTCTTTTTGTGGTGTATTCATCACTTTTGATTCTTCAGATTTTGATTTGCAGCTGAACAAGGTCGCTACTACAAGACCTGCTAAAAGTAAGGTTTTCATAATGGTAAGTTACGGGTTATTGGGCATTCCTGCGATAAAAAAAGGACCCACCCGTGATTATTGATGAAAGTGGGCAGGCCCTCGAAACAAGCTCTTTATATCTTAGGCTAATCGGCAGATCGTGCTAACGATACAGTTGTTCAACGCTTAATCTTTGATAGCTAATTCAAGCGTAGCGTTTCCCTAAACCGAGCGCTATGTATACTGCTTAAATATGTTGAAGTCAGGTTGAGCAAATAAAGTACAAACTGCAGTATTGAATATATCGTAGAGATTACCTTTGGGTTAAGAAAACACTAAATTTTATTGGCGCCGCCAAAAAGTTTAATACTCCGAGGCTTGGCTCGAAATTGAAAATTCGTTTTCAAGCAATGCCTCAAGGGTTTGACCTGAGGTAGTTTACTTACCGCAAATACCAAGCTGTTTACCGCAGGCTTTAGGGCTACATCAGTTTTCTTAGTAGCTTTACCTAATTTTAAAACCGTAACTACTTGAAATTACGCACGCCACTTGCTCAGCTTCTTATCGGTATCGTGTTGCTTAGCATACCTTTTATCACCTCTCCAGATCTGGAATCTGGTATTGCCTTATTGAGCATCACGCCGTTTCAGTATAATTTCTTTGGTTATTTTTTACTGCTGGTTTTTTACTTTGTGAATTATTACGTGTTCATCCCTAAGTATTATATCCCTAAAAAATACTGGATGTTTGCCGGCTTTTTGATGATCTCTTACGTCTTGATCACCTACTTACCCGACATGTTTTTTGACGTACCTAAACCGACGGCGCCAAAGATGCCTATGCCACCTGAAGGGGGGATGCGACCACCGGGCGGGATGCCGCCTCCACAGGATATGAACATACCGCGTATGCCCCGTGAAGGAACCCCTCCCGGGCAGTCTGACGTATTCAGTTTTAGAGAAAGTTATATCATTCAGTTTGCTATTGTTACCTGTCTATCGCTGTTGATTCGGTTAAACGAGCATCTAAAGCAGATACAAAAAGAAAAACTCGTCGCCGAAGTATCTTACTTGAAGGCACAGATCAATCCGCATTTTCTTTTCAATACATTGAATAGTCTGTATGCGCTGGCCTTACGAAAATCTGATGAAGCACCTGAAGCGATTCTTAAACTTTCAGGAATGATGCGCTATGTGGTGACCGAGAGCAACCACACCAAAGTTGCCTTAAAAAAAGAATTAGACTATTTACGCGACTATGTAGCCCTGCAAAAACTGCGTCTGGCTCAGGATGTAAAACTCAACTTTACCATAACAGGCGATCCTAAACACCTCGAGATCGCGCCGCTTATTCTTATCACTTATATTGAGAATGCGTTTAAATACGGCATTAACCCCGATGAAAATTCTGAGATCAACATTCATATAGAAGCCAAGGAAAAAGGCATTGAGCTGGAGGTTACCAATCGCATTGTGGTAGATAAGAAGCTCATTCCTATCATTTCTGAAGAAGGACACAAAAACACCCGTAAGCGTCTGGACCATCTTTATCCTTCAAAATACACTTTAAAGATGGACGATGATGGTGAGGTTTATCGTGTAAAACTGTATATTGAGTTGGTATGATAAAAGCGATCGCCATAGATGATGAACCGCTGGCTCTCCAGATCTTGGAAGCCTTTTGCGAACGTATTGAAACGATCTCTCTTTTAAAAACCTTCACCAGTCAGTCTGAAGCACAACGCTACATCAATAAATTTGAAGTAGACCTCCTCTTTCTCGACATACAAATGCCCCGACAAAACGGAATAGATCTTTATAAGTCGCTAAAACAAGAAACTAAAGTGATCTTTACTACCGCCTATAGCGAGTATGCTGTAGAAGGTTTTAATGTAAGCGCCAGCGATTACATCTTAAAACCCATTGCTTTTGACCGCTTTGAAGAGGCCGTAGCCAAGGTACAACGCGAGTTAGCTTTAGAGCAGAACACTCCACAAGCCAACACGCACCTTACCATACGTGCCGATTATAAATTGTATAATATTCCTTTGGAGGATATTCTCTTTATTGAAGCGATGGATGATTATATCAAGATCAACCGCGTTGATAAATCTACAGTAGTTGCGCGCGCAACTATGAAGGGTATTCTTAAAAAACTGCCTTCAACCGGGTTTACCCGCATTCATAAATCCTTTATTGTAAATAATGCTAAGGTAGAAGCGGTACAAACGGCAAGCATAGAACTAGCCGGTAAAGAATTCCCCATTGGAAGCACTTATAAAGATCAGGTAAATAAGAGCTTTTAAGTTTAAAAACTCTGTTTACCGCAAACTTTTTAAGCTTTACCGCATCTTTTTTACCGCGCTCTACCCCTTTACTACTTTTATTCCATAGAAATAAATCAAGGTACGTCACGAGGCATTTTTAGTCTTCAGGCAAGCCTGGAAGTTTTAATTCATTGGCGCCGCCAATAAAAACAATTGACTTATGGATCGTAAAGAATTTTTAAAAGGAATTGGGCTTATGGGCCTTGCGGCTACAGGCGCGACGATTTTTGCCTGTTCTGCAGACACAGATATTTTAGATACTGCTGAAGAAACCACTACCGGAAGTACTTCGGGAAGTTCTAGCAGCTCTGGCAGTTCTTCAAGTACAGATACCACATCAACAAGCTCAGAATGTGCAGTAACCAATTCTGAGACTGCCGGGCCTTTCCCAACTAACAACCCAGAAGATCTAGAACGAGTAGATATTACAGGAGATCGTACAGGTATTGACCTCGCTATTAATATTGTGGTACGTGACGTAAATAACTCTTGTGCCGTTCTTGAAGATGCCATTGTAGATATCTGGCATTGTGATGCAGCCGGTAATTACTCAGAGTACGGCGGTAGCGGTATGCAAAGCACCAATTACCAGAGCTATCACTTTTTAAGAGGAAGACAAATTAGCGATGCAGATGGAGTGGTGAAGTTTCAATCTATTTTCCCGGGATGGTATAACGGCCGGTCGACACACATTCATGTACACATCTATAATGCTACCGGCACCTCGCTTTTAGTAACTCAGATTGCTTTTCCTGAAGGTGATGACAGTGCTGTGGTTGAAGTAAATGCAGCTTCTGATTACGGATATACCAAAGGAATGTCTGGCTACACGTATAATGCCAATGATAATGTTTTTGGTGATGGTGTGGCCAACGAGCTTGCTACTATAAGCGGCTCTGTAAGCGAAGGCTATACCCTTGACCATATTATTAATGTAAGAGCTTAAAAATAGTTTTTTGATTGATAGGAACCTTTTGGGGATACCATTCTACCTAAAACCTCAGCGTATCCCCTTCAGGTTTTTCAAAAATCCTTTTACCAGTACCATCAAAAAAATAAATTAATTTGAGGTAGTTCACTAAAACCTAATGTTATGTTTAAAATAGATCAAGCACCTGCTCAATTTTATCGAAAAATCGGCAACCCGGAACATGGTCGAGAAATACGTGCCATTGGGAATCCTAAAGCAGCTACTTCTTTTGAGCTGTTTGCCGATGTTTTTATTAACCCAGCCACAGTACACAGCAAATGGATTACCACAACCGGTACTTTGCTTATTGTTCCACTATTTGGTGCCATTGAATTAGTACAAGAAGATCGTGATGCTTTTATACACATCAATCAAGTATCTAAATTATGGGTTAAAGCAGGCACCAAGCTTCAGTTTAAAAATATATACCCAGATCATAGTGTGCGCTTTTTAATGCTGTTGATAAAAAGCGATACTGCAGAGCCCCAATCTACAGTTGAGTATAAATTGGATATGCTAAATGACTTACAAGAGGTACATACAGACCGTTCCTGCAGTTTAAATCTTGGTCAGTTTGAAGGACGTGAAGAAACGGTTTACACTTATCAAAGGAAAGATACCTCTGTTTTTGCTTATGTATTGCAAGGCGCTTTTGAGTTTCAGAACAGACTTTTAGAAACCGGAGAGGGTCTATGTATTTGGGATCAAAATCCTATCGAACTTGAAGCACTCTCCAATAAAGCATATTTGGCTCTGATTGAATTTTAGTCTGAATAGCTAGGATATATTGAGCCGCTTGAGCACTTCTTCTTTATGGGTTTCCCCTATTGGGATGCGAATGTCCCCTATTAAGATCTTACTCTTTTGTACTGCACGAATCGCATTTACATTTACCACATAACTGCGGTGTACGCGCAAAAAGCTATTTCCTGGTAATTTATCTAACAGCTCTTTAAAGCTGCTTAGCGTAAGAATGGCTTTGTCTTCTTTGCGGGTATAAATCTTAATATAGTCTTTTAGGCCCTGCATGTATTTAATATCTGCCGTATCTATCTTAATGTTTTCATACTCTGATTTTACAAAAATAAAATCAGGCAGGGTTTCTACAGGAACAACCGGAGCTGTAGCTTTTTGAGCTGTCAATGGTTTTTGCGCGGCTTCATGTTTTTCTTTGGCACGTGCCACCGCTTTAAGAAAGCGAGGAAACGGAACCGGTTTTACCAGATAATCTGTTGCATTAAGATCAAAGCCTTCTAAAGCATATTGCGGGTAGGCTGTGGTAAAAATAAACTGTGGCAAGCGGTCTAAAGATTTAACCAGATCAATACCAGAAAGGTTTGGCATTTCTATATCAAGAAAAACCAGATCGATATCTTGCTCGCTTAATAAGCGAATTGCCTCAAGTGGGTTGGTACAACGCGCGACCAACTCAATCCCTTCTACTTTCTCTAAGTAAGAAGACAAAACATCAAGGGCTAAAGGCTCATCGTCTACCAGTATGCAACGCATCAATCTAAATTTAGTTTCAAATGTACCACAAATTTTGAGTCTTCTTCAAACACGTTAAGCAGGTGTTTTTCTGCGTACAAAAGTTTGAGTCGATCTGTGGTATTCTTGAGTCCGATCCCAGAATTATGCTGATCGCGTTTTCGAGCACCTATAAGGTTTCGGCATTCAAACTCAAGTGTGTTTTCCTTAACGGTGATTACAATACGAACTTCGGTGTTTCCTTTATAATCTGTACCATACTTAAATGCATTTTCTATAAAAGAAATGAGCAAAAGCGGTCGTATTTTCTGGTGGGTAACCGCACCGTGGATGTTGAGGGTCACATTCTCGTTATTAGCAATACGCAAGCGTTGCAAACACACATAGTTTTGAGTATAGGCCAGCTCATCTGCCAACGCTACAAACTCGCTATCTGCCTGATACAACATATAACGCATCAATTCTGAAAGCATAATCACAGCTTCTGAAGCTTCTTCAGACTTTGCATTGATGAGTGAGTAAATACTATTAAGAGAATTGAACAAAAAATGCGGACTCAACTGATTTTTGAGGTAATGCAGTTCGGTACGGGTTTTAAAGGCTTCGATCTCCTTTTCTTCGACCAGACTTCGGTTCCACTCTTCGTAAACTTTTATTGCAGTACCTATAACGATAAAACTTAAGGAAATTAATAGCGGAAAGAGGTATTTAAATCCATTAAAGAACGGAGGTTCCGGTCCCGGTAAATCTTCGGGTCGCTTTAAATGCGGCGGCGGTACATCAACAAACGCTAGTTCGCGAAAGCCTAACACCATCACCAACGCAAGCAGCATACTCAATATATAGGTTTTGGTTTTTTTCTTAAGTAAAAAGTGAGGAACTAAAACCAGATAATTGAGATAAAACAGAAGTATGTTAAGTACTAATGCCGAAGCAGCAAAGACAGGAAAGCGCTCTGCATTCCAATAGATCTCGACGGAAAGCAGGCTCAAAAAAACCAGCCAAACTCCTGCATGAAGTAGTACTTTTCTAGACATAAGCGCTGCTTGGATATATTACTTTAAAAAAGCTTTACTAGCTGTAATTACGAATAAGCTTTTTGCTTGTGACAATCCTTTCAATCGGCTATTGCGTTACAATCAACGCGTATTCCCAGACTTTGTAGTTCTTGTCGGGTAATTGAAGGGCTGAGGTTTCGGTTAATTTTTTGAAGCACCAGCTCTCCTACTCGTTCTGCATCAGTTTCTGAACAAAAACTTTGATGGTTTGCAATTGCCGGTATATGCTCTTGGCGTATTAGAATTTGGCCGTGATCTATGATCGCATATCCAAAGCCACTTTCAGTTTTAAAAACATGCGTATATATAGTTTGCTCTTCAACAATTGACCAGATCACACCTGTTATGAGTACAACACATAAAGCTATTCCTGTATAAAGTATCGTGGTTCTAAAATGCATAGTTTTTAATTTTAAAAAACCCGAGGTGCTAAAACTTCTCTGTACATATAAAAACACCCCGGGGAAACAAAAAAACTCAATTATTAATCTTCATCATCGTATTCTTCCTGCGGAAACAACTCGTAGGCATCATCAAGGTAAAGACTACCAGACCTTCCTAATGCGACAAAACCACGGGTACTGGTAGAAAAGCCTACTGCATCTTGTCTGGCAGTCGCTTCCAGAGCAGTAATATTTTCCCATTCATCGCTAAGCGGATCATACTCCCAAGTACTGGCAATGGCGCCTCCGCTATATCCTGCTACGATATACCCCAAACCATCTACACTAAAACTCACTGCATTAGATCGCGTGATCGCATAATCGTCTTCTTCATCAAGATCTGTCAATCGCGTCCAGCTGTCTGAAGAGGTATCAAAACTCCAGAAGTCGGTAAGGTAAAGACCGTTGCTTACGCCGGTCCCGAAGTAAATCAGTCCATTGATCTCAAAAGCGGTAGCATCACGACGCTTATCGCCACCAAAACCTACCAGCTCCTCCCAGGTATCTGTTTCCGGATCATACTTCCAGAAATCCTTTTTATCATTATCACCGTCATAGCCGGTACCAAAGTACCCATACCCTGAACCGCTAAAGGCTGTTGCTGCGCGTCGTACACCACCACCAAAATCTGCTTTTTGCGTCCAAACATTGGTATCCGGATTGTATTGCCAGAAATCAGCAAGCTCAAAATCACCATCATAACCCGTACCTACATAGCCCAAACCATCTAGTTCAAAACCCTTTGCCGAACTGCGCGCAGTACCGGGAAAATCAGCTTTTTGCACCCAGTAGTCATTCTCAATATCATATTGCCAGAAATCTGTAAGGTAATCGTCTCCATCATAGCCGGTCCCCATATACCCGTAGTTTCCTATTGTGAATGCCGCGACATTACTGCGAGGAACACCATCAAAAACAGAGCGTTCTTTCCAGTTCCCTCGGTCTCCATCATCATCACTACTACAGCTTGAGAAAGCAAGTGCAAGTATTGAGGTAAGCGTTAAAAATATTCGATTGTTAGTCATGCGTTTCATGTTTATTGTTTTGAAAAATTGAATTTAATTCCGGTAGAAAAAACAGGTCCGGTTCCCATATCTAGTGTATACACCGTGTTGTTCAAACTCTGATATAAGTTGAGTTCGTTCTTAAATAAATAGCCTCCACTTAAGGAAAATGCCCAGCTGTCGTCTATCGTATACGTATAGTCTAAACCGAGTTTTTGGTTTGCTATACTCGCTTGAGCGGCGGTATGCGTATCTAGTAAAGTTGTTTTAGGCAGGTAAAAATAATCTCCATTAAAACTGAACGAAGTTTCTATGCTACTATTGGTATTTAAAGCGTATTTGATGCGCGTCTCCGGGAAACCTAAAGTCATATGAAATCGTTTTGTGGAGAAGGCTAATTCTGCCAGTGGTAAAAGCTGTAAATCTCCCAGAGCGGCACCATACTGTATTCCTAGACGTAGTGTCGTAGGACTTGATTTTTTAAATATATATTGAAAGGCTGTAGCTCCTGTTACTACAGTTTGATCAGATCGAATACCTGAAGCCCAAGAAGCATTAGCCCTGGCCATAACTGAAACATTTTGATTCCATTGATATTCGGCTTCAACTCCGGCAAATACATTGTGAATATTTTCGACCGGTTGAGTATTGAAGCTTAGATCCTCCCAATATTCAATATCATAATTATGTAAACCTATTACAGGTTTGAGCGCTACCGCTCCCAAAGAAACAGGTACTCCTATATTAAGATCAAATAGCTGAGCTGAAACTCCCGTTGAGGTAGTCGGAACAAGCGCATAATCAAGGCTCACTTCTAACGTGCTTTCCTGACCAAAACTCATCTTACTAAAGGCTAACAAAAGAGTCATAATTAAATACCTGTGCATTCTTGAAATCTAATTTTGCTCAAAACTAGAAGCGTCATTTCAGTCTAAAAAAAATAGTAGATGAGCACTGCAAAAGCCTCTACCCACATCTCAATTTTACCGATCAACCGGCAACCACCCTATTGATAGATTAAATCACCCTGTTGAGGGTAGCTTTTACCCGGTTTGTCTATTGTGTTTGAGCAGCCCAAATCTGCCCTTTAGGTTTGCCCAAAATTCAACAGCCTATGTTTAATAAAATGATACAGTTAATAGTGCCCATGGGTATACTTCTGCTGTTGTTAAATTCTTGTGCTCAAGACGACTCTAGCTTTCCTGTGGGTGAAGATTGGGTAGCAAGCGATACGCGTGTTCTTTATATAGATACGATGACGGTAAACAGCAGTACTTTTAAGTTTGATTCGATTCAAGTTTCTAACACAGACCGCCTTTCATTGGGTGCCTATACAGATCCTATTTTTGGTAAAACAACCAGTAAGATATTCACACAATTATCAAACAGCACCTACACCCTAGACCGAGATGCCGTATTTGATTCTATAGCACTTATCCTCAATTATGATGACTACTTCTATAACGACACGACCCAAATACAAAGTCTCAAAATACACGAGGTCTTACAAGACATAAAAACTACAGATGACGGTTATTTCTACAACACAACCAGTTTTGAATATGATGAGAACGCCATAGGTGAGGTTCAGTTTGTCCCACGCCCCATTCGTGAAGATTCACTGCATTTAAGGCTTGATGACGACTACGGAAAGCTTTTATTTGCTGAGATTCAAGAAAATGAAATCAACAACACTGATGAATTTTTGCGCTATCACCGCGGACTTTTATTAAACCCCGGAAGTGACAACACCACTATCCTAGGCTTTTTACCTACCAGCACCTTACGCATTTATTACTCGCTGCCCGATGAGGTTGAAGTTGATGAAAGCGAATCTTTTGATATGACATTTAACAGCAGTTATACGTATCATAATATTAGCAGTGACCGTAACGGTACTTACTTTGAAAATTTGGCCGAACAAGAAGATGAGGTAAGCTCAAATACTGCCAATGCTATGAGTTATGTTCAAGGCGGGGTCGGTCTAGCCACACGCATCGACATTCCTAATCTTGCCGGTCTTGATTATATTGAAGGTAAGGGCACGCTCTTAAGCGCCAACCTGATGATCTCGCTCAATACGGCAACCGAAAGCACCGCATTACCCGCACAAGAATCACTAGCTGCTTACATAATAGACCAAAAAAATGTGGCCTTGGGTACGCTCTACGACTATAGTGGCAGTGAAGCTTCTGCAACTATTGCGGCAGAATCTGATGAGTTTGCACAGCGCACCTATTCGCTTCCCATTCATTATTTCTTAGACGAAAAGCGTACGGATTCTAATGGAGAAAATTGGTATGTGGCTTTAATAGATCCAGAAAATACTCAAGCAGTAAACCGATACAGCTTTTACGACAGTCAGGCTGCCGATGATGATCTCAAACTTCAAATCATACTTATTTATGCCGTTTATAACAATGAATAAAATAGTACTAACCGGTTTGCTTTTATTAGCGCTTGGCAGTCTTAAGGCACAAACCAATGCACTTTCTAATTCCCCCTACTCCGCATTTGGTATAGGTGTCCCTAATACCTTTACCACAGGAAAAACGAATGCATTGGGAGGTGCCGGGATTGCTTTAAAATCAGACGATGCGCTCAATGCGCTCAACCCCGCTTCTTTAGGAGCAATGCCTTTAAATCATTTTTATTTTGATATTGGATATAAAGCACAACTCTTTAGTCTAAGTCAGGGTTCCGGCAGCTCAAGACAAAGCAACTCAACATTTTCTAATCTGGCTTTGGCTTTCCCCGTGAATAAAAAGTCTGCGGTGAGTATCGTACTAGCGCCATACAGCAATGTAGGCTATGACATTACTGGTATTTCTAGAAGCATTGAAGGTTCTACGGCATTCTATACTTCTGATATTACCGCAAATGGTTCGGTAAATAGTATTGATCTAAATTATGGCTATAACTTCTTTGATCGGCTACGTCTTGGGATTACCGGCTCGTATTACTTCGGAAAAACAGAACAAACAGAATACAACAGCATTGTAGGCTATGCATTAGACATTCAACGAGAAAATCGCTATAACGGATTTCGTTTGGGCGCAGGTATGCAATTTGACGTAACTGATAAAATTTCCATTGGTTCGACAATAAAGTTACCTACAACGCTAGAAACTACGCAAAATAGTATCATCTCTCAGGATTATGACGATGATATTACTGAAGAAACCTCGGTTAAGAACTTTGAGCTTCCTTTAGAAATGGGTTTTGGTACCGAATTTAAATTTGGTAAAAGCTATGCTGTTTATGCAGATTACTCCAGAAAATTATGGTCTCAAACCGAACAAGAACCTTCTTTAAACAGCTATAAAGATCAAGAACGTTTTAAAGCCGGACTCAACTTCATCCCACGTCCCGGTGGATTGTATTATTGGGAAAATGTAGAATACCGGGCAGGAGTAAATTATGACACCGGTTATTTAAACATTGCTGGCAGTGATGTATCAAGCTATTCTTTGAGTTTAGGCTTAGGATTACCTGTAAGTCGTAGTGGGTCGAAGATAAATTTGATGTATTCCTACGGAAGAAATGGAGCAAACACAAACGGACTCCTACTGGAGCATATTCATTCGCTTTCTATAAACTTTAGTTTAGACGGTTTATGGTTCAGAAAGCCAAAATACAACTAGTCTAGTTCAACTTCGTGAATATTGGGTGTTCCGCCGCTGGCTTCATTTGAGATAAACAAACGACCTTCCAGACTAAATGTAATGCCTTCAGGTTGAGCAAAATCATCTTCATCCAGCTCGTAAACTTTCTTGATGGCGTATGCTGTATCAAGAATAATAAGTTTAGGATTCACCCCTTCCAAAATATACAGTTCGCCGGTTTTGGGATGAACCGCCAGATCTGAAGGTCTAAACGTACGATAGCTTTTATGCTTCTCAAACTTTTTAAACGCCTTGTCTTTCATCGCAATCGGAGCGACCAAGTCGGGCAACATCTTGTGCTTTCTGAGATCAAAGGCATAAATCCCTTTGATATCTTCGTCGTTGGGATCCAAATCTTTTGGCGCAAAAAGCAAGCGATGATTTTTGGGATCAACCGCTAGGGTTTCAATATTATTTTTGTGTGACATCGCTGACTGATAGGTTTTAGTCTTTGGATGTGTTGCTGCATAATCAAGCACTTCAAAAAGTAGACCGTCACTACGCATCACGTAAGCATCTTTACCCACCACGGCAACACCTTCATAATCGCCATCATCACCAAATTCAATAGTGCGTTCGATGCGCTTTTTGGCTAGATCATAGATATAGATCAAACCAGACTCATCTTCTATTGCTGCCAGTTTTTGCTCTCCAATCCAGGACAGTCCGGACACCTCCTCAAGCGCATCAGGAAGTTCCCAGGTCGTTATAATATGCACAGGATTCTTTTTCTTCTTTCTGAAATACCGGTCATTATTTCCCACAAAAGCGTGCAGAATTATAAACGCAATCAAGGTGCTTGTGTTAAGAAAGTTGGTCATAAAGCTATTTTATTAATCAGTGAGAAAGCAGTCTGGTTGCCACTGTTTCTAGGTAAAGTTCGTAAGCTTAGCTCTCAATTCTCTTAAAAGGGTGAAAATCTTAAACCTGCGTCCTTAGAATTAAGGAAAACGAGGGTATTTGCGGCCATTGCTAACAAGATTGATAAGATGTGTGATAATTATTTCATTTTTAATAAAAATCTTAAAACGAATGCGTTAAAGCTTTAGTGGCACTATACTCTTGTTTAGATTTGTAGTCAGGAGTTAAACAGAACGACTATTTGTGAAAAGCCTCGCTAATTTTTTACGACATAACTTCAAGACGGTAAGTTTTGGTTGGGTGCTCACCTTTCTGTCCAGTTTTGGGCAAACCTTCTTAATCTCGCTCTACGTTCCTGAGATCATCAAAACCTTTAATATTTCTGAAGGTACTTTTGGAAGTATTTACGCTTTGGGTACTGTGATCGCTTCTGTTGTGCTGATCACGGTTGGGCATACCATAGATCACAAACCGGTAAAGCTTGTGGTTTTTTTCAATTTTCTGGGCTTGATCCTCTCGTGTTTGCTGCTTAGTTTTTCTACCTATCATATCAGTTTACTTATTATTGCTATGATAGGCTTGCGCCTGACCGGTCAAGGTATGTTGAGCCATATCAGTCAGACGGTGATGTCCCGCTATTATGGTGCTAACCGGGGTAAAGCTTTAAGTGTTGCTGCTTTAGGATTCCCGATGGGAGAGGCCATTTTTCCTATCTGTATCACCACGCTTATCGTGACCTATGGTTTTGAAGTTGCGGCCCAAGCCAGTGCGGGATTTTTGATCTTATACCTGTTTTTACTCTCCTTTAGAGATTTGAGTTACTTTGACAAGGAGAGCCAAGTGGCTAAAAAACCTTCCTTAAAACTACTCGCTAAAGACTTTGGTGGACTCATCAAAGACCGACGTTTTGGGATATTGATGCCTTCTACATTTATGCTGAGTTTTACCTCAACCGCGGTATTTCTTTATCAATATACCTTTGTTGAAGAAAAAGGATGGTCGGTTTCTCTGTATGCGGCGTTCTTCACAGGTTATGCGATCACACGCTTTGTGATGTCAGTCATAGGCGGACTCTGGGTAGACAAGTTCACGGCCAAAAAGCTCTATCGCTTTTTTTTAATTCCACAGGCTTTGGGCTTATTGCCCTTTGCGTTTATGGATAGCATTCTGGGAGCCTTGATCTTTTTAATTATGACCGGAATAACCACCGGAGTTGCAGGTACCGTAAAGTCCGCTGTTTTAGCTGAAGTTTATGGAACCCAAAAACTAGGAGCGGTGAATAGCTTATTCTCTATGTCGATGATCTTGAGCACCGCAGCGGCACCCTTATTGATCGGCTTTTTGATCGACCAAGGCGTAGCTTTTCCGTATTTAATCCTTACGCTTTTTGGCTTATTGCTTCTTGCTATTCTCAATTCACAACGCCTGGGCAGTGTTCCTCCGGCAGCCGCATAGATCGATCAACGATATCAAGATAAGCTCTGCCATTAAAGAAGCGCTAAAAAGTGTACCACGTTTTTACATTTTAATAATTTTACGATCTGATACTGAAATTGGTGATTGCAATACTCAAGTGTTGTGTTGAAAATAACCCTTCAGGCATACTTAAAATGCCCGAGCGTAGTTCTAAAATCAATCGATATCGTTATCCTTCAGTCTTTAATAAATGCTTTTGAAACAACTACATAAATTCGCTTTACTCCTTGCTTTAGTTTTACTGAACAGTGCCGGTTTTGCTCAAAATTTTCTTCCGCCGGTGACCAATTACAGCAGTAAAACCTATAATGCTGCGAGTCAAAACTGGGGGCTCAGCACCGACGACAACGGCACACTTTACGCCGCTAATAATGAGGGCTTACTCCGCTTTGACGGACAACGCTGGGAGGTGTTTACCTTGCCTAATAAAACAGCCATTCGCTCGGTCTTTTGCGTTAATGACCGCATTTACACCGGCTCCTATGAAGAATTTGGTTATTGGACCGAGGACGCTTATGGCAGCCTCCAATACACTTCTTTATCTAATCTTATAACGACCAGCTTTGCTAATGAAGAGTTTTGGCAAATCACGCTGTGGCAAGGCGCTGTAGTTTTTCGGTCGTTTGGTAATCTGTATTTATACAACGGTAACAGCATCACGACCCACAAACCTAAAACCATCATCACAGCGCTTCATATTGAAGAAAATCGCTTGTTTATAGGCTCTAATTATGGGGAGATTTTTGAATTTACAGACGATACTTTTAGTTCCTTTGCAGAAAATACACTCAACGAAAGCTCCATAATCGAGTTGAGCACCTATGAAGAAGCGCTGCTCGCCGGAACACGCCGCCAGGGTATTTTTGCGCTCCAAAACGGAACCTTCACTTCTTGGGGTACGCCCGAATTAAAAGCCTTTTTAGAAGTAAATGAACTCAATAAAATTCAACCGGTTTCTGAAGAACTGGTGATCATTGGTACGGTTAAAGGCGGGATACTCTATTACAATCCCAAAACAGGTTCTTTAAAGAATCATTTTAGGCAAAATGGTTTGCAAAACAATACCGTGCTCTCCCTTCACAGAGACGAACAAAAAGTGTGGATAGGTCTCGACAATGGGATCGATGTGGTGTTACCCGATACGCCTATTCAATACCTTCTGGACAATACGGGGCAACTGGGAGCGGTCTATGATCTCGCGACATTTAAAGGAAGTTTATACGCGGGAAGTAACACTGGATTGCATAAAGTCACTCAGGAGGGAATCTTTTTTATTCCCGGCTCTCAAGGGCAGGTATGGAGCCTGACTAAGGTTGAAGATCGCCTGTTTGTAAACCATAATCTTGGTTTGTTTGAACTTAAGAATGATGCCTTAACACTGATTTCTGGCATATCAGGAAGCTATAGCCTTACCGCAATTCCGCAGACTAACTCTTTCTTTAACAACACCTATAACGGCATCAAACAATACGACCTCCAAGCCAACGGACTATCCAATCAAGCGCTGTTTGATGGCGGTGGTGCACCGGTAGAAAATGTGATTTTTGAAGATCAAAACTACTTTTGGGCTTCACATCCTTACAAAGGTTTTTACAGAGCACAACTCAACCTCAACGAGCAACGTATTGAAACTAAAGAACAGTATACGGAGCACGAAGCACTTGCAGCCTATAAGACGGAAATTCACAAAGTGGAAGGTGAAATTGCATTTTATAATGCCGGAAGCTGGTACCGCTACAACAGCATTAGCGATGACCTTGAAGAATTTACTGATTTAAAACCTTATACCTCGTATGCCTTACTCAGCAATCAAGACAATAGTTACTGGTTTAAAAACCGTAATGGTAACGGACTGATTTATACCGACTTTAAAAGCGACAGCATTTTTATTGATGAACCTCTGCTTGAAGCGCGCATCATTAAGAATTATGAGAAAATCATCAAGCGTAACGATAGTATTTTCTACATCACGCTTAACGAAGGATTTGCAAAGCTCAATCTATCCCAATTGCAACGCAACAATACCGCGCTAGAATTGAGTCAGCCTTTACTCAATGGCTTCACAACTAAGCAAGAGTCACTTGCCTTGTCCGGTCCCTTTGAGATCCCTTACAAAGAAGCTGCACAGATCGAACTTGCGATCGCAGCACCGCAACTGCATAATCCTAAATTTTATTACACACTTTCTAACGGTTTGAAAGGCCAATCAGACGGTAGCTTGAGTTTTCAAAATTTACAGGCAGGAAACTACACCTTAAAGATTTGGCCTGAACTTGATGGCACACGCGGCGAGCAACCACTAGTGGTCAGTTTCCTGATCAAACGGCCTTGGTTCTTATCAAACCTTATGATCGTGATTTATGTATTGCTGCTATTTGGTGTCGTTTTTATCGTAGCCTTTATCAACAAGCGTAAGCTCAACAAGCATCGCAAAGAACTCGAAGAACGCCTGATCAAAGAACAGGAACGCAAGAACCAAATCGCTGAGCGCAACTCCTTACTCGAAGAAATAAACACCAAGCGTAAAGAACTTGCTAATACCACCTATCTGGCTGCAAAACGCAATAGTAGTTTGATAGATATAAAAAATGATCTGGAAGCTGTAAAGGATAAAAGTGACAATCAGAAGAAAGTGAATTCTATTCAAAATAAGATCAATCATATCATTGATGCAAAAGACAATTGGAAAGTATTTGAGACTACGTTCAAAGAAATTAATAATGATTTCTTTCAGCAATTATTAGAAGACCACCCTACGTTGAGTTCGAAGGATCTAAAACTATGTGCGTATTTAAAAATGAATTTAAGCACTAAAGAAATCGCTCCGTTGATGGCAATTTCTGTTCGTGGAGTAGAGATTCACCGTTACCGATTACGTAAAAAACTAGACTTGAAGAGTGGTAAGAATTTATCAAAATATCTTATTAAAAATTATTAAATTCTCATACTTCAATAATCAATTTTAGTGATTTATACTTTCTCATTACTACATCAAAGGCTTTTACGAAAACGTTATAACTCAAAATATCAAACCACAAACTACTGTTTTACAGCTCATTGTTACTTTTTAACAGTTTGATGTATTTGTTATGTACCTATATTAACTTATTGTGATGCTATATTCACCCAAAATTCACATAAAACAAACTCAAACTTTAGTGTATGAAACTTAAAATAACCCTTCTGTTTCTTTTGTCGCTGATCACCTTAGGAGTGCAAGCGCAGGAGACAAAAACAGTTACCGGTACAATACGCGATACTCGTGATGTACCGCTTCCGGGAGCAGAACTAAAAGTCGTTGACAAAAACGAATATGCTGTTACCGATTTTGACGGAAACTACTCCTTAGAAGTTGTCGTAGGAGATCAAGTACGCATCACGTATTTAGGATTCCAGACGCAAACGTTTTCTATTACTAATGACGATGTATATAACATCGCGTTGCAAGATGAGTCTAGCGAATTAGACGAAGTTGTAGTAGTAGGTTATGGTAACCAGAAAAAATCTGACATCACCGGTGCGATCGTTTCTGTTGATAACGAAGAGATTACCAAGCAGCCGGCTACTTCAGCATTAACCTCTGTTCAAGGTAAAGTTGCCGGTGTAAATATTATCGCAAACGATGCACCCGGTTCTACGCCTACGGTTTTAATGCGTGGTCTAGGTACTGCAGAAGGTGGTAGATCGCCACTTTATATTGTAGACGGTCAACCTTTATCTGACATCACAAGCATCAACCCTAACGATATCGAGTCTATCGACTTCCTAAAAGGTGCTTCTTATGCTAACATTTACGGGATACGTGCAGCAAACGGGGTTATTTTGATTACTACTAAACGAGGTAAACAAGGTAAAACCACCTTTAACTTTGAATCCTACTACGGTGCAAAAACCATTTTGAATCCGGTAAAAATGGCCAATGCAGCACAGTACACGCAATACTTCAATGAAGAAAGTGCTGCAAACGGTGGTTTCTTACTTCAGCAAAACCAGCGTTATAATACAGATTGGTATGACGAACTCTTACAAACCGGTACGATCAATAACAATAGCTTTTCGGTTTCCGGAGCAGGAGAGAGCATCGACTATTTCTTAAGCTACAACCTGTATCAGGAAAAAGGTATTTTAGAAGGTCAGCAATACAATCGTGGTACGATACGCAGCAACAACACCTATCACCTGTTCAATGACCGCCTTCGTTTTGTACAAAACTTAAACGTGGCGTATACTAACGAAACACCAAAACCTTTTGGAGCTTTCAGTACAGCATATCGCCAGTCTCCTTTGGTTCCTGTGCGTTATGACAATGGGCTTTTTGGGCAATCTTTTGTTAATCAAACTACCGGAGTTGTAGACTTTAACACGCAACCGGGAGAAACTTTAGGTCGTTTAAATTCACACGGAAACCCGGTTTCTCAAGTGTACTATCAAGATCAGCAGATCAATACTACCAGTCTTCAGGGACAAATCGCTGCAGAACTTGACATTACAGATGATTTGATGTTGACTACCCGTTTTGGTGCGACAAAATATTATGCAACAAGCAAGAGCTTTACAGATATTAGAAGTCAGTGGTTAAATGCTGACCCTAACCGAACTGAAGCATTTTTTGATGCACAGCGTGTACCTAATGACGATGGTGTGGTTTCTACAGAATATGCAAACAACTCTTACACGATTAGACGTACAGAGTCATACCGTTGGAATATTGAAAGTTTCCTTACCTATGACAAGTCTTTTGACAAGCACAACTTGAGCGCAACCGTAGGAATCAGCCGTGAGAACTATCAAGGTGGAGAATTTACAGAGTCTCAGGCTTACGATG
>Ga0208450_1000210_pt1 | contig 37379 bp, 38 predicted proteins | sample MalvireepMed_908_FD_184249 | JGI IMG/M metagenome (GOLD analysis project Ga0208450, IMG submission 184249) | Marine viral communities from the Global Malaspina Expedition - Malaspina viral metaG DeepMed_908 (SPAdes) (version 2) | ecosystem: Environmental > Aquatic > Marine > Oceanic | place... | reverse complement strand
AAAGAGAGAGAAAGAAAAAAAAATAAAAAAAAATTACAAACTGCTGGCAATTATCTTGCTGCTGCTTAAACAATTTGAATGTTTGGAACTGCTGCAATTACGTATCATGTAATAATATGGAGTAGAGCGGCCCAAAAAAAAAGGTATGGGGGATACCCGTCCTGGGTATAACGTAATACCCTCTCAGATTTTTTCCCTACATATTCATCCAGACATTTGGTGTCTCAACAAACTCTTTATTAAACACTCCTGCAGTAAATCTTTCAAGTTCCTCATCCATCAATCTATCTTTCCTAACAACCACCTCTTTATCTGCATCAGTAGCCATCTGTTCGACCCAATAACCAACTGCCATTTGAAGAGCATCGAGTCTATCGTCATGAATCAGAGCACCTTTATCCTTTGTAATCCTAGTCATCTGGTGAAACAGCATGTATTTAGCTTGACTTTCACTAGGATAGTGTCTAACAGTCTGTATATCCTTCTCTATCACCTGTGGATCTACCACTAATCTATGTTGATTCATTACAGGTTCAAGAGTATCTATGATTCTTCTCTCTTTCTGTATATTAGATCTAACTTCTTCCATTCTAACATCATATATCTTACTCAGAATAGGCTTCCATAGCTCCATGAACATCCCATCACCAAAGTTAGACTCTATCAACACCAGATTTACTTTATTACGTCTGGCAATGATTGAGAGTGCCTGTAGGTTATCTTGTTTATATCCACCTTGCAGTCCTCCACATTCAGTCAGGTACAGAATACCATTCAACATCTTAACAACTGCATAACCTGTCTCATCTTTACCTCTACCACTAGGATCGACTGACAGGACACTACCAGTATATTCCAACCAATCACCTATTTTCTTTTGTGGAGAGTAGTAACCATCACCAGGAAGACCTACATTAGGCAGTTCAGTTAATTTATTTTCAGGATCTCTAGACCACACAGGTTTTTCAGGTGCTTTATCACCATCCAGAGACATAACTATCAAGTCACTAAGTTTAAGAGGATACCTATCGGCATCACTAAGTGAAGTATCGAGTTGAAACTGTAGATTAAATCCTGATCTACCATAGGAAAGTTCTCTCTCAGTAAGATCATCATCATCAAATCTCAAAGGATCAGTAGGTTCTCCTGTTTTACCTTTCTTATTTCGTATAAAAGGTGCTAATCTATTTTCATATCTTACTATTTGTTCATCGGTAGGGTATCTACTAGGCCATATTTGTACTTCATACCCTCTCTCAGGTAGTGTTTCATAGAGAGACATCTCAGTTTGAGGAGTTCCTAGATAGATTATTGATCCATCAGGTTTAAGAATAGCATCAAACTCTTTGACTGCTTCCGATAATTTATCTCTCATTGATTGAGTCATTGAGTTATTAGGAACCTCCACATCGTCTGCCACGATAAGATCTGCTCTACTACCAGCTAACTGTCCTGTTATACCTACACTTTTAACTGAGGGAGAATGTGAAGCTAATGCTGGCCCTACATCGAATGATACTTTTGATTGTCTCTGACCTTCAGAGGATCTAAGGTGTTGAAGGATAGGTATTTCGTGTATGAGTCTCTGTGTAAAGGTTGAGAAGTCATCTGACCTGACTTTTGAAGCACTTACAACTAGAACTTTCATTTGAGGATCAAGAAGGAGGGTATGACAAACGAAGGCAGATGTGATATAGCTTTTCCCCACTCCACGAAAAGCTTCTATCACTCCACGTTTAGGTTTGTTCTGTAGGAATGTTGCAATGTCGTATTGCACAGGGGTAGGATCAGGTAGGTGTAGATGTTTCCAACAGATAAAAAGGAAATTACGAAAGTCCTTTAACTTATTATCCATTATTTACATCTACAAGGATTACATTTACAATCTTTACATTTACACATATCATTTTCTCCAATAACATGTTTTACAAAGTTCTTCCAAAGGTACAAAATTTAGAATAGGAGTATCATAATCATTATTATCATTATGATTATCTATTTTTTTATTTATCATTAATAAACGAGGTTTAGGTTTCTCTTCTACTTGTTTAGGTATAGGAATTTTCTTATCAACACATGTAGGACACTCTCCAGTTTTAGTATTAACAGCACAACCTTCCATAGCCTTACACATTCTTATAATAATATACTCATTACTAAAAGAGTGGTAAGGTAAAATCAGTATAGTAATTATTATTAATAATATATATTTCATTGTATCTATCCTTCCTTTGTTTATATATGTTTAACCCTCCCCCTATACTATAAGGGGAGTTAATTAAACATGTATAATAATATCAATGACTAAGGTAATCTGCAATAGCAGCCTTAATTGCATCTTCAGCAAGGACAGAACAATGTATTTTTACTGGTGGTAATGATAGCTCTTTGACAATATCAGTATTTTTAATTGTCTGAGCTTCCTCTATTGTTTTCCCTTTTACCCATTCAGTTGCAAGGGAAGATGATGCTATTGCTGAACCACATCCAAAGGTTTTAAACTTTGCATCCACTATTTTATTATTCTCAACCTTGATTTGGAGCTTCATTACATCTCCACATTCAGGAGCACCCACAAGCCCAGTACCAATAGAGCTAGTAATCCCCATGCTACCAATGTTTCTAGGTCGTTCATAATGTTCTATCACTTTCTCAGAATAAGCCATATTACATTACTTTTATCCAGTATTATAAAGAATTACTTCGTAAAAGTGATCAGGATCAGGATCAGTAGGAAACCTATCTTCAAGGAAATTCTCTTTATATTTAATAAGTGTAGCAGTATATCCTGCCGCCTTTGCTATTTCTGAAAAGTCCTGTGAAGGTATGTATTCAGACAGTTCCTCTACATCTAATTGCCCTATATAGTCTGGAGATCTATTTTCAGACTGACTTTTTTGTAGTTCCTTTTCCCCAAACATTGAACCCACAGGATCACCTTCTGTAGGAGAGGACATATTGTACCTATCAGAGAGAGTACCTAAATCAAAAGCATGTTCTATCACAGCTTTAATTTTTCTATCGAAAGATTCAAGAGTCATATCTCTCTCCCCTCTCTTCTTCTTACTATTCTTTACAATCAAGTCTCTAGTAGTTTCTAAAACCTTATCATAATCTTTAGGATCTTCAATATGTACTGTATCAATATTATACCTAGTAGTTTTTAGAGGTTTTTTAGGTGCTAAATGTACCTGGAGTACTTGAGATTTATCTTCAATACCTTTCTGTCTTATTTTTTGTATATCAGTAGGTATAACTTCTTTCATTCCATCATTTCTACTTGGAGAATAGGGAACTGCATCTCCAATTTCAGTTACGAAGTAGTTTCCACTTCCCCAATGTCCATATTCTTTTTTCTGACTTTTAGTTAATTCAAAATGATCTTTCTTATTCCAAGTAGTTCCATGATAAAAGGTTATAGGATCTCTATAGGTTACACCATTTTGATAAGTAGTAGTATTTCTAAGTTCATCAGCAAGAATAAGTTTACCTTTATGATTTTTTGACCAAGTGAGTAAGTCTTCTCTTCGTATTAATGGATCAGGATTAACTTCTGTATCAATAGTAGGTGTTTGGAATAAATTTCTATGGAATGTATCATAGACAGATTCAGGCATAGGATAAATTCTTTCTCCTACTTCACCTTTTTTCCATGTTCCTGGGCCTGTATCTCTACCTAGAAATTCCCAATTTTCCTTTGCACTTCTAGGTTCTTTAATTACTTCTTCTTCAGCCATAATTTAACAATCGAAAGAGGTTTTACCTTTTGCTATATCTTTCTCACTAGGAAAAGGCATACTTTCCATTAGTTGTTGGAGAGCATTATCATTAACAGGTAGAGCAGTTATATCATTATCTTTGAGGAACCTAACTGCAACTGCAAGGTCAGCAGGTTTAGCTTCTCCTGACTCTATCCTAGTTAATAGTTCGGTAGCAACTGCTTCATATAGAGTATTAAGTTTATTTGTTTCCATTTAACATTCCTTATTTATATATGGTGTAAAAATCTCTACACATTGCCAGAATGATACACTCTGAGTATAACTTTCATGCCAGTAGCCGAATTTATGAACAGGAGTAGAGGTAGTACAGCCTATTATGATAAATGAGATGATGAGTATTAGAAACTTCATTTTGATTATATTGAAGGTGGAATATAATAATTACCAAACATCTTCTTCTTCATTGCTTTTAATCGTGCATGAGGAGGTACCGTATATTCCAGAATTTCTAATGTACTTGGTTTTCTACCTAGATCTTTTTTTGCTTCTTTCTTTGCTCTAAATATTCCTAATACACTTGAAATTCCAGAAAGTGCTCCTATTCCTTTACCTGAAGGTTTCCCACCTCCTTTTCCTCCTGATCTTTTTTTATTTAATTTGTCAAGTTTTGCTTTAATAATTTTAAGATTAGCAATCTGTTTAGCAGTTATTGGTTGATTACTTTTTATTTGTTTATCCATAAACTCAATATACTTCTGTTGAGACTCTGGAGATAGTTTTTTAAAGATTGGATCTGTTCTAGCTGCCTCTACTGCTAATTTATCTCCATAACCATATTTAATTTTTGTAGTAATACTATCAGGAGATGTTACAGTTAGTGGTATTTTTTTAATAGGAATAACTTTTTTAGATGGATCTGGGAAAAGTATCCGTAATTTCTTTCTAGTTTTGGGATCAAGTTTCTTTACAAATTTATCAAATGGATTTTTTGTTTTATCTGCCATCTAGTAACTCCATACCCAAGGTCTATTATCAGAATCTATAGTATCCAAATGTATGAACCTGGATTTATGTTTACCTTTCTGACTAATTCCAATCCCTTTCCATATATTACAACGTATCATTGCAAAGCTCAGAATCTCGTGAGCTAATTTTCCACTACATAAAATATCAATAGCTTTTCCAGTAGTATGCGGGCCTTCCTTACCTGTAGAACTTACCTTACTATTTTTTTCAGGGCAGCGATACGCTGACGAGAGAGAAATTGGTTTACCTATTGCATCTCTAAGTCTCTGTAAGGCTATCAATGTCTCCTTGTTAAACTTGTTTTTCCCACAGCAGGAGCATGATAACTCTTTACTACTAAAGTTTGCTGATGATATTCCCATATTATGTAAAATCCTCATCTCTTAGGTGTTTAGGATTACATGCTTTTCGTAGTTCTAGGGATAACTTATTAGATCCTTCTGGTGTCATATTATCCATCACTTTTGGTTCGTAGTTGGCTCTTATGTGGTCTACATAACAATCACATACAGGAAAGTAAACATCCTGTCCAATACTAGGATTTATATTACGAAATGATACTGCACAAACTTGCCATAGTTCTCTTGTTTGTTGAGTGGAGAATTTTAACTTTTCTTCAGCAAATACCCATTTAGTAGGAAAATAGGAAATACCTAGTAAAAATACTATCAGTATAATTATAATTTTTTCTGCTAGTTTCATTCATACCCTACATGTGTTTTTTATATTCTGCAAGTATTTGATCGTCTAATGTATTGTCAGTAGATTTCACGAGTCGTTCCAAAAGAATCAAAATTACACGTTTTAAAAGTTCCTCAGAAAGCATACTCATACAGAGTGCCTTAACTGTTCCTCCGATTAACGGAGCTAATAGTCCTATCATTTTATCCCTTTCTTGTTGCTTGAAGCATTTCTAATTGTTTAGTTGCTTCGATTTCACGTTCTATGTTCTCTAGTCTTGCTGATACACTTGCCATGTGAGCAGAACATTCTGCACTAATAGCTACGAACTTATCGAAGTTTTCCTTCTGTGAAGCTCTATTATTCTTATCTGTCTTGTAAGTCCATACAAACAGTATTACGATAATAGCTCCTGCAAAACCCTGATCTAGCAGTATACTAATTACATTATCTACTGGAGATTGTTGTTGTGCGGAAGGTGGGTTACTATGTGGATTATTAAGTGGGTAGTATTCTACATTAGGAGGTTCGGCTGTAGCTATCCAACTTCCAATTAGTAATAATGTAGTAATTAATAAAGTATTAAGTGTTTTCTTCATCTTCTCCTATATAAAAATAATCTGGATCTAGTAATTGAATTGTTTTAGTATTTATAGGATCAGGTAAAGTCCATGTAACCTTATCTAGTTGTGCTTCATTAGGCATGTCAAAGTCTGGAGTAAAATCTACTTCTAAACCAGATTCTAACTTTAAGTTAATCTTCATGAGTGGATTCACTCACTTGTTTACCTTCTGCTAATGCTATGTAGCTCATATTGCATACCTTATGATTACGATCCCTGAACCACCTTTAGAACCTAAATGATTATCCCAAGCTGTTCCTCCACCTCCTCCTCCAGTATTTGCCTTTCCGGGACTAGATGTGGAATTTGTGGTACCATAATATCCTCCACCCCCTTTTCCTCCTGTGCTAGTATGAGAATCAGTATAAGCTCCACCACCACCACCAGCAATATAAAGTGTACCAGATGAACTGCTTGTTGTTGCCACATTTGAGCTATCAGTCCCAGCTACAGAAGCCAATAAAAGTGCAGTTGTTTCCGAAGCCGATGAATTAACAAATGTTGAAGACCCATCACCACCATTAGAAGGAGTGCCTGATTGTCCTACTGCTCCTGCACCACCTCCACCACTTCCATAAACACCTGTTGATGTACCTCCAGCATAACCCTGCCTACCCACACTCGTAGTAGCAGAATTAGACCCTCCTCCAGACCCACCGTCTACTCCAGTTCCACCATTCCAATTTCCTCCTCCTCCTCCTCCTTCTGCTGTTATACCGAATGCAGTACTATCTCCTCCATTGTATCCTGCTAAACCCCCAACAAATACTGGCTGTCCTCCTGCACCTATAAATATACCATACGATTGTGCAGTTACTTTATGACCAGTAGTCCAAACAAGACCTCCAGCACCTCCTCCACTAGAACCGTTGGAAGCCCCTACTTCTGAACCACCTCCTCCTCCACCAGCAACTACAAGAAAGTCAATTGTGCTTACAGCACCCGATACTGTAAATGTACCTGAAGAAGTAAATTTATGCACTTTGAAGCCTGTATAAGTTGTAACTGTTCCACCTGTTGCAGAAAATGCTTCATTACTCATTTGTCTCCAAGCTGTGCTGTCGTAAACTTTTACTGTACGAGCTGTACTGTCATAATACATTGCTCCTTCAGTTGGAGAGCCTGGTGTAGAACCTGGTGTTAGTACGAGAGATGCAGAAGTATTAATTCCAGTAGTAGTGATTGCTCCAGAGGTATTAACTACAGAACTACCACCTATTGTGCCTGTACCTAAAGTACCATCATCCACCTTATCCAGACTAACTTCATCTGCGGCTAATAATGCTGGATCAAAATTGGCTACTTGTCTTGCTCTGCTCATGTGTTACTCCTTTTTGCTTCTTGTTCTGCCTGAAAAGTTGTCCATGCTGACTTAACTTCATCAGTCCAAAGTTCTTCTGCTTTGTCCTGAATCTCTTGCACTTCTCCAGATACATCCATATCTGATGTTAGTACCCTTCGATGGTAGCCACCTGTATCTGTAACCTCTCTGATTTGGAGATGTTTGTAATCTGTGACTACTTCTATTTTGTCTAATGTATTTGCCATTTTTATTCTTTATTATGCTACAACGTAAAAGATTGAAAAATATCCTGCTCCATCAGCAGACCAGTTTGTATCTGTCATCTGTGCTGTTCCTGCATCTTGATTCCAACGCCTTAAATAAGCATAAGTTTGTCCAGCTTCACAATCACCACCTATAACACTTGTACCAGCAGACATATTAAAATTATGTCCTGTAAAGGTTAATCCTGATCTTGCTTTATCTGAATTTATTACTGTAAATGGGAAACCACCCAAAACAATATTACCCGAAACAGAGCCAAGATTAGATGTTTGGATTCGGCCTGTTAAAAATACTTTACGACCAATTTTTGTATAATATCCAGCTTGGACAGAATAACCAGTTGCATTATTACTCGTATCTGAAATTATAGGTGTCCAGTCACCTTCTTCATAATCAATCTCAGTCACACCGATGACACCAGACCTGCTTCCTGCTCCTCCAATTATTCCACTCATGGTTTCTCCTTATGTCCAGTCTTGGTCGATGTAACTAACCCAAATATCAACATTTCCAGCAGAGGCTAAATTAATTTTTAGTTTATTTCCAGATGCTATAACTACACGATCATTCCAAGTGAATGTCCCATAAGCTGGAATGGATTGCTGATTAAGAACATAAACATTATCTGTTCCATCGTCTAATCTAACAGTTAGTAACTCGCCTCCTGTTGCATTGGCAACCTCACAAAAAACAATACTTAATACTGTTATTATATGATTTGTAGGAACCGAATAAGTTGAAGTTCCAGTTGTTGCTCTTGTACCATCCCATCTAACTGCTGTTTCTGAATTAGATTGAGTTTTAATGGTTGTATTCTTTAGAACCTCTGTCCCTGAACCACTTGGTATTGCCATATTAACCTCCTAATGTAAGTGCTTGATGTGTACTTGATTGCATAAAACTGCCTTTCATTTTTATCTTTCCTGTTGTTGATGTTTCTAGGTCTTTACCTGCAGACAATGCTGTATCCTGACCTAGAGTGATTCCTGTAGTTGCAGTAATGGTTAATGTTCCATCATCTGTGATTGTGTTATTCGTAATGACTGTTCCACCAATGGTGAAGTCTGTAGTTGCATCAATGGTTGTACTTGTGAGTCCTGCAGAACATGTAACTGCACCTCCAAAAGTCCCTCCTGAAGCTGCACTAACTGCATCTGCAACTTCAAAGGTCTTAAATGCCAAGACAACCAATTCGTCTGCATTAGCCAAAGCTGCTAAATCTGTAATTGTAGTTCCTGTAGTTGCAACATAATCTGTTGAATCTAATTTAACTCCATTGAGCCACACAATTATATTATTAACTTCATAACTTAATGTGGGAGTGAAGTCACTAGCCGCAAAAGAAGTAGGTGTACCAGAAGCAACAGCTTTATGCATTACTAATGAAACACCTCCTGAAGCTGAAGTCTTAATCCATGATGCGCCTGTAGTCTTGTAGACCATCATGTTGTTATCGGTACTGTTGAAATACAACATACCATCTACTAATGCATCTCCATCATTGTCTGTAGAAGGGCCATCTTTAGTTGTATTAAATGCCCCATAAACACCTTTATTGGCAAATGTAACTGCTACACTTGATCCAGCCGCCGCCATGTTTTCAGAAATAACAATAGCCGTGCCATCTATAGATAATACATTAGGTTTAGGTGATGTTGGTATTCCTGTACCACTTACAACTTGTCCAACTCGTATTCCAATATTACTTGCTACTGTAATAGTTGATCCATTTTTGGCCCATGAAGATGAAGTAGGAGTTGCAAAATCTCCGTATATCCAAGTGCTTCCTGAACCATTGTCAACTATGTTTATTGCAGTTCCTCCAGATGTTGCGGCTAATTTAAAAGTATTAGTTGTTTTATCTCTTACAAAATAATTTGTGGAAGCACTTAATCCTGATGGTAAATCTGATCCTACAACTTGTATTTGTTGAGTATCAACTAATCCATGTGCGGTTGATGTAAGGAAATCTGTACTTGAATTAGCAGTAAAAGCTACTGCATCAGACATTGATCCTAGATATATATCATTAAAAGAATCAAAAGAGTTTGCTATTGCCGCCGCACTATTTTTAGCGGCTGTTGCAGAATTAGATGCGGCTGTTGAATAATGTAATGCTGATCTATCTGATGATCCTGCACCCGGTACTGCTGTATCTGCCGCAGTAGAAGCCCAACCTTTTGCTGAACCTCCATATGTGCTTGTTCCTGCGGTACTGGATTGTGAATATTCTTTTGCAGAATAACTTGCAGTATCTACTAATCCTGATGCGGTTGCCCATTCTTTTGCTGATCCTCGACTTGCAGTTGTAGTTACATTCGTTCCTCCTATAGCCCATGCTTTAGAACTAAAATCAGTTCCTGTTACTGCCCCATCTACTTTTGTTGCGTAGGTTTTTGAGCTAGTTGCGGTTGTTCCAGTTGCCCATTCTTTTGAAGAATAATCACCTGAACTTTGATCATCAATTCTTCCTGTACCAATAGCCCACTCTTTTGCTGCACCCTTAGATGCAGTCTGTGTTACTCCTGTTCCTCCGATTGCGTATGCTTTTGCAGACTGATCTGTACCATCACTTTGAGCTACATTGTCCGTATAAGTATTTACTACACCATTTACCTTAGTAGCCCAATCTGCGGTTTCCAGCTTGTAGTCCTCAGTATCTTCCTTGTATGCAAGTGTAGTTACTTCTGTAGCAGCTAATTGTCCTTTATTTACTGCTTCATCATCTTCAATACCATCTTCTAGGTTTTTAATTTTACGATCAGCAGTTCCATCATTAGCATCAAATTTATTATCAGCATCAAGAATAATACCTTGTAATGCTATGTCAACAGCTTCTTGTGCAATATGAATAATTTGTGTATTACTATTATCTAAATCTACTTCTCGTATTACTGAACCTGGAGCATAATCAATATTCTTAGTTGTCCTATTTGAGATACGTCTTATTACTAATAAATTATTTTCACCTAATGTAGTAACTGCACTATCAGTTTGGGCAGCTAAAACGGCATTAGTCTCAATAGTCATTGTAGTAGGTGCAGTAGCACTATTTACATAGAACTCATCACCACTTCCTGCTGCTGTAGCAGTTCCATCACCTTTTAATTTTACACCATTAATTAATACTTCTAAGGTTTCAGGAAGTTCAGGTAGAAATATAGATTTAGTTAAGGTAAAAGTCCTATTACCAGGACTATCCGTTGCTTGGACTGAAGTTAATGTAAATTTATCATAACTAAAAGCATCTCGTTCTGATAATGCTACTGGCATAATTTTTTATTAGTAATATTATTGAAATAAAGTTTCTAGAAAATTGTCAGATCGTTCAAGATTTTTAAATTCTTGTACACTTGGATGATTAAGAATACGTTGTTCTTTTACTAAAGCTTCTAATTCTTGATATTCTGGATGGGTGAGAAGATCGAAAGCTGCCTTTTCCTTATTCCTCTTTAAGAGACCTTTAATTTTTGCTTTCATTTTAAACATGTCGGTAGTCTTTCTTATACCACCTTTCCCTTTACCTGTTTTAAATGACCATACAAGTCTATCGAATTCAGGAGTATTAAAAGTATCATAGTTTCTATGTCCTGCTGATAGTGCATATATTAGTTGTTGTTCAGGAGTCAATGGTACATGATTACCTGTACCTTCTATCATTAATTTAGTCCATCTTTTAGGATGTTCCCATTTAATACCAAATCCTTTTATTAAAACTGAAGTATTAGTTTCTTTAGCTTTACGAACAGAGACAGGAAGTAGAATATGTTCTAACCATCTTTTTAATTTTGTCACTTCTAATGGAGTAAATCCTTTCAAACCACCTTCCAAATCTACCAACCATGAAGCACCTCTTTTTATTAAATCTCTTCCTGCAGTTTTTATTCTTCCTGTGGAATCTAATTCAACATCAGTATCAATGAACATAGTCTTTCGTTTTTCATCTATCCATTGATTACCTAATCGTTCTATTACACTTATCTGTTCGACTTTTAAATCAGTATCAGCACCTCTAATTCCTTGTAGATTTATAGGTAATTGTTCTTCTAAATCTCTATAATCAATATCTGATCCTTCTTTTTCTACTACTTTCTCTTTTAAATATGATCTACGAAATTGAGATATATTGTTATTAGCTCGTGTAATTGCCTTTCTAACATTAGAGAAAGGTGTAATATTGAACCAAGTAGTGAGATAATTATTAATTAATTTTTGAGGATCAGCATAAGGATTTCCGAATACACCTGTATGAGTTAAAATTTCTTTTACACCTTTTAATGCCATCTTATCGGTGAAGAATGAACCTATTTGATAGGCCATTTCAGCATTCCTAGCTGATTCTAATCTACTTCTTTCATAGGTAGTATCCGCATTTTCAATTTCTGCTTCTAAATCAAAATATAAACCTATTAAAGCTCCTGCTACTGCGGAAGTAATAAGTGGATCAGCCCTTCCTACTGGAATATAAGATAAATCTCCAGTTGTTAAATTTCTTTTACTAACAAGAGGAGGTTGTAAATATTCTTCTTGAGCTAGATCTCTCTCTATAGGATCTGAACTAGGTAATTCAAGCTTATATTCATCATCACTAAATAGACCTTCTACACCTTGATATGCTGTGTATCCTAGATACATCATCATTGAACCTGTGCTTATCTGAGCTAAAGTTTCTGCCCTATACACAGGATCAGTTTTCCATAGGTCACTTCTAACAAAACTTAATTCTCTAAGTGCTCTTACTGGCCCTCTTTCCCACAACATTTGTTTTTGAATATTGTAGAGAGTACGAATAAATGGTATATTTTGAAGAAGAAAAGATGTTCCTAGATTTTTACCTAAAGTTTTAAGTAAATATTCTTTTGTCCCAGGATCTATAGTAACTCTCCTAGCTTTCTCTATAGCACTAAAGAGACCTTCTATACCTTTAGGTTCTAAATATTGATGAAATAAGGAAACTTGAGCGTATAACTGTGCTGCCGAATCAATTTCTTCAGGTAAATTTTTAATTAGTTCTCTATAAGTAGCTTTAATTTGAGAATGTGTAGCTCCTTCTCCAGACATTTCAATAGCTTTTCGCCAAGAAAGACTATGAATAGCTGCTCTATAATTCAGAGTTCTGAAAAAGGAGTCTCCTGCCATCAAAGCTCTACCTGGAAGTCCTACTCCAATAGAATATACTTTTAATAATTCTTCTACTACAGGCACTCCAAATTTTTCACCTAATTTACCGACATCCTGACCAATAATTTCACTAATTGCTTCTGGACTCATAGGTTCAGGAACAGCAAGTTTTAATTTCCCTATATTTAAGGTCTTTCCTCCAGTTATTATTTGTTGTCCTTGGGCAGCAAGTTCATGTTTGTATCCTAGTTCCAAAGTTTCAAAAGTTTTAGCAGCTTGACCAAAGGCCGATCTTGATAGTAAGGATTTTGATTCGGCAAACATAGCACCTTCTAATAATGCTTGAGTAACACCAAATGTATGAAGTTGAGCTTCAGTAAAAGTTACTCCTATTTCTCCTGCTTGTACATTTGCTCCTACACCAGGTAATTTATTGAATCCTGCGGCAAGATACTTTTCAGATGTCCTTAAAAGAGTCATCGTACCAGTACCAGTTAAGTTTACTGCCTGTGTAGATAAATTTGAAAGCAATCCATTTATATAATGGAAATTAAAAATATCAAATATTCTTGTAAATTTAGATTTTGCAAATTGCTTAGTTATTTGAGAGGTCTCAGTTTTATCTGAAATAGAAAGAATAAGATTATCCATAACATCTTCAACTGAAGTACCTTTAGGAGCCATAGATTCAGCATCCTTTAATGTTTTTTCAATTACTTCTTGAACTGCCTCTTCTATTTGTAATGGTGAAGGTGCTAATCCTGATGCTTGTGCTCTTATTTGATGGAACCTTAATGTCCTTGCAACATTTGTAGATGCTCCATTTAAAGTTCCTAGTACTCTATGCATTTTTTCTAATTGAGTAGCCCACAATAGTCTATCTGCAGTTGAAATACCTGCATCTATTAACTCTTGCTCAAAAGTTTTAACAGGAACAACTTCACCTGTAGGACTTGAAGTAGCAGCACTTAATTTTTTTGTAATTTTTCTACCAACTTTAACTTTTGGAGCTAATGTTCTAGCTAATGCAGCAGTTTCCTCTGCCACATCTATCAATACAGTACGAGCAGCTAGTAAAATATAAGGTAGATCATCAGTTTTTTGTGATAATGTACTTAATAGAATAGTAGGATCTACTCCATTTATACTTAATTCCTCTCTAATAAGTGTGGCAGCTTGTTGAGCTTGCTCCGTAGTTACTCGTATGTGTTTAGGATACTCTTGACCTAATCTTTCAATGGTGCGTATTATGTCATCTGCTGTATCAAGTTTACCTAGATTCACTTTACCAAGTCTTTTCTTCATATCAGGTTTCCCTAATATAAATACTGCAAATTCTTCAGGAGTAATTTCTATAGTTATTTTTTCTTCTGGTATTATTTTTGGTTCTAGTCCTTCTAATGTCCATTTATTCCATGATTCTGAACCTTCATCAACTTTATTTTTTAAACGTGTAATTATCTTTTTAGCATCATTAAATCTCCATTCACCTATTGCAACATTAAAATCTCGGATTACTCTATGAGATTCATTATATGCAGGAAGTTTTTTATGCTCCTTTGCAAATTGCTTTAATTCTTTCTTTAATTTTTTAAGAGCTTTATCAAAAGGGATATTATGTTCCTTTGCCCACCATGTTAAATTTTCTAAAGCTTCTTTTTCAAATCCGTAACCCTGAGTAACTACATTGTGTACTTTAAATATTTTATCTTTAGCATATTCATAACCTCCTTTATGAAATACTTTAGATATTCTATTAATTAAATCTCCACCATGTTCGACAGCCATACTCAAAACACCACCTCCAGTTAATGACTGAACTTTTAACATTTGTATTTCAGGATCACCACGTTGAAGAATTGCTAGTTCATCAAATAATACTTCTCTTTCTTTTCTAGTTGAAGTTTGAGTAAATACTTCTTCTGCTCCATAATCCTCAACTTCTGGTTCAGCTACCTCTCCTTTTTTAGTTTTCTTTTTCTTTACTTTAGGAGTCTCTTGCTCTACTTGTGCTTGTAATTCCTTTTTCCACACACTTACTTGACTTTCAACTTCTTCAGGTGAAACAATATTCTCAGGAAATCTATCAATTATCTCTTGTTTACCTGCTTCTATTTTTTTAATTGCCTTTTTAACTAATTTAGTATCCTTAACAGAGTTAATAGCAAAGGCTCCTGAATGCCATACACCTTTCCCCATAGCCATTAAAGTTACCATAGCTACTTCTCCTGTTATACCTACTAAATTTCCTTCCAAGAAGCTTTTCCAATGCCTCATGAACCAACCTTCATCTGGTGCAGCAGCTAACCAATTAATTATATCATCATCTATTCCATAATCTTCTTTTAATATAGTGGCAAATCTATATTCAGGAGGAAGAGTAACAGCTTCTCCAACTCCCATTGTGAGTGAAGCTTTAGCAAGACGAGTATTTACAATACCTTTTAAGAAAGGTACTCCTTTTGATATAAAGTGGGCAGGAGCTATAACTGCACCAACCTGATAACTCATTGCTCCTTGAGTAGCATACTTTGTTATTTGTGATGCTGTTCCACCAAAGGATTTAGTTGATATATGAGTAGGCCATTTTGTATTTGTACCTAAAGTATTGGAATATATATCACCTAGAGCAGTCATAGATCCATCATACATTTCAGTATTAAGATCATATAATGTATTCCCACTTTCAAAGATCCAATCAAATACACTAAAATCTTTATCCAGTTCCATATCTGCAATTTTTCTAAACTCATCTTTAAGATATATAGATGATGAAGATTCTCCTATACCTCTTTCTATTCTTTCTAGTACACCTACTATTTCTTTAGCAGTTTTTCCTTTTAATGGGCCTATTGTAGGATGAAACATCCCTGATTTATTAGCATATTGATTTAACCATACTCCTGCTTTCTCTGCTACTACTACTGGATCTTCCTCTTTAAAAGATGCCGACTTTAATTTAGGTACAAATGATAATTTTTGTTCCTCTTCATCTTTAATATTTATATTCTCTTCAGGTTCAGGTACAACATCATTTTGAGCAATAAGATTTTCTTCAGGTATAGGCTCAATAAGTTCTTCTTCAGGTGTAGTATCAGGAAGTTTTTCATCAGGAACTAATTTATCTGCTATATTTGTAACTATAGGAGCAGCAACATTTGCTATTTCTTCTGGTATGTTTAAACCTTGTTCTGCCATAATTATTTATTATTGTTTAATAGTTTGATCTGCTGGATTTATCATTTCTTGAGGGTCTTCTTCATCATATATATAATTACCATGTTCATCTGTTAAGTCACTATAAACATGTAAAATTAAGGAATCTCCTGAATCTATTATTTGTGTCTCTCCTGGTTCACTTAGCATCGGAGACACTTTTAAAGTTTTTCCTCCTATATCTCTACCTAAATTTTTTACTGTTTCTTGTTTTTTTATTGTAGAAGTCTTATCAGCAAATTGTGTTAGTCTATTTTCTATTCTTTTACTCGTATTCACAATTCTTGATTGTGGATTTTCTCCATCTTCAGTTATAACTGGTGGACTTTCAGAAAGTACTGTGTCATCTTTTCCACCAATCCCTTCATATTCTTTTTGAAATTTTCCTGTGCCAATAGGTACAAGTGATCTTATAATTTCTTCCCATCCTTGTTGTTTTTGTGCATCAGTAATACTATTAACTGCTCCTTCAACTATTTCTTTATTATTTTTTACAAGTTGAGAATTCCAATGAGCATTAAATATCAACATTCTTAAATCTTTATTAGCAAAATTAACTCGTTCAAAAACTTCAGGATGTTTCTCGGTAGCTTCAGATAGAAACAATTGTAAATCATTTTTTATCTTTACAAATAATTTTGCAGAAGAAGGATTAGGGAATCCACTAATTTCAAATCTATCATTTACTGTAGCTTGTAATGAGAGTGCTACATTTCTTTCCGCATTTTTAAAGACTGCTTCTTTACCATGTGATCTATCAAGTACATTTTTTACATCATTTTCTGCACCATTCAATTGATTATTTAGATGAATAAAACTTGCTTTTGTTATTTCTCTTTGATTGAATTTTTTCCCTGGTCTTCCTTTCGGGATACCAGTATAAGCATTACTAATAGCAATTCTTAACTCTTGAATTTTACCTGTAGGAGTTCCATCTTTAGTTACTAATTCAGTCTCATCTACTACATTTATAAGTTCCAATACTTGCCGAGAAAGATCGGCTAATACTATTTCATTGTCTGCTGGAAGTGGTACAGTAGTATTATGTTCTTTATCCTCTTTCATAAGACGTTCATACGTTTGTATTTCAGCATTAGTAAAAATAGGTTTCTCACCTTCTAATCTTCCACCAAAATGTCCATCTTTATTATAACTTTTATAAGCATTATGTTTGGTATTATAAATTAACTCTGTAATTCCCGTATAATTTTTTTCCTTTAAATATTTAGAGATGGTTTTATGAGTAGTGTTTCTTAATTCCACTCTTACTTTCTCAGATTCATCTACTTTTCTAGTCTCTTCTATTTGTGTTGTCTTAGTAGTCTTCTCTTTTTTAAGTTTTGCATCTTTCTCTTTTCTTTCATCTTTTAATTTTAATTTTCTATCATCTATTTTTTTCCTAACATCAAAATATGCCTTACTTAAACCTTCCCATTCTTTATAATTTGGCCCTGCAGTCACATGCCAATCTTTTTTTTTAAAATTATTAAATGTAATATCTACTAATCTTCCTAATTCTTGTAATTGATCTTCATTATATAAACCTATATCAATACCAGTTTCAGTTAATTCAAGTTTAGTTTCATTAACTTGATCTCTTTGATCAGGAGTTAATTCAGGTGGCTTTAATCCTCTTGCTATTATTACTCCTCTCATTCTAGTTAATTCTTTTCCTAAATCAGAAATAAATTCTCCTCCTGAAGTTCCATACATAAATATATCAGTTTGCCCTTCCTTTTTTATCTCTGTCGCAATACTATTTAAACATGTATCACTTGTACATTTTCCTATTTGATCAAATAAATTAAAATATCTTCCTGAAGCTTTAGCTTTCTGAAAATTTATAGTAGTTTTTCTAGCATCTTTTGATTTTTCATCATCTATCGCATCTAATTTATCTATTTCATTAAAAGCTGTAGTTGCCCATGCTAAAGCTGCATCTCTTAATGGTTTATTTCCTATTTCTAAAATAGAAAAGTTTCCAGAACCTTCTAAGGTTGTAATACCATCTGCATTCTGTCTCTTTTCATTAGGTTCATCTTCCTTAGATCTAGTTGTAAGTAAGTTTATTCCATTCTCATAGGCTTTTCTTTGAGCCGCTCTTCTTTTATTTGGATTTTCTATATTTCCAGCTTCTATTGCTCTTTGTTTAATAGAATAGAGAAAAAGAGAGTCTATATGATCTCTTGTTAAAGTGGGAAATTTTTGTAAAGTTGACCTTTGATATGATCTATACTCATTAATATCTGTATAATTTTTAATAGCTAGTTCTGATTGAATAGTTTTATTAATTTTTATAGTTTGTTCTTCATGAACTTTATCTGCAATTAATTTTTCTAATGGTTCATAATTTAGATTACTTCCTTTATGTCCAAACACTTTTAACATGTAAGGATTATAAGCAACTAAATCCTTAATTTTTTGTGCTCTATCTGCTTCAATATATTGAGAAGCATATTCAGCAAAATTATCTAGAGCATTTATTTGTGACTGAAGAGTTCCTGAACGCATCTCATCCTTTGTTACCTGATCATCAGGATGGTTACTCAGTCCTTCTTTTAGATAAAAGGCTCTATCTTTAATAAATTTTCGATAAATTACATCTACTAATTTTCTTGCATTTATTTTAATAGATGAATTTCTATCTGCTAAAGTTTTTTCTCCTTGTCTTAAATGGAATCCTTCTTGATAAGCTACAAATAATTTAACCTCTAAGTTTTTTCTCCATTTTCTTGCATCTGCAAACTTCTCAATCATTTCATTTAGATTAAACTCTGCATTTCCTCCTTTTGAGGCCGCTCTCCCTTCAATTTTAGCTTGAGTAATTTGTTCTTTTTCTACTATTGCTTCTGCTCTAGCTATTCGATCTCTATCCTCTTTAATTTCTCCAAAGGCTCGTCCAAATGATTTTCCAAATTCTCTAAGAGCTTTAGCTTGACTCAATTTAGCACTACCAGCATTAGAATTTGGAACATTCACATTTAATAACTGGCCTTCACTAGGATGTATTTCTAATGGTTGTTGACTAGCATACCCTTCTGCCATTGGAATATTAGTTTCTGCCATTATGACTCCTATGTCCAATCTCTATATTTATAATAAGTACCGACAGCATCTAAACCTGCCGCTCCATATTCTAACATAGCGGCACTTGAGTCAGGCCCATGTACAGTAGGTAGACCTGCTATTGTGTATTGCATATTTAATCTATCATACTTTAATTGATCCATTACTTTAAATTTCTTATTCTCTATACCTTCTAATTTAATATCAAATTCCTTTTTAACTCCTGTTTGTCTTCTTAGAAAATCTCCTGTATGTCTAGAAGCAAAGAATTTAGAACTATTTCCTTCCATAAGTGGAGCAGTATTAAGTTTTCCTCGTGATCTTATTTCTTTTATTTTTTCCTCAAACATAACATCTTTAGCTATATCTCTTGTTCTACTTTCTTGACGAGCTATTAGAGTTAAATTTTTTGCCGCTCCCGATTCTTGAAGTTTATATCTCTGTATAGCTAATGCCTTTATTCTAGCTTGCTGTTCTCTCTTAGCATCTGCGGCTTCTTGTGCAGCTTTATTACCTTTCCAAATACTATAGACTTGTATAGCTAATGAAGCGGCTGCTATATATGCTCCGTAAGCAATTACAGGAGCGGCACATAAAGTTAGAGGCCCATGATAATCAAATGATTTTGAAGATTTCTCAACTAATTCTCCTTTAGCATCATCCCATGTATAAATAACCTCTGTATAAATTTTCATTCTTATATTCTTTGAGATCTAATATGTAGGAAACCTTCCCATTCTGCACTTTGAAAAGCACAAGGGAGGTATTCATTGTTGGTTAAAGAAATTCTACAATTATATGGATTAGAAAGTATTGAACTTTTAAAGGAACCTGATAGTAATTTATATTCTCCTATCTGGGAACTATTAGTAATGAATCCACTAAATGTTTTTTCATAAGCTTTACGAGGTGTGATTTCAATTGTACTGCCAGGAGTGGCAGGATCAGGAACATTAATAGTATAAGGTGCAACCTCTACATTCAATTTAAAGAAACCTGTATTACTATATAGTACATTTATATTTCTAAGTTGAAGTTTTGCTGTCTGTACTGTCACTTCATCTTTTGATTTATGTAGGAATCTTGTAAATTGGTATAGAAAAGTGTATGGTATTCCTGCATATATAGTATCTCCTGCTGCTATCTGTGTATCTACATCTGCCTGTGCAATTTTCTGTGCATTCTGATTTACATATACCATATTAGAAGGTAATTCTAAAGTGGGAGTAACAACGGCTACAGTTCCACTTGTACCTCCTTGAAAGCCAATAGTAGGTAGAGAAGAATATCCACTTCCTGCATTAGTGATTGTTACAGTAGCTACTTCTCCTGATCCTCCTACAGTAAATGTACCTGTAAATCCACTTCCTCCTCCTCCTGTAACAGTTAAATTCCCTGCTGTATAACCTGTCCCTGCTGTTGTAATAGCTAAACTCTTGATACCTGTGTATGGTAAATCTGAGAATGTATCTATACTTGTAGAAGTTTTTATCTTTACTCTCCTATCTAACAATACTGGAGTCTCATCTTCCATTACTGCAATTGAAGAATCAGTAGAGAGATTAATATTTTCAAGATATACTCCATCATCTCTATTAATAAGAATTTGAAGCGTGGAACCTATAAAAGTACAATTAAGAATATCATTACCAAATTTCCAAACTGACCATGAAGATTGAATCTTATCTGATGCTTGCCAATAATATTTATAAATATATAAATTCTGAGGTTCATCACTACTTTGACAAACTAGAATTTGTTCGTTACTTGAAGATACTAGATTTGTAATTTTTCCTGGTATATATTGTGGTACATGAGCAGTAACTTCAACTGCATCATTAACTTCTTTTCTATTATCAACAAAGTATTCTCTTACACCTGAGAATTCCCCTCTCTGAAAAGAAAAGAAAACATACCTTCCAACCGATACAGGTTTAGCTCTAGCATCAGTTTCAAATTGGGTAGTTACATCAATAGATACAGTTGCAGGAGATAATATTTCTTGCTCTGATAATTTGAACTGTTGAAGTTCTGAGAAGAATAGCAGAGTCTCACTAAATGGTACTGCATGTTTGAGGAGGGATACTTTATCATTGGATACTGTCACATCAATAGGATTACTGTCTACTGCTGTTATAACAGTCAAGGGGAAGAAATTATAATAGTTTCCTGATTCACTAAAGATTACATTTTCGTCATTCAAGAATCCTAATCTATTTTTATGGAAGAATATATCGGTTATAGCTCCACCTACAAAGGAAGGGAAAGGATTTAGATCATCATCTCCTGCCAATCTAGCCCTCCATCCTATTCTCTCATAGGCAGTACTGACTGTAGCTACTGTCCGTGTATCTGTTACACTTTTTACTGGTTCAAATACAAATGTTATACCTAGAGGATTTGTAATAGGAACAATTTCATCATCATCAAATAATCTAACTAATCTATGTGGCATAGTTGCGACATTAAAATGTCTATCAAGTTTTGGTGCTAGACACTCTCTCCATACACCTTTTCCTAAATCATCAGCTTCAAATTTTACATAAAAATCATCCTGATTTACAGAATTATCCCCTTTTATTTTCGCCACAAAACCATTTTTTACACCAACTGCAGGAAGATCTGTAAAAGCTTTAGTTCCTACACCACCACCATACGCACCTGAAATTGCAAATATATCAGTATCACCATGAGAATCCTCAGTACTGATTTCAAAATCAGCAGTATGTACAAAGTGGAGAAGACTTCCTGTCCTTGTGCATGTCATATATTCTGGCATTCCTCTATCACCTGTTGCTGTAGAATTTAAACCATCTGCATAAGTACCATCAGCAGTTCCATCGGTGTCTACGTTTACTGTAGGTTTCCGTCCACCAAAACCTTCTTTTAATAAGTTTACATCCGATGCCGTAAATTCTCCCCAACCATCTCCACTACCACATGCAGATGCACCTTCATGAAGAATCTTAGCAATGGTATCTGTACCAATATATTGCTGGTTATTTACAGGTTGGTTAGCAGGAGTCTGGTAACCTACCCTATGATATGTACTTCCTACTTTAATAGTTATAATATATTTACTACTAAACCCACCTTGTTTAACATAAACTAAAGCTTCTCTTTTTGCATCAGTATCAACACCAGAAGTACCTCTATCTGTTTCAAAATCACTATCATCCTGTCCTGATGTTTGACCATCTGCAGTAGCAACTGTAACTGTTTTCTTACTTGAACAGAAGAAAGTTGTATCGGTTACAGTAGTGGCACTCACTTGAGTACTAAAGTCAGTAACCTCACTAAAGTATGCTAAATCATCATCATCAATAGTTGCAAAAGTATCTCCTTGAACAGGCATGGCATTTCCATCGCCATCAAATACTTTTATAAACTTATCTGAACCTGCCTTACCTAGTATTAAAGTATATTCCTCAGTCTCATCTCTCCTTATTGGATGAATAAGATAAGTACCAGTAGGTGTAAAATCTAATTTCTGAACTGATTCAGTTCCAGGTCTCTTCTCTAAACCTCTTACTACTGTAGCTAAACCATTTTCCTGTACCTCACCTTGTGATGGTAATCTTACTTCAGGAGGTTGTTGTGATATTCCATTTATAAGATTAGGTATTGATGAAGATACTAATGCCATAGTTTATATTTATATAAGTGTAGAAATAGATGTACTTATTTTTCTATCTATATGACGATAAGTATCATATTGATCGAATATTGTATAATCACCTATTTCTGCTTCGGATTCTCTCAAAGCCATTAGAGAAAACATCTCTTCATCTGCTTGAAGTCTGGACAGTACAGGTGATCCTATAATATTTTCCTGAAATTTTCTAGCTGCCCTCAAAGTTATATATCGTCTTGCAGTTTCAGGAATCTCTTCAAAATCTAGTAAAATAACTATATCTGTTTCTATATCTGTAGTGAAAACAAATGTATTTTTAACTCTATCATATAATTTTCTACTTCTTTCAACTACATCAGTATTGTAATCTCTTAGAACTGCAGTTACATCTACCTTTAAACAATTAGCAGGAAGATTAATTATTCCTGCTTCAGTTTTATCTAAAGTATATCTTATTTCAGTATTGAAATGCCATCCTAGAGACTGAACTTCTCTACTAATGTTATTTAAAGTTACTTCAGCAATCTCTGCTTCCTGTAATCCTGATCCTAAAGTATTAACTGGTGCTTCACCTATACCTAAAAGAATTGAATTAACAGCATCTAGTTTTGATGTAGGTACTAATGTTGCCATAATAAATAATAATATAAGGGGAGATAAAAAGAAAGAAAGAAAAAAGAGGGCAGAGCAGGAGGTAATGGAGAGAGGAAGGATCGCTCCGTTTGGAAGAGAACCTCCTGTTGCCCTCAATTTAGTTTAAGCTGCTGGAGCCATTAATGCTACTGCCATTGCTGGTCGTAGTACGTTATGACCCATTGCATACCTAGAAACAATCAGAGTACCCTGACGCTCAATCTGATACTCAGACTCAACGGACAAGTCCATCAGTTTCACAGTTGCAACAGCATCCTTGTGCATAACTAGAGCACGAACTGTTAAAGATTCGTTCTCAAGATCAACTGCAGATGTGCCGTCAAGACCACCTACAGCACCAATATTACTACCTGAAGCGGTAGCGGCTGTATAAGCTGCTGGAAGATTGTAATGAGCAGTCCTACCTGATCCTGCGGTATTTGCAAGTGGTGCTTGACCAGTTGAAATAGCAGGGTCAGCAGTTGACCACAGAGAACCTGTCCATGCTGCTGCTGCTCCATGACCCATACTTCCAAGATGAGGAGTCCTAACTACAGAAATACCTGCAATCGTTGGAAGATCAAGATTATTTATTGATCCACCTCCACCTACATCTCTATTAAACATTGTCAAGGCAGTAATATCTTCACTATTAATACCTGTCTTGAACAAGGAATAGAATTGGTCGGTTGCACAAACACAAACGAGATCCTCAAGAGGTGCTCCTGCACTCTCAAGAATACGTTTAGCTTCGATTATACCTTCTACGAAATCGGCTGCCTTCTTTGAGTCAGCTAAGTTTCCGGCATAAGTCACGTTTGCTGTGAAATCTTCATCATCCCATGAATCATAATCTTGAATCATTTTACTTGCACGTTCCTTATTAGTGGTTAATGCAGCTTTAACAGCCATACGAAGGATATTCTGGTCAGCCGATTTTGCTAAAGCATAACCAGATTCCTGTGTGTAGACTGAACGGATGTCGAAGTGTTGCATTGCTTCATCAATATTAGGGATGAATTGTGCAGCAATTAAGAGATCATCAACTGAGACTACTCTCTCAGCATTCTTTGCTATCACATCTGGCATGATCTCATTCCCAGGTGTGTGATATTCTGCGGCTCGGTACTTGCCTGTCATTATAAACTGGGCAGACTTACCTTTCTTAATTGACCGCACTCGGCAGTAGTTCATCATGATGTTTTTCGTCTGAAAAGCAGACATGACTTCACCAGCGTAAAGTTTTAAATATAAATTCCTTACGTCACCTGCCGCATTAGTTTGTCCACTACGTTGTGCCGCAGCGTTCAAAGCGTTTGAGGCTCCTTGAAGTGCCATTTTATTCCTTTGATTAAAGTTAAAGCTGAACTGAATTGCCAGCAATTTGATTATAAAAATCTCCGTTTATAACCACAGTACTTTTCAATCAAAGTTATCCACCGCAATGGGCTAAAATTTACTTTGTAGTAGTATTTTTGGAGTGTTACATAATGGATGACTGTGACAACTTCTGTGTCACTTCATCCCTGTAGGCAGGATCATTACTATAACGTGGATCATTCATAGCCTTTGTCAATTGAGCTACTGACTTAAAGGAATCTACTCCTGTTCCACCTGTATCACCCTGCAAAAGTGTTGGTGCTTGTCCATCTTCCATTGATCGTCTTGCATTTAAAGATTTAATTGCGAAGACTACATCATCTGAATTAGGAGCTTCTATAGCACGATTAAAAGAATCTATTTCTTTATCATTCAATGAAGTACTTGCCCATTTAACAAGTGATTCATATTCTTCAGTTCCTCCTACTGCATCATAAGCCTGATTTAGTACCTTATCTGCAATAGCTTGTTGTCCTGTTATCCATGTATTAACAACATCCTGAGTCATCCCTTTATCTGCAAGTTCTTCATAAGATCTCTCACTTAATGCTCCTTCTTCTCCATACTCACGAGCATATTTCTCAAAATCTATACCTTGCTTGGTAAGAGCTTCACTTACTTGTTCTTGGGAAGCTATAGGAGCAGGTTTTTCTTCTGTCTTTTTAACTTGTTGAGTGTCCTGAGAAGATAATTTCTGTTCCAGTTGGGCATAAGCTTCTGCCATATCTTCTGGACTTTCAAATTTATCTGGTAACCATGTAGGTTTTCCGTCATCTCTAGGAACACTCTGAACTCTCTCGGCCTTATCTATCATCTCCTTTATATGTTCCTGACTTTCAGGAGCTTCTTCTTCAAATGTATTTACTTCTTTTGTATCTGCCATATTGTACCTTCCTATTATTGTTGTGGTTGTTGCATTGCATTTTTAGCCATTTCAGGAGCTACGTCACCTATTACTTTACCCATCATTTGTCGTTCCTCTAGTTGTTCCTGTTGTTTCATCATTGCTTGTTGTTCTTGTTGTTTCTGTTCATCAGTTTTCAAAAGCCCTTCGGTATCAATTCCGAGGGAAGCCGCTAGTCGAGATATATACTCATTAACATTTAATTCTCTTATGGCTGTCTCAGACCCAAGAGGAGCTAAATGCTGCAAGAAACCTGCTAGTTCATTTAAGTCTTGTCCTCGTCCAAGTGCCTCAACACCTGTGACAATTAGAGGTTTTAAAGATTCGTCAGGAAACTTGGGTAATTTTTTCTCTTTCTGCATTTTGTGCATGAGAAGTTGTACCAAGGGCAATTGAAATTCTTGAGATAAAATAGAATAAACTCCACCTAGAGCTATTTCTAATTCTTGATATGCAATTCTTATTTCTTCTGCTGTTACTCTTTCCGCATCTCTCCTGACAGAAGAATTCATGAGAAATACACGAGACAGACGTTCCGATAAAGTTCGTATTGTCTCTTGGGCAACACGAAAGTCTGCCGATTTCTGAAGTTGTAAAGTAGATACATCTTGATCATCTCCACTTACTATTGCACCATTAGGAGAATCTGCCAAAGTTTTAATTCTAGTAGTACCATTAGGTCTAACTAGAAATAGAACCTTTGCAGCAGCAGCACTTCCTTCTACTATAGCTTTAGTCAAGGTCTCTAAGGATTTTAAATCTCCAATGTATTCCTCTACAAATCCTCTACCATAATCTTCACCATCTATATGTGTAAAACGTAGAGCTAGAAAAGGACTTTTATTTTTAGGATAAGTTCCTTCACTTCCCGGTACAATTTCACCTTCTAGTTCCTGAAGAATTGTCCAATTTCTACCTGTCCATTTTACACAGGTATAAAGATCGACATTACCCATAGGTAACTCATCTTGTTCTGGTTCAGGTAGTAATTTCTTAGCATTTTCAGGTAAAGATAATGGAGAAAGAGATTCCTTTATAACAATCTTTAAAACATTTCCCATTGAATCTCGTTTAACTACATATCTATCTAACCTAAAAACTCTCATCTGATCTTTGGGAGTAAGATATAGTAAGACATTTCCCGCAACCAATAATTGTTTTAGAGCTTCTGAAATAGGGACACGGAATGCACGAACTTCAATCTCCTGTGTTATCATTCTTTCTATCTTTGCCAATGTCTCTTCCACTTCACCTTTTTGATCTGACACTAAAGCTTCTAATTCTGCATCATTTATAACTAGACGGAAGAATGGAGAATTAGGAGGAAGGAGCGAAAGGAGTAATTTACTAGCTAAATTATTTACACCTTCTGCTCCTATGGATTGGAAAGGAGTAGGTAGGATACTTGCACCTGTATGTCCTTGTTCAGGTAGTAAGGAAGGGATGGTAATTTGGGAAGCAGTCCTTGCCCTGTCAAGAAAAGATGAACGATCAGCAGATAGAGTGGTATATATTCCGTGAGCATACCCTGCCTTATCTTGATATTCTGAATCTACACTAATTGTTTCCATTATGATGGTCTATTTACTCTTAATGAACCTCTAGTAAACTGACCTTGAACTCCTTTTGTTTGTTTTTGAATCTTTAAAAATGGATCGTACCCTTTTACTCTTTGAGCAAACCCTTTACCTGGAACAAAAGCAGGATCGTCAGGGTCAAGTTCTTCCTCTTCTTCTTCTTCTTCTTCTTTACCTCCACCTTCATCAACCATGGTAACAGCTTCTTCAACAACATCTTCAACTTGTCCACCAGTTGAACCACAGAAAAGTACTTCACCTTCATATTCATAAGATTTAGAATCACTTTCAACAAGACAATCATTTATTAAATCATAATTTACTTCCGTATATATTTTCATATTATTTTGCTCTTTTAAAAAAAAGTTCTTTATGTGTAGGTAAAAGATCTTTTACATATTTTAGCCAGTTTATTTTATTTCTGTATTTCCTACTTATACATAAAGTAGGTACATAAATAGATTCGGAATTATAATTTTGTTTAGGAATATCCCAACTTCCTACAGTTTTTAAACCTTCTTCCTTTGAAGTAACCCATAACCAACTCCAAAAAATATTAATATCATCTCCTTGTCCTAAACATACATATTGATTCGTATCCAAAATAGCTGTTTGATAAAAATTAATAGCTTTATCTTCAGGTCTGGTAGGAATAATCTTATCAGTTGCCTCTCTTCTGAAAAATTTTAGAAGTTCATCAGCCTTGAGGGACTGATTCTGCCAACAACTCTGTGAACCTATCCGAAAAGTCTTGAACAGTTCTGCATTCACTAAAATCATTTAGTTCCATTCGGTTTAATCCTGTGAATTCATCAGTCTGATTTATCACATCAATCAAATCCATTGAATCCATTCCCAGATCATCTATCATATCTTTATCTGGTGTAATTTCTTCAACAGGTATAGCCATTACTCTAGCTATAACATCTACTAAATTTCTATCTAGTTCCATTTTATTTCCTTCCTTCTAATTTGTTTAACTTGGCATAGAATATCTACCAGATTTATAAGTATCAAATTTTCCACCAATTCTTGAGCCTCCTCCACCACCTTTTCCTATTTTTAGTGAGCTTCTACCATATCCTTTTACACCTTCATTAAATGCCATTTCTGGATCTCTACCACGCATCTTTCCTGGGCCTTTTACTGAAGCTTCCGTAGTATCATCTTCTTCAGCACCAGCCGCACTATGGAAAGGAACCTGACTCAGAGCATAATCATCCCTAAACTCATTCCATTCTTCCCTTTTTTGTGTCCAGTAACTTCTCCAATTTTGTCTAAACTGGTTTAAAGATCCATCTCCTTCTTCGTTTGCAGACAGACTATCGGCAGGAAATTTTAAAAAATTAGGAAAGTCCCTATTAACAAAATCATCTAATGCATACAAACCTTCACCGAGGGAACCACCCATTAAATTTGAACCTCCTAATCCACCTATACTAAACTCTCCTTCCTCCCACACGAGAGTATTAGAATATATACCGAATGTTGCCTTATCTAGAGGAGCACTAATAGCAGAGGCTATATTAGCTTTTCCAGTATCATTAGTCCAATGACTAGCATCATAAACATGATCAGAAAACCAACTCATTTATTTTACTTTAGTTAAAATTTGTATTGAATCACCAGAAAAATCTTCAGTCTGTGTACTGACATCGTAAGTAGTTTTAATTAAATTTACTACATGTCTTTGTCCTTGTAAATATCTTACATCTTCTATAGTACAATTAGAAGGTGGTACTTTATCAGGTACTACATCTTCTAACCATGCTATAAGTTCTTCGGATATACCATGTTCACCTAGTTTTCCATGTAACATATTAAAATATTTCTCTATAAAGGTTGTTTTTAGGGAATTTCACAGGTATTTCCTGTGCATGATAGCTCTTGTGAGGAAGTAGTATGATCTATACTTTCATATTCAGAAAGTTTAGACCAATTTAAGGTAGGTATTGTTTTAATTAGTTCTTTATATTCTTTTTCAGTACACTCCTGATAAGGTGCTTGCTTGTAGACATGATCAGAATAGGGAAGAAAGCTAATGCCAGATATAGAATGGAAATTATCAAATACAAAAGCTCCAACTTCAGGCCACTCGTTTTCCTTGACTGAGATTGTACAGGATGGTTTGTGTTCACACCAGGATTTCGCATATACTAACCATAGTTGTAATTGTTCAATTGCAGATAGTGAGTTTCGTATCACAGATTTGGAAGGTGACTTAATAGGAAACGAAAATACTGTGACATTACTAGGATTAGTTATATCAGGTTCAGTAGGTACTCCTTCATCTACCATGTACTTACCAATAGGATCACCTAAGTCAGACCTAACTGTCCTGATGTAATAAGGAGCATGTCTAGCATGAATCCCACTTGCAGAATCTACTAACTGAGAGACTGTACCTGAAGGTTTTACACATGTGATTGCACTAGAAGGATTGATACTTAATTTCTTACTCCACTCTTTATTTACCTTCACACATTCCTTCTTCAGGTCATCTAAAATTATTGGTAGATCTGATGACAATTTATTTAATATAAAGTTGTCCATTATACCAGTTAATGATACTCCTAGTAGTCTCTCCTCCTCACAATTCATTTTCCAATCACTACTGAGGTATCTAAAGTGGGTAAGTGTACTCTGCCATGTACCTAGAATGGTAGCTAATCTAACTTTCCTCTTAAAATCTTCAATTTTATCATCGGAACGTACAATTACCTCAGAGAGGTTACAGAACTCTCGTGACCGCAATATTATTTCAGAGCAAGGGTTCGTACCAAAGTCTTCCCTTTCTTCTCTCCTACCATTCAATTCAAGACATTTTTTCTTGGAATTGTACGAAGAAAAGATTCCTCTCTCTCCACTTTTGGATTCGTAGAGTGCAGTCCACTCTCTGAAGAAAGTTCCTACATCAGGTTTAGTATGATAGTTAGTAGAGTTGTTTGCCAATGCTCTCTGTGGATTTTCTTCCCACCATCTACCTGATTTAGCAGTTCTCATTTGATCATCACCTAAATCTGAGAGACTTATCAATGCACTTCTCCTAACTCCACCCACTACTACTATCTCTGCTATCTTAGTAATGATGTCATGACATTCAATAGGTTTTAATCTTCTACCTTTAGCTCTATGAAAACTCTCAACTGTAAATTTGAAGAGGGAATCCAATGGTTCAGGCCCACTTGCCCTACCACCAAATGTTTTTAATGGTGATCCTGCAGGTCTAATCTTCTGTAAATCCCATTCAGGAACTACACCTACATAAAGAAGACTTACTAATTCACGATAAGCTTTAGCCCATCCTAACTTACTATCTCTAACTTGTATAATAGTATCAGTAGGATGCAGTTCATAAGGCACTATAGGTAATTTATCTATGTGTCTAGCTTCCACACTAAACCCTACACCTGTTCCATTCATCAACACATATAGTATCTCATCGAATGAACGTGGTGAATCGACATGAAGATATGCACAGTTGTATCCTGCAACATTTTCTTTTTTCAATGCAGCACCTGCGGTCATTAGACATCTCATTGACGGCATAATTTGCAGGGAAAGTACTGCATCCTTTAGTTCTTTTAATATTTTAGATGGAACTTGATAATCACAATTATCTTCCAAGTGTTCTTTGAAAAAACTAAAGTATCTACCTACTGTCTCTTCCCAAGTCTCTCTTCTTTCTTTATCATAGTCCCAACGTGAGTACCTAGACAAATGAATGTACTGCTGATACTGGGTAGGTAAATACTTATCTTCCATCTCTTTCCCTTTCTATTAGTTTCTCTAAATAAGTTCTAGCTTTTAATAAATCATTTACTCCACCTTTGTATGTGTAGCGTGTAATATATTTTACTACATTACCTTCCAAGAAATCCAGTTCGTTTGCTATTATATAATCCAATGGTTCCATCTTCCTTTCATTGTAATGTTTAGGATTAGTTACCTCTTCCTTTTCCAAAGGTCTCCGTAACATATCTAATTCTTCTCTTGATGTATTATCATCTACTAAAGGTAGATCCCTTTCCTCTAAAGCATGATGTATATTCTTTTCTGGATGTCTCTTAAAATTCTGTAGTCTAATTTTTCGTATGTTCTCTTGATCATCCATCTCATCTTTATTTCCCAAGGGTAATGTACTTTTAGGACTGTTCCTTCGTTCATATCCTACTGGATCTTTAGTCATCTCTTCATTCTCTTTATCAATATGATCTTGGACTACCTGTGAACTATACCTATTATCTAATGGATGCTTCAAACTATCTTCAACATAGTCTCTCCATTGTTCTTTCTGCTTCTGAGATTGATCAATCATGGAGTCCTCCACAGATTAGGTTCATGAATCAATGGTGTCTCTTTTACAGGATTTAATACAGGATTAGCATTGAATGTTTTAGCTTCCCCTTTAGGAGTCCATAATATAATTTCTCTTGTACCCACATCAAACTCATGCCATCTTAAAATCCTAGCCATCCTAGCATTTGTAAGAGCATCTTCCTCAGTCTGTCCTGCCTTAAAGAAAGCATTCAATACTGCTACCCACATATCATAAACCGAATCAGTATTTTCTCTCAAAATTTTTTCGGCAGATATTGGGCCTACTCCTTGACATCCTTTGTAGTTATCAACTGTATCTCCTACTAAAACTTGATATAAAAACTGGTAATCAGCTTGACTCTCTGACCATTTATATATCTTCTCCTTTTTAAAATCCCAATGTAAACCTGGAATTGTTAGAAGATCTTTGTCCTCACTAACAATTATTTTCTCTGTCTTGGAAGGTTTGGTTGCCCTTATACCAATTACATCATCAGCTTCTAACCAATCCCATTGACTGTGTAAGTACTCACTCTTACAATAATCAATTGCATTAGAGAAACACATAGGTTTTCTACCACCCTTCCTATTACTCTTGTAATCAGGATTAATTTTTTTCCTATAATTTTTCTTATCACTAAAACATAGAGTTACTTTATCTGCCTTAGTCTTCTCTATTATCTTCCCAATTTGATCATCAATTATAGTTTTAACTTCATTCATATCTGAATGGAGAGTCCACGAATCACCTTCCCAATTGATCTCCCTTTCTGAGAGTCTAGTAGCTTTATATACAAATATGTCTGCATCAATTAATAATTCTTTCATCTTTACCTTCCTTTTTTTAAAATTACTTTGTTTACATAAGTGTTTTCATCCGTCAAGTCGTGACGATATGGTTCATACATGCTAAATGTGAAGCATGATACAGCTTTTAAATTCTTCCAAGGTACAATATAAATATAAGGAAATTGACATACAAATAAGTAATCAAAATCTCCTTCCTGATATGTCTTATATATCCTCTTCTCTTTACTTCCTTTTTCTCGCATCAACTTAAAAGTTTTTTGAATTGAATGTTTTATCTGAATAGTTATCCAATCATTCTCCCCTTTAACTAACAAATCAAAAGGTGCTGAAGGATCTAAAGGTAAGAACATAGGATAGTTCCACATGTGTATAAGATAACGAACCAGTTCTTCTCCTGCCATACCAAAGGTAGTCCAGTTAGTGTGTGGTTGCCCAATTGGAACCTGTTTTGAATTCACCTGTGAGTGGGATTCTAAAATTGTACTTCTCTCCTGCGATTGCGATTGCCTTGACTCCAAGTTCTCCGATTCGATTGCCATACTCCCTCTTTACTGTAAGTTGTACTTCATCATGAACAAAAGCTACTTGTGCATAATCCTCTCCGTCTTCAAATTCCTCCTGAAGTAGAGAATGCATCTCAACTATCCATCTCTTACAGATAATTGCTCCTGCTGATTGAAGTAATGTATTGAGTGCTGCATAGTTGGAACGTACAGGTACTTTCCTTCCATCCAAACCCATTATAAATCCTGACTTTGCTTTCTTCTGTACTGCATCTCTTAGATACTTCAGAGCAGGAATCTTACTTAGAAATTCTTTCTTTAATCTTGCTCCTTCCGCTTTACCTTTGCCAACAATCTGACCAATCTTTTCATTCCCTGCTCCATAGAGGAAACCATAGATGAAAGTCTTAGCTTGATCCCTAGTGGCAAGACCAGCAGATCTTTGATTGGCAGTATGAATATCTGATTCAAGTAGTAACTTGCCATACCTACCGCCATCATACCTAGCCAGATAATGCGAAAGACAACGCAATTCCAGGCTAGATACATCAATTCCCAATAGATCCATGTCTGTATCTGGCCTAAACAACTCCCTACATACTGACCCATAGGGTGCATTAGTATTCGGAACTTGAGCGATATTAGGGTGTGAGTGAGAGCAGCGTGAAGTCTGTGCTCCCATCGTGTTGACTCTCCCATGTAACTTACCTTTTCTACAAAGTTTCATCCATGCTTGGTTACCCTCTGCTAATTGTGCTATTCTTTTATTCAACATAAAATATTTAGACATCAACTTAGCTTCAGGATAGTCTAGTTTATTCAGAACCTTCTCATCAATCTTAGGTTCCATTGATGGAGTGAACTCTCTAGGAATCCACCCTCTCAATTCTTGTAGTCTCTTAGCTATATGCTTACGAGAATTAGGATTAAAATCTACAATCTTAATCTTGTTGTACATTCCATTCTTCCTTGGCCCTTCATCTATGATCCATGATCCAAACACTTCACTTAATTTTTGTGCTAGTATAGATCTTTTCTCTGCCAACTCTACATATAATTCTGCTCCTTTCTTCTCATCAAAAGAGAACCCTCTCTCTTCCTGCCTGAAACAGATGTCTGCAATCCTATGTTCCAAATCAACTGCTTCCTTTGAAGGAATATCAGGACGAAAATATTCATACAAACTTTCAGTAAGATGAACATCATTTATACAATAGTCTCTCATCTCAGGAGTAAGTTTCTCAAATGCATTTTCCTGTTGATTATATGTACCTTTGAAGGAACCTAACCTTTCTCCCCATGCTTTCAACGAATGACTACCCCATAATTTAACCTCCATCTTCTTTATTACGCTATCTTTATCCCTTATGTTAGGATAAAGTAGCCGAGATAAAATAAGAGTATCTATAACCTGATCTATAGGTACTGAAAATTGATAGAGGTCTCTCAAAACTATCAAGTCAAAGCCTAGTATATTATGACCAACTATTTTCTTATCCTTCAGGTCTTCCAATGCCATCAATATAGTTTCATGTGAATCTGCTTCCGTTAAATCACCAGTAGTTAAGTTCCGATACACTAATAAATGTACCTTGGTTACTGTGTCCAACAGACCATCTGTTTCTATATCTAAAACTACCTCTTCCATTTTGTTTCCTTCCTATTAAAAGTCTTTGTTTTCTTCCTCGCTAATTTCTTCTTCAAATATATTATCCTGAGAAAGTTCGGTCATCCTACCTGTCTGTCTGGAATATTCCAGTAAATTACAAATGCCTGTCTCTCCTGTCCACCTGTTTTTTAGTATTCGTACTGTGGTAAGGTTAGGTGCATCCTCACTCTGTTGATTTCTCTCACAACCTACTACAATATCAGACAGTTGTGCTATTCCATGTGTACCTCTAAGTTGGTTGAGTGAAGTCTGTACTCCTTCTTCATGTCCTCTGTCACCACTAGGTCTTCGTAAATGAGAGACAAGGATAAGAGCACATTGTAATTCTTCAACTAAACTTCTCAACTTAGTCATTACAAAGTCCAACATTCTCCTCTCATCTCCACCACTTGTGAGACCTGAGATTACAATACTAATGTGATCTAATATAATACAATCACATTCCATTCCTTTTACTAAGTAACGAATCTTATTGAATAGATTCTCTGGTTCCACACTACCCCAATGATCATAAAGGAATAGGTTACCTGTACCTAGTACATCATCGAATCCATCTTTTAATTCCTCAGTCGTACACTCTATGTTCTGTAGATGAATAGGTTTATTTAAGTAGAGTCCTATGAATCCTAAAGCTGTACGTTTATTGTTCTCTTCCAATGCTAAGTAACCTAGTTTAAGTCCTTGCAACATCAACGAGTAGCCTATCTCTCTACATATTTGAGACTTACCTACTCCACTACCTGCCGTGATGGTTACAATTTCTCCTCTCCTTAAACCTTGAGTCATCCCATTCAGACCTGAGAAAGGGTAAGGAAATGATTCAATATTATCTTCAGATGAGATTAGATGCCATAGATCCCTTCCGTCTATGATACCATCAGGTCTCCAAACCTGTGCGTTCCAGATAGCAGAGATAATATCACTCTCCTTACCTTCCTTCAACATTTCGTTTGCATCCTTCAATGGAAGGTGAGCAATCTTAACTTTTCCAGGTGAGAACAGAGGTACACATTCTTCAACCGCTTTCTTCCCTGCATCATCCTGATCGAACATCAGAATTACTGAATCAAATCCTTCCAGATATTCTAGTTCTCTTTGTAGACATTTCTTTGCACCTCCTGCTCCCGAAGCTACTGAAACAACAGGCCATTTATTTCCTTGTGCCTGTGATACTGACATTGCATCCAGTTCCCCTTCGGTTACTACTATCATCTTCCCTTTAGAGAAGAGATGTTTACCGAACAAGTTAGCCTTCTTAGTATCTCCTATAAATAGAAAGTCCTTGTTAGAAAATCTTAATTTCTGTGCAATTATTCCATTGGAACCTTTGGCTCGGTAGTTTGCTATCTGAACTTTCTTTCCTTTGAATTCCCCTGTCTGGTAATCCCATTTGTTAATGGTATCTTGTGTGATACACCTCTTTTGAAGCGGTAATTTATCACCCGATACGAAATCAGTTTTCATCTTTTCCTTCCTCTCCGAAATTTTTTCAATTAATATTTCACCTTGTTGGTAGCCACAGCCTGGACTGAAACAGAAACCATGCCCATCATCATAGATGGCAAGGTTATCATTAGATCCACACTTAGGACAAGGTACATGAGTAACACAAGTAGAATCTACTTGCTCTCTTCCAAAGTCGTCCATGTTTTACCATCTAGTTTAGAGTATGCAGTTAAACTACCCACATAAGTGTAGCCACTTGCAGATAAGAAATCTAAGAACCTATCCAATAATAAAGGTAAAGTCTCTGCTTCAAATCGCATCTTAACTAGATTATGTGAAGGTGGATCAAAATTAATTCTCACCTGACGAAACGTATAGGTCTCTTCCATTTCCCTATCTTCATCTTCTTCCTTTGGTACTGGTTTAAACTCAGACCAATCAACTTTCTCTTGCATGTTTCTCTTCCTGTTATATTTAGTTTTTACTTTATGTATTTGTGATCCACGATTTTTAATTCCCTTCCCCATTGTTTCTCCTTTTAAAAATCAAACCATGCTTGTACATCGAAGAATGGACTGACTTTGTTGGTGTCCACCTCATTGAATCCTACCACTTTTGCTTCAGGATATAGCAGACACATTGATTTTACTAGAGTCCTCAATGTTTCCCATTGTCTAGCAGTATAATTTAATCTAGGTTCATTATCTTTGTCAGTTTCTACTCCACCAATTAGACATATTGATACTGACTGATCATCCAAGTCTTCCGTATGTGAACCTACCTCATCTATATCTCTCCCTGCTTCTATGATTCCATCTCGTTTTATTATTAAATGGTATCTTATATTTAAGAATCCTTTCTGTCTGTGTAGTTTATTTAATTCACATACAGTTAAGTCTTTGCTAGGAGGTGAGTTGCTACAATGAATAATAATATATTTAGTTTCTTTTCTTCTTATTTTTGGTAGAATCATTTGTTATCCACTCTTCAGGAATGGAGCCGTTTGAAAATTTGAATTTATATTTGACTGCCCATTCATAACATTTAAGATTTGAACCTTGTACTTTTTGATTTTGATTATAAAAAACTAATCTAATATCTAATTCAGGATGTGCTTTTTGAACTGCTCTCAATGCTCGTTGAGCATGTGTCCTGAAGAAACCTTTTGCTTCTATTATTATTCCGTTAGGTAATATGAAGTCAGGCTTGTACTTTCCTTCCAGCGTATAGCCTAGAATAAGTGTTTCGTATTCATAAGCTATACGCCTATCGTCTAGGAAGGAGCCTAGTCGTTCTTCAAATTGGTTACGGAAACCTTTAGAAGTCCTCATCCTCTTCTTTAAATTCCATAGAGGTTGAATCTGAATCATCTTCAAACCCTTCCTCTTCTTCAAATCCCATATCTGCAATAGGATTATAAGGAATCAAGTTGATAATTTGTACTGCATCCATGTACATTGTCACTCCTGCACCACCTTGAA
>Ga0208450_1000208_pt1 | contig 37530 bp, 32 predicted proteins | sample MalvireepMed_908_FD_184249 | JGI IMG/M metagenome (GOLD analysis project Ga0208450, IMG submission 184249) | Marine viral communities from the Global Malaspina Expedition - Malaspina viral metaG DeepMed_908 (SPAdes) (version 2) | ecosystem: Environmental > Aquatic > Marine > Oceanic | place... | reverse complement strand
TACATCTACTTTTTCAAGATATTTCTTAACCAATAGTAAAAATTGTAACCACCCCTCATCTCGACGTCTAATTTATACAACCTGAAACATTACAACATGTGATGTCTAAAGTATTTCCCAACTGTAAGCGCATAGTTAGAGGAGAATGCCAAAATGCCATGGCGCTGCATTTCGGCTTTGATCTGAAAGACGGGTACGCCCATTTTAATACCGAGTAACTTAGCTTCACGCGAGCGTGCAACCACGCAGCCGTCATTGTTGGACAGCACCACAACCGGCGTATCTTTTAAATCAGGACGAAACAGCTTCTCACAACTGGCGTAAAAGTTGTTGCAGTCCACCAAGGCAAATACAGGCATGGGACAGTCACGACTTACGGCGCATGTTTCGCACCACATTGGTGACCACACCAAATATCTCTAACTCTGCCCCTTCAGGAATATGAATGGGCTCATACGCCTGGTTTCTTGGGATCAGCTTGACGCACGGCCTTAGTTGAAGCTCCTTTACCGTGAGTTCTCCATGGATGCCAGCGATGACAATGTCACCGTGTTCTGCTTGAACAGAACGATCAACCACCAAAATATCATCTGGGTGAATCCCAGCATCAATCATTGAATCACCTTCAACACGCACAAAGAACGTTGCAGCCGGTCGCTTGATGCACAGCTCGTTGAGGTCGAGCGTTTGCTCAACATAATCCTGCGCTGGTGAGGGAAAACCAGCAGAAACACGTTCCATGAACAATGGAATACGAAGGCGCTTGGCTTTGATGAAGGCAAGTGCGCCGCTACGGCCTATCAGCGAGACACTCATGACGAACCTCGAAAAAATAGAATTAATACTGTTTGTTTATACAGTATCTGATGCTATGCTGATTTCTACAAGTAAAATTGTAGGTAAAACTGTAGTTGTTCGAGTAAGACGTTGTGTCGTGGGTGATTTCTTTTTTGTGTTGAAAAGCTTGATGTGGGGATTGCTCGCCCTCGTCAAAGCCTGCAAGGCTTGGACAATACTGCTTCTGCCTACTGCTCTTGTTTCTGTTACTGATCCTGTTACTGCTACTGGTTAACGCATGGGTCAAGTAACCGTCAAACAAGGCTTGTTGAACCCTTTGCAAAGGGTTTAAAAACAGTTAGTAAAATTCTGCTTCGTATTGAATTTACTGGCTTAAAGCGAAGTCAGGAGCATCATTAAAATGCTCAGTCGAACTCAGTTCAAGCCTTTTTCAACCGTTTGAAAAGGGGTTGGCTAAGCCATACCTAAAGGGTATCGGTAAGGGTTACCTAAAGGGTTTAGCTAAGGCTTTCTGAAAGGCTTAGCCAAAGCCTTCATACATGGGTCACCCAGTAGAAAGATCAAAAAAACGCTGAGGTATCCAAGGTGCATTTAGAGAAACCTGTGGCACAGTGAAATAACCCAAAGCGAACAATAGAATTGAAGAGGAACCATCAATGACAAGAGCCCCTGCGCCATTTCCGCTAGAGCGCCTCGCGGATATTCCAGAAAGACCAGAAGATTTTAGATTGCTGGAGCGTATTCCATTAACGCGTGAGCCGCAGTCCTGGCCACTTGAACTTTCTCCTATGGTTGGTGATGAACAGCCAATGGTGCTGCTCGATACAGAGACAACCGGACTGTCTGCCGAGGACGAGTCCATTATTGAGCTTGGTATGGTTAAGGTGCTTTACAGCCCCTCTGCTCAGCGGATTGTGTCGATTGTTGATGTGATCAGCTTGTATGAAGATCCCGGTAAGCCTATCCCCGAGCTGATTACCGAGTTAACCGGTATCACCGATGATATGGTGCAAGGCCAGCACATTGATGATTCACTGGTAGCGAGTTGGTTATCCGATGATCCGCTGGTGGTTGCACACAATGCGCAGTTTGATCGTCCTTTCTTTGAAAAGCGGTTTGCTGCATTAGGCCATCTATCTTGGGCCTGTTCAGCCAGTGGCATAGATTGGAAGGCACTGGGTTTTGAAAGTCGAAAGCTTGAGTACCTGCTGCTTCGCTTAGGTTGGTTTTATGAAGGACACCGAGCTGCAACCGATTGTTTGGCGATGGCCTGGTTGTTCCATTTGTTGCCCGAGTCCGTTGCAAACTTGTTGTCTGAAGCGGACAGGCGAACTGTGTTAGTTCGTGCGTTTGGTGCGCCGTTTGACGTAAAGGACTATTTAAAAGAGCGTGGTTACCGCTGGCATGACGGTGTTAAAGGTGCCAACAAGCATTGGTGGCGCGAAATCAGCGAAGACGAGTTACCGCAGGAACAAACTTACCTGGATGATTTGTACCATCGTGGCTCAGAACATGCCCACTATGACTACAAAGATGCTCGCAATCGATTTAAAGCTTTGTAGCTCTCTATAAGTTAAGCCTTGCATATTTGAGAATCTCTGGAAAATGGAAAGTGAACTCATGGTTTAACCAACAAGAGGAATCTTTCCATGTACCAAGACACCTACATTGAATACTGGGGCGAAATCTTCGTCTCTGCCCGCATCATTGAATTTGGCATCACGTTCGAGCGCTTTCTTAAAGATCCATGGAAGCACTTGATGTCCTGTGGCCAAGAGTCTGCACCGGACGCGATTGCTGAAGGGATGCTGCCATTGCTACCAGCCCAGGCAGAAGTCGCCAGGCGCATTCGGGAGAGTGAGCAACGAGCCCTGATGTCTACAGAGTCGGACAAAGGGGTATCTCATTGCAGTTACATCGTGGTGCCACTGGTTCGGGTAGCGCATTGATTGATAGCAACTATCATCGATGGCACCAAACAAGGTCTTCACGCCCATACCTGAGCGGCAATTGCAATCCAGATCAAAAAGTTGCCGCTTAGTCTTCCCTACAAAATAATTTGTGATAGGATGATACCTAATAAAATTAATTAGGTTGAAGCCTATTCAGTGTTTTATGGCCATCTGTCCAGCTTCAACCGGTAGAGATTGATTAGTCATTGCGGATGAAGAGCAGCATTGAGTGACACTATTCAATGTGATTACGCGATGTCTGACCGTACTTTATAAACAGAGTTTTAAGAATCTGGTTGAATTGGATAAACAAGACGCATGACAAATGATGGTCTGAAACAAACGGTAGTGGTGAAGCCAGATAGGCTTTCGCAGATAGCGCAGTTGCCACAAGCAACCAGGGATCGCATTGCCCACATCGATTTCACCTTATTGTTTAAGGGAGAAGCGGTACGGGCAGACTTAGTAGATCGGTTCAGCATAGCTGCTGCACAAGCAACGAAAGACTTCACCATGTACCGAGAGCTTGCGCCAGGCAACATTGAGTATGACCAAAAGCTCAAATTGCATAAGCGCGGTGAAGCTTTTGAACCCTTGTTCGACTACGACGTTGTCAGAACACTGGCAACCATTAGCCAAGGCTACGGAGATGGCTTTACTGGAAAGGTAAAACCACCATTGGCTTGTGAAGCGCCTTATCACCTTAACAAGCCGAGTTTGTCGATAGTGGCGAAGGTCACCGAAGCCATCCACAAAGGCAAAGCCTTGAGCATTACCTATGTGTCGTTATCGAGTGGTGAAACTACGCGTGAAATAGTGCCGCATACGCTGGTGGACAATGGCCTGCGTTGGCACGTTCGTGGTTTTGACCGCAAGCATGGCCAAAGCGGAGCGCCAAATGGGTTCCGTGACTTTGTGCTTACCCGAATTAAAGCAGCGGTCGTGCTTGAGGATTCCATTCTGTCAGAGGCTGAACTTGAAACCCAAGACCGGCAATGGAATCGCTTTGTAGAGCTTGAGTTAGTACCGCACCCACGCATAGAGCACAGCGAAGCGATTGAGCTTGACTATGGCATGAAAGGTGGTGTTTTAAAGATTGAGATTAGAGCGGCAACGGCAGGTTATTTACTCAGACAATGGAATGTCGATTGCTCCAAAGCAGCTCAGCTAAAAACACCCGAATTTCATTTATGGTTAAAAAATTATCAAACTTTATACGGTGTCGGTAACCTTGCGATTGCGCCTGGTTTCGATAGCGTCACAGCATAGGGAAGAACATGAATAATTCAGAACAGCAGTTTTTAAAAGAACTCGATGTAAAGTTGTGGTCGGCAGCCGATCGGTTACGTAACAACCTCGATGCCGCTAACTATAAGCATGTCGTGCTAGGGATCATCTTTCTAAAGTATGTGTCAGACGCTTTTGAAGAGCGCCAACAAGAGTTACGTCAGTTGTTTACTCAGGACGATAGCGATGACAATATTTATTACATGCCTCGTGAAGATTATGACTCTGACGAAGAATACAACGATGCGGTCAATGCAGAGTTAGAACTGCACGAATACTATCAAGAGAAAAACGTTTTCTGGATACCAAAAAGGGCAAGATGGAAATTTATAAAAAGTACTGCTTCTCTTCCGATCGGTAGTGTAATTGACAAAGATAGTCATGGAAATGAAATTAAATTGAGATCAATTTCATGGTTGATTGACAATGCACTGGATGAAATAGAGTCGCATCGGATAAATGATAAGCCAGCAAATCCAAAGTTAAAGGGAGTTTTACCTCGAATAAGTCGTTACGAAGTTGAAAATACGAATCTAACAGAGTTAATAAATAGATTCTCTGATACGAGTTTTAGTAATCCTGAGTTTAATGGAAAGAAGTTAAGCTTAAAAAGCAAAGATATTCTTGGTCATGTATATGAATATTTTTTGGGGCAATTCGCGTTGGCTGAGGGAAAACAAGGTGGGCAGTATTACACACCTAAAAGTATTGTTACTCTAATTGTTGAATTGCTAGAGCCATATCAGGGGCGGGTTTATGATCCTGCAATGGGGTCGGGTGGATTTTTCGTTTCAAGTGAAAAATTTATTGAAGAACACGCAAAAGAAAAAAAATACAACGCATCAGAACAAAAAAAACACATATCTGTTTATGGTCAAGAAAGCAATCCTACCACATGGAAGCTTGCGGCTATGAATATGGCTATAAGAGGCATTGATTTTAATTTTGGGAATAAAAACGCTGATACTTTTCTAGATGATCAGCATCCAGATCTTAAAGCTGATTTCGTAATGGCAAATCCTCCGTTTAACATGAAAGAATGGTGGAGTGAAAAGTTACAAGGAGATATAAGATGGATGTATGGAACACCTCCAAAAGGGAATGCTAATTATGGATGGCTTCAACATATTATCCATCACCTAAATTCTAATGGTAAGGCAGCAATCTTACTTTCAAATGGGTCTTTGACCGTAAATGCTAAAGACGAATATGAAATAAGGAAGTCCATCGTTGATAGTAATTTATTAGATTGTGTGATTGCTCTCCCGACACATTTATTCACTAACACGCAAATTGGTGCATGTATTTGGTGCTTTAGTAAAGCAAAAGACAAAAGACAAAACAGAGCGAAAAATGTGCTATTTATCAATGCTAAAAATTTAGGAACTCTTGAGACTAAAGTAATCAGATCTCTATCAAAGTCTGAAATAGAACAAATAGCGGATTGTTATAAAGACTGGGTTAGATCTGAAGGATACAAAGATCAGCCTGGGTTTTGTAGAAGTGTTGATATAAGTGAGATAGAAAGGCATAAATATGCCCTTGTACCAGGTCGATATGTGGGTTTTGACAGGAAAAATCTTGTATCGAAGGAAGCACAGATTGAAATGTTTAAGAATATTCAAAAAGTAAGTAATAGGCTTAATGAAGTAGTTCTGGCGGCTGAAAAAACAAAACAAATAATGGAGAAAGTTTCAAATGGCTGAACCATTTCTATTAAGTCATAAAGATTGGTTTCATGGAACTTTAGAGGCTTGTAAAAAAACTGGATTAATTCTTCAGGTTGAATCAGGTGGCACACCCAAAACAAATGAAGATGATTATTGGGAAGGAGATATTCCATGGCTAACTCCCAAAGAAATTACTGACATGGATGGTGTTTACGTCAGTAAAACAGAGAGAAATATCACTACTTTAGGTCTTAAAAGTTCGGCAGCAAAACTATTGCCTGCAGGAACAGTAATGCTCAGTAAAAGAGCCCCTGTTGGTGCAGTTGCTGTCAACACTGTTCCTATGGCTACAAATCAAGGTTTTTTGAATTTTACATGTGGGCCACTTTTGAGGCCGCTTTATTTAGCATATTGGTTTCGCTTGAATAAGCCTTATCTTGACGCAGTTGCTAATGGTTCAACATATCCTGAACTCTATAAAAGTGATCTCTTTGAGTTTCACATATCAGTGCCTTCAGTAGATGTACAAGACAAAATATTGAAAGTAATTAGCGCACTTCAGTTTTGTAAACTATCAGGGCATGCACTAGAACAATCCGCATTAGATATGCAGCAACTTAGCAATATAAAAGCAGAAAGTAACGAGTTAGAAAAGACAATAAATCAAGTGATGTTCCTACTATTTTCAGGGGAGCTTTCAATAGATGATCTTAGTAAAAGGCTCTCATTATGATTGGTTTGTGTCAAAAAGGTAGTTGCCGAAAGTTGATTGGTCATACTGGGAAGTGCGATCCTTGGCCGACTAACTGCTGGTCATTTCTGGAAGAAAAAGATAAGAAAAAACTTTCAAAAGCAGGCTACGCAACACCGCGAGGAGGAAAGAAGGGGGCTTATCAAAATCATGTTTATAGAAACAATAAAGTTATCATTCCTTTTGAAAAGATTAATGTTATTGATACTTCAAACTATGAAGATGGGTACATCGTAAGGCTGTACCCTGATCAAGCTTTTATTTCTTCAGGTATTTTGAGTGAAATAAATTTGCCAGATGGTGAGCCACTCGTAATCGGTGAAAATGCTTTTGTATTGTATCGCTCTCATCAATCTTTTGATGAGTTTCCACCGCTTGACGAATGGTCCGTTCGTCACTTGGAGGATAAGAATGGAAATATCGTTGAAAAAAGAAGTTCAGAAGTATTAGACAAAGGGCATTATATTCTTCGCCTTCCAAAAGTTGGTGGAGGCAAGAAAATTATAAAAAATGAAGTTATCGAAGGGCCACCGCAGGGGATTTTTGCTCCTGAATATGCTAACAAGGAAACTAATTTTCTATCACAAGCATCTTTAGCATGGCAAATTATACATACATCGTCTAGCCCATATACAGCATCACAAGCATTACATCTGAAATTAATTCTAGATGAGTGCTCACTTAGTGATGGGGTTCACTATAACTATCTTGGGATGATGAAAGGAAATATTACAACTTGCCCACTATGCCTCAAAAGAATTTCATATGATGAGCTTCATAGTCATATAAACCTTGAGAATGAAGAATCTCTTTTAAACTCTGGCCTAATAGTAGATGGAACCAATCGTTCTACTACAGTAAATCTATTTCATATGATTCCACTTGAATATGAACGGTTGCATCATAATCACTTCTACGTTTCTTGGGGGCATGCAACTTGTAATACCAAGCTTGGGCAGCGAAGATGTTATTCGCTTGCTGAAGTAAAGGAAATGGATATAAAAGTAGCTAAGTTAATTGGTGATAGCATTGAAACTTTTGGGTGGATTAGTGATGACGACAAGATGATTAGATCCCCGAATGGAGCTGTTTGGATCAGAATCTCTGAAGAGCTGTATATAGAGAGGGATTAAAGTTATGAATGAAGAAAATCTAGAGAGCCTTTGTTTAGGTTGGTTTAGGGAAAATCATTGGGATATTCTTCATGGGCCTGATATTGGTCCAGATGGCAACAATCCTCTGAGAAAGAATTACTCTGACGTTATCTTAGAAACTTACTTAAAATTAGCATTTGAAAAAATCAATAACCATATTCCTGTTGTTCAAATAGATATCTGCTATGAACAGTTTAAAGCCATTATATTAAAACCTGATTTTTTTGATTTAGTTACAAGTAACCGTTCTTTTCATCGTTTCTTGTTGCAAGGAGTTCCTGTTGTATATAAGGGAGCCGATGGTGAATCGATACAGGATCATGTTTTTATTATCGACTTCGATAACTTGAACAATAATCTATTTACTGTCGTCAATCAGTTCACGATTACTGGCACCAAACAGCCACGTCGGCCTGATGTCATTTGTTTTATCAACGGCTTACCGATTGCTGTTCTTGAGTTGAAAAGCCCAAGCGATGAAAATGCCGATATTTGGGATGCCTTTAATCAACTGCAAACCTATAAAGATGAAGTCTCAGACCTTTTTATCTTCAATGAGGCGCTAGTAGTCAGTGATGGTTACACCGCTCGGGTCGGCTCTCTAACTGCTAACCAAGAGCGTTTTATGCCTTGGCGCACTATTAATAATGAAAACGATAAACCTTTACTGGAGTGGCAGCTAGAAACCATGGTTCGCGGTTTTTTTGATCGTGAGTTGCTGCTGGATTACATACGATTTTTTGTATTGTTTGAAACAGACGGTGAGACGATCATTAAAAAGATTGCTGGTTATCACCAGTTTCATGCTGTGCGAGAAGCGGTAAAGACGACAGTCATTGCGGCTCAGCAAATTGATGGCGTAACAGAGAAGCGGGCAACCTATGCCGATGAGGTAGTACCTGGTAGTAAAAAAGCAGGTGTGGTTTGGCACACTCAAGGCAGCGGCAAAAGTATTTCAATGTGTTGTTATGCCGGTATGTTGCTTCAACAAAAGGCTATGAATAACCCAACGCTGATTGTTGTTACCGACCGCAATGATCTAGATGGTCAGCTCTATGCCACGTTCTGCAACGCAGTTGAGCTCTTGAAGCAAACGCCTGTTCAAGCATCTGACAGGGATGCGCTAAGACAGTTGTTAGCTGAAAGAGAGTCTGGCGGCATCATTTTTACCACAGTGCAAAAGTTTGCCCTGCTTGACGACGAGAAGCATCATCCAATACTCAATGAGCGTCACAATATAGTTGTTATCTCAGACGAAGCACACCGCAGCCAATATGGCCTGAAAGCCACCTTAAGTGCAGATGGTCAATATAAGTTTGGTTACGCCAAGCATATGCGCGATGCGCTACCGTCTGCTTCCTTTATTGGTTTTACTGGTACACCCATTTCACAAGAAGACAAAGACACTCGCGCTGTATTTGGTGGCTATGTGTCCATCTACGACATTCAAGATGCAGTAGATGATGGCGCAACCGTTCCTATTTATTATGAGTCACGCTTGGCAAAGCTTGATTTGAACCATGCTGAAATCGCTGAGTTGTCCGATCAAGTTGATGAAGTGGTAGAGGACGAAGAGGACGTAAGCAACCGTGAAAAAACTAAGGGGGAATGGAGCCGTCTTGAAAAGCTTGTTGGTGCGACGCCTAGATTAAGCCAAGTTGCAGCTGACTTGATCGAGCACTTTGAGACACGCAATGCCACTATGGATGGTAAAGCCATGATAGTGGCTATGAGCCGTGATATCTGTGCGCATCTCTACAATGAGATTATTGCACTGCGCCCAGAATGGCATTCGGATGATCCTGAAAAAGGGGCGATTAAGATTGTGATGACAGGGTCAGCTTCGGACAAGCCACTTTTGCAACCCCATATCTATAACAAAAAAACCAAAAAACGCTTAGAAAAGCGCTTTAAAGATATGAATGATCCTCTGAAGTTGGTCATTGTCAGGGACATGTGGTTAACGGGGTTTGATGCGCCTTGTTGTAACACTATGTACGTGGATAAACCGATGAAAGGCCATAACCTGATGCAGGCCATTGCGCGGGTTAACCGCGTATTTAAAAACAAGCCAGGCGGTTTAGTTGTTGACTACATTGGTATTGCTAACGAGCTTAAGCAAGCATTGAAAACCTATACAGACTCTAAAGGTAAAGGCGAGCCAACACTCAATGCAGAAGAAGCGTTTTCCATTCTTTTAGAAAAAATTGATGCTATCCGTGGCATGTTTGGTAAAACACCAAAATCCGATGGTTTGGACATATCGGGGTATGAAACTCAAGCGCACAAACTATTGGTGCCTGCCGCTAACTATGTACTTGGCTTAGAGGATGGCAAAAAGCGTTTCTTAGACTTAGTGTTGGCGGCAACAAAATCATACTCACTATGCAGTACCTTGGATGAGGCCAAAGAGTATCGGTGCGAAATAGCTTTTTACTCTGCCATTAAGGCCGCTATCAGCAAATTTACCAGTGTGGATAGAAAGCGCACTCAGGAAGAAAAGAACTCGGCACTGAAACAGATCCTAGATAACGCAGTGATCGCCGAAGGCGTTGCTGACGTGTTCGCACTTTGTGGCTTGGACAAGCCCAATATTGGTTTGCTATCGGATGAGTTTTTAGAAGACGTGCGACAGATGCCGGAGCGCAACCTCGCCGTTGAGTTACTTGAAAAACTTCTCAAGGATGACATTAAAGCGAAAACACGTAATAACGTTGTGCAAGAGAAGAAATACGCAGACCGCTTGCAAGAAACGCTTAGAAAGTACAATAACCGCGCCATTGAAACAGCTCAGGTCATTGAAGAACTTATTCAAATGGCCAAAGAGTTTCAGGAAGAAATGATGCGCGAGGCTGAACTGGGGTTAAATCCAGATGAAATCGCGTTTTATGATGCTCTAGCCAACAACGAAAGTGCAGTACGTGAACTTGGTGATGAGATCCTTAAAAAGATTGCCGTCGAAATCACAGACAAACTCAGAAAATCGACCACGGTTGATTGGCAAGTTCGTGACAGTGTTCGAGCTAAATTAAAAATACTCGTGCGCCGCACTTTACAGCGTTACAAATATCCACCTGACAAAGCCGCTGAAGCTGTAGAGCTTATTTTGAAGCAGGCTGAGACATTGTCGAATTCATGGACGAAATAAAGGGTGCTTTTATAGATGACAACAAATAAATCTAATTCATTCTGGTTTGTGGGTGCATCCTACGGCAAAGGTAGTGAAGACCAAACGGAGCGTTTTCTCAACGATGGCGTTTGGCAAAATGGCTATGAAGATAAATATCTCGATGTAGTCCGCAGTATGCAGCCGGGCGACAAGATTGCCATTAAATCGTCATATACAAGAAAGCGAGAGCTCCCTTTTGATACTAAAGGCCAGACTGTTTCAGTAATGGGGATCAAAGCTATTGGTGTGATTACCCGTAATCATGGCGATGGCCGGTTTGTCGATGTTGAATGGCAACCACGCTTTGAGCCTGTTAATGAATGGTATTTCTATACCAATCGCAGCACTATTTGGCGCGTTTCTCCCGATGATTGGATGACAGAGGGGCTTATTGACTTCACTTTCAATAATAAACCCCAGGATATAGATCGTTTTCGCAATGCTCCCTATTGGAAGGAGCGCTTTGGTGATACCCCTGTCGATAAACAGCGTTTTAAATGGACCCAATTTTACGAAGAGTTTGCCGACAAGCTATTAACTTACAAGGATGATCGTGCTTCTTTAATGGCAGCCATCCACGATTTACCGAACAAAATTGAAAGCATTTCTGTCCTTCAAGATCAGCCTAAGGAAGGCACAAAAGATTTGCTAAGTGATATTTGCCCGTTTACCGTCTTCGGCCTGTTTAACCGGGGCATTACCGATGCTAACCGAATAGCCATCGCAAGCGAGCTTGCTGCTTTTTTGAAAGTTGAAACGCCTGTTCCTAATTCCTTTGAAGGTATCCCTGTTGTTAATAATCAGCGCTCTTGGTTTTTTGGATACAAATACCGACGGGGTGAACATGACATTGATACACTATGGAACCTTTTTGAGGCCGCCATAGAACACGCTAATAACTCAGAAACTGATACCGCAGAGGCACTTTACGATGCTTATGAAACTGCGACTAAATGCTGGGGAACCGGCTGGAACCTCTCAATGGGGCTGTATTGGATTAGACCATGGAAGTATCTGACACTTGATGGCCAATCACAGGCATACATCACTAAAAAGCTGGGTTTAGAAATAGGCAAGAATGGCGAAAAAGGTCGCTGTAGCTCAAGAGATTACTTCGGTCTGATTGATGATCTAGAAACACGATTTCAAGAGGACGCCTACCCCGTACACTCTTTTCCAGAACTGTCGCTTTCGGCCTGGCTATTTAAGGATACCGACACATCCGCTCATCCGAATGCTACTAACCTTGATGACGAGGAGCTATCGGCAGAAGAAGACGAAGTTGCTGTTCAGACTGCGCCTATTGAACCTTATACTATTGACGACATCATTGCCGATGGTTGTTTTCTTGAAAGAGAAAGCATCGCAAAAATAATTACTCAGCTTAGACATAAGAAAAACCTTATTCTCCAAGGCCCTCCGGGAACTGGTAAGACATGGCTCGCAAAGAAACTTGCATATGCGTTAATGGGCCAAAAGGACGAAAACTCTCTACGCGCTGTTCAGTTCCACCCCAATCTATCATATGAAGATTTTGTGCGTGGTTGGAGGCCATCAGGCGAAGGAAAATTAACTCTCGTTGATGGTCCATTTCTGGAAATGATTAATGAAGCCAAAAAAGATGCGAGCAGCAAACACGTAGTCGTTATCGAAGAAATTAACCGAGGAAACCCTGCTCAGATTTTTGGCGAAATGCTCACATTGTTAGAGGCTGACAAGCGCACGCCAAGTGAAGCTTTGGAGCATAGTTATCGTCGAGCTGAAGGCGAAAGAATTCATATTCCCGCTAACCTTTATGTTATTGGCACTATGAATATTGCCGACCGCTCATTAGCACTTGTTGACCTTGCTCTACGTCGCCGATTCGCATTTTTTGATCTTAAGCCAACGCTCGGTGAGGCATGGCGCAATTGGGTTCATAGTAAGGCTGGTATTGATAACGATTTTTTGCAGTTAATTGAACAGCGCATAGTCTCACTAAATAACGAGATTTCAAAAGAACGCAACTTGGGCCCTCAGTTTAAAATCGGCCACAGTTATGTAACACCACCGTTAAATACAAAGATTGAAGATGCTGCAGCATGGTTTCAAGGTGTCGTAGAAACTGAAATTGGACCGCTTCTTGAAGAATACTGGTTTGACGATATAGAACGCGCTATCAAATCCAAAGACGCTTTGGTTGAAGGCATCTAATGTCTGCCGTTATTGAAGCTAAAAGCCAAACTACTTCGTCGAGACGATTAGGAAAGATTCCTGTTCGTAACCTGTGGTTGTTGATGCTCTATGCTTCGGACCTTTATCGCCACCTTGGCACCAATAAAGTCGACGTAGAAGACAACCCAGAAGACATAGCAGATTTGGTTGCCGAGATTCTCTGCCATCAAGTTGAAGAACGCATGATGCGAAATTTAAGCTATGGGTATGAATCGAAAGTTGCTGTAATCAATCGAGTTCGTGGACGCATAGATACCCTAACCACCGAGCGGCAAAGGCTACTTGAAAAAGGTAAGGTATGCTGTCGCTTTGATGAGTTAACGGTAGATACTCCCCGTAATCGTTATGTTAGATCTGCATTAGAACGATTATCAAAGCTGAATATTAAACCAACTCTTGCCCATAAATGCCGAGCCTTAATGCTGAGTTTAGAACGTCTAGGCGTGAGCAAGGCAAAGCCAATAAATTACAGCGGAAAGTCGGAAAGATTTGGACGCCATGATATTAGCGATCAGAAGATGGTTGCTGCAGCCGATTTGGCTTTTTCACTCGCTATACCCACAGAGTTTGACGGTCAATTTCATCTAACAGCTCCTGACACTCGAAAAGAGTGGCTTAGAAAATTGTTTGAAAAAGCTGTAGCGGGTTTCTATGCCGTAGCACTAGATAAAAGAGAGTGGCGAGTATTGGCTGGCAAACAGTTTGATTGGCAGATATCAGATAAAAGCTCAGGGATAGACGAAATTCTTCCCAGCATGAAAACAGACATCATTATCGATAATCGTTCACCAGACAAGCGTTTGGTAATCGACACAAAATTCAATTCAGTGACCACTAAAGGTTGGCATAGGGAACAGACTCTTCGCAGTGGTTATATCTACCAAATGTATACTTACCTTAGAAGCCAGGAAGACACTTCAGACCCCAAATCACTTGAAAGTATTGGCATGTTACTTCACCCGACAGTAGATAAAGAAGTCGCTGAGATGGTAACAATTCAAGGCCACCCAATATGGTTTTGCACTGTTAATTTAGGTGAGTCAGCTATTTCAATCAGAGAGCGCCTACTTGCTCTTTTACAAAAGAGTTTCCAGGAGAAAAAATAATGGTCACATTCGATCAACTTATGCTACCGCTAATAAAGGCATTAGTGAACCTTGGGGGCTCAGGCAGTATCGACGAGATATACGAAGAAGTTGTCGAGCTTGAGAAGTTTGATGAGGGTACTTTGGCTGTTCTGCACAACCCTGAAAAAAGTAGCCAAACTGAAGTTGGATATCGATTAGCATGGGCTAGAACCTACCTGAAGAAAGCTGGATACCTTGAAAACTCATCTCGTGGCGTTTGGGCACTTACAGATAAAGCTAGACAGGAACCGGAAATCGATAGCAGAGAAATTGTCAACTTTGTTAGAGCACTGGACCGCAAGCCTGAACAGACTAATGCTACGACATCTACTCCAGAACTGTCGTCCGATGACTCCCCTGAAGAGGCTATGCTTTGGCGTGAAAAACTGCATCATGTGCTAATTGAAGAAATGAGCCCGGATGCGTTTGAGCGACTAACACAGAGGTTATTGAGAGAATCAGGCTTTATCCATGTTGAAGTGACTGGTCGCACGGGTGATGGTGGTATCGATGGCAAAGGAATTGCCCGAATCAACGGTTTGATGAGCTTTCATATCGCTTTTCAGTGTAAAAAGTACAAAGGTTCCGTTGGGGCTCCCGAGATCCGTGATTTTAGGGGCGCAACCGTTGGTAGAGCTGATCGTGGGATGTTTATCACTACAGGTAACTTTACAAAAGCTGCGATTGAAGAAGCCAACCGTGATGGCGTTGCTCCGATTGACTTGGTCGATGGTGATCAGTTAGCCGATAAGCTTAAGGAACTTAGTTTAGGCGTTAAAACAGAGTTAGTTGAAAAAGTAACAGTTGATCCTGGCTGGTTTTTAGGTCTTTAACTGTTAATAAGCACCAAAGGAACTCCAACGTGCATTGTCTAGTTCTTGAATATATGCGGTTAAATACGGCCACTCACATAACGGAAAGTTAGAATGAATCCTGAAAAATACAATAGAAGTATAAGCTTGCTTTGCCCGACTTGTGGCTGTTCAGACTTTTCATACGAAGACGGTTGCGATGAAACAATACAAGTAATGACTTGTGCATCTTGTGACCGAGAGTTTAATAAAGATGAGCTTATTCAAGAGAATAGCGAAAATATTGACGAGCACCTTTCTGAAATCAAGGAAGAAGTTTTAAAAGACGTTCAAGACGAACTACGTAAATCTTTAAAAAAGGCTTTTTCTGGTAGCAAGAATATAAGGATTAAGTAATGCCAGTAACTATTGATGCAGGTGATGTGATAGCTGGATTAGCTTTCCTTTTATCTGGCTACGCAACATGGCAAACGGTCAGCTTTAATAAGAGGCAGAAGTCACTTGTCGAAAGCCAGGAAAAGCTAAACACCATTCTCTTGGAAAAAGAAAATGAAGATGCTCTGAAAGGAAAGCAAGCTGACCTTGGTGCATCAATTATAAAACTTGGCAGCAGTAAGTATCGGCTTAAGGTTTGGAATAAAGGTGCTGCTACTGCAAGAAACGTCAGAATTGAGTTCCCCGAAGGTAACGATTTAGTTATTGAATCAGAAGTGACTGACAAATTTCCAATGGAAAGCCTCGAAAAGTATCAAGCCGTTGAGCTAATAGCCGCTGTTCATATGCAAACGAAACGAAAGCATGTTGTTCGGCTAGTTTGGGAGGATGATGCCCAGTCTTACAATGAAAAGCTGTCTTACCCCACACTGTAATGTAACTGTCGGTTTTCTCACTAGAACGAAGACAACTACAGATAAATGCATATTTCTTTCGGCTATCTAACATCTTCAGTTGCTACAGAACCTTCACACTATCGTGTCGGAGGTTCACTATGTTCAAAAACCTATTTTTTCAAACCAAAGCACTACCAGAACTGTCATCGCAACTGGATACAGAAATTCCACGCTACCCGCCATTCCTGAAAGGGTTGCCAGCTGCGTCCCCCGAGGATTTGCAGTCTACACAAGACGAGCTAATTACCAAACTGCGCCAGGTACTTGGCTTTAACCTGCGTGATTTTCAAAGGCTAATTCAGCCCTGCATTGATCATCTGGCTGCTTATGTTCATTTGTTGCCAGCTTCTGAGCATCATCATCACAGTGGCGCTGGTGGTTTATTACGTCATTCGTTGGAAGTTGCTTTCTGGGCTGCACAAGCTGCTGAAGGGATCATCTTTGTTGCCAGTGGCACACCGGTTGAGAAAAAAGAGCTGGAACCAAGGTGGCGTGTTGCGGCGGCATTAGGCGGTTTGTTCCATGATATTGGTAAGCCTGTTTCAGACTTGTCTATTACAGACGAAGATGGACGCTATCAGTGGAACCCTTTTTTAGAAACCTTATCCCAGTGGACCACAAATAACAGCATTGAACGCTATTTTATTCGCTGGCGCGACGGACGGTGCAAGCGGCACGAGCAATTTTCAATTTTGGTTTTAAACCGGGTGATGACACCCGAGTTGCTCGCCTGGTTAACCCAACCGGGCCCTGAAATTTTGCAAGCCATGCTGGAGGCAATTGGCAATACCGATCCCGAGCATGTCCTGTCTAAATTGGTTATTGAAGCTGACCAAACCAGTGTCCAGCGAGACCTGAAAGCTCAACGAATTTCCGTTGACGACAACACCATTGGTGTCCCAGTCGAACGCTATCTACTTGATGCCATGAGGCGATTGCTTGCCAGTTCCCAGTGGTTGGTCAATCAGCGAGATGCCAGAGTTTGGATACGAAAATCGAATCAATCAACCAATCTTTACCTGGTTTGGAAAAGCGCGGCTAAGGAAATCATTGAGCTGTTGGCCAAAGACAAGATACCTGGCATTCCAAGAGATCCCGATACCCTTGCGGACATCCTCATTGAGCGAGGATTAGCCACAAAATCAGCCTCAAATGAGCGATATGAAAGCCTTGCCCCTGAAGTGCTGATCAAAGACGGCAAGCCAATCTGGTTACCCATGCTGCATATATCTGAGGCCGATTTATTGTTCAGTTCGAATGTACCAAGTGGTGTGAGGCTGTTTAGCAAATCTGAGTGGGAAGCAACACAGCAAACACAAGCAGAGCCTCAGAGTCGTTCCAGTGAGCAGCCAGGCTTGTCTGAAGCGTCATCATCAATTGAACTCAATAATTCGGCTGAGTCGCCATCGACAAAATCGTCCGAACAAGATGATGAACGTCGTCTTGCCAGTGATGTTAATCACCTTCAGGCAACTGAAAATGCTCCAGGTGATGAATGCGAAAAGCCTAACAACTCATATGATGGCGCTATCTCAAATAACGTAAACCAGCACGATGCAGAAGCATTGAATCTGCCTGAATCTTTGGCATGGCTCCCAGAGGCCAGTAGTGCGTTGGTTATGGTTGATGAACAGATACTGGTCCGCTATCCCGATGCCGTAAGACATTGGTGTGCTCCCCGAAAACTGCTTGCTGAACTCAGTCGATTGGATTGGCTTGAAATAGATCCGGCAAACCCGACGCGTAAAGCCAGAACTGTGACTACGAAAGGTGGCGTTCAGGAGCAAGGGTTACTGCTGAAAGTATCGATTTCTAAAGGGCTTACTGCACTGATTGACCTTCCCAAACAAGACGCAGAATCAGCGGCAGCAATTCAGAACGAAGAGGCTTCACCGCGACCGAGTCGAACTGAGACAACCAATGCCCGAGCAAAAGAGCCCTCCAAAAGAGCGGAGTGTAAGCAAAAGCCGATTGCGCCCAATGCGAACTCAAGTATCGACCCCAAACACGCGCAGCGCCAACAGATGGTTAATTTTGTGAAAGATTTGCCCATCTTACTGACCGATGGCGATTACCCAGACGTGGATCATAGTGCCGATGGTATTCGCGTCACGATTCAAACCTTACGCCAAGTCGCCAATGAGCATGGCATTCCAGCCGGACAGCTGCTTCGGGGGATCTCGGCCAGTGACCAATGCCAGTTTGATGAGGGGGAAACGGTTCTGTTTACCGCTCACGCTGAACGTTAATCCATTTGAAATTAAGCGGATTGCAAACGGTTATTTTGCGGAGCATGAATGAAAGAAAACGCATACGAGATGCCCTGGCGCACGAACTATGAAGCCATGGCCGCAGCAGGTTGGCTGGTTGGGGCAACAGGGGCAATAGCCGCAGAAATGCTGACTGAGTTACCACCTGAACCATTTTGGTGGATGACAGGGATTTCCTCGGGCATGGCGTTGTATCGCCTTCCTGAGGCTTATCGCCTTTATAAGTTGCAGATGGGGCTAAAAGGCAAACCATTGGCATTTATGGAGCTGTCGCATTTGCAAAAGGTGATGGCAAAACATCCTGATGAATTGTGGTTAGGGTATGGCTTTGAGTGGGATCAACGTCATGCCCAACGCGCTTATGAAATCCTAAAGCGGGATAAGCAAACCTTGCTTAACCAAGGTCACGGCAAACAAATGGGTTCGACCTGGATTCATGGTGTCGAGCCCAAAGAAGAAGATGTGTATCAGCCAGTTGGTCACACCGAGGGGCATACCTTAATTGTCGGAACGACCGGTGCCGGAAAAACCCGATGCTTTGATGCGATGATCACTCAGGCCATTTTGCGTAATGAAGCTGTGATTATTATTGACCCTAAGGGAGACAAGGAACTTAAGGATAATGCACAGCGAGCCTGTATTGCCGCCGGTAGTCCAGAGCGCTTTGTGTATTTTCATCCGGGTTTTCCAGAGCGATCAGTACGTCTTAATCCTCTGAGAAACTTTAACCGAGGCACTGAAATTGCCAGCCGAATAGCGGCCTTAATCCCATCCGAAACCGGAGCTGATCCATTTAAAGCTTTTGGCCAAATGGCATTGAACAACATCGTGCAAGGTTTGTTGCTTACTTCTCAGCGTCCTGATCTGAAGACTCTGAGACGATTCTTGGAAGGCGGCCCAGAAGGCTTGGTAGTAAAAGCCGTCACGGCTTGGGGTGAGCAGGTATATCCGAACTTTAGTGTGGAGATTAAGCGCTTTACCGAAAAGGCCAATACCTTGGCAAAACAAGCGATGGCGATGCTGCTTTTTTATTACGAACGCATTCAGCCCGTTGCCGCCAATACCGATTTGGAAGGGTTATTGAGTATGTTTGAGCATGACAGAACCCACTATTCCAAGATGGTGGCTTCATTGATGCCGGTGCTCAATATGCTCACTTCAAGTGAACTTGGCCCGCTGCTATCACCGATTGCAAACGATGTAGATGACAGCAGGTTAATTACGGATTCTGGCCGTATTATCAACAATGCCCAAGTGGCCTATATCGGGTTGGATTCATTGACCGACGCCATGGTTGGCAGCGCCATTGGTTCGTTGCTTTTATCCGATCTCACCGCCGTGGCCGGTGACCGCTATAACTATGGTGTTGAAAATCGTCCCGTAAATATCTTCATCGATGAGGCGGCTGAAGTCGTCAACGATCCCTTTATTCAACTGCTCAACAAAGGCCGTGGCGCAAAAATGCGTTGTGTGATTGCTACTCAGACCTTTGCTGACTTTGCAGCTCGTACAGGCAGTGAAGCTAAGGCCCGTCAGGTGTTAGGTAACATCAACAACCTGATAGCTCTTCGGGTGATGGACGCCGAAACACAGCAGTACATTACTGACAATCTGCCTAAGACTCGGTTGCAGTACATCATGCAAACTCAAGGTATGTCGTCCAACTCGGACAGTCCAGCGTTGTTTACCGGCAATCATGGCGAGCGCTTGATGGAAGAAGAAGGCGATATGTTTCCACCGCAGTTATTAGGCCAGCTTCCCAACCTGGAGTACATCGCCAAGCTTTCAGGTGGCCGCGTGATCAAAGGCCGCATTCCTATTTTAACCAGCTCTACACAGGCAGCATAAGGAGTCTGTATGCATCATTCTGTCTGTCTGAAAATGACAACACTTACCAGTAAAGAAATGCTCGCTCAGTGGCAGCAACATAACCCCCAGTTCAAGGAAACCTTAGGACTGCTTGAAACCGACTGGCCTCATGCTTTGGCCTCGGTGTATTGCTTGGCGGACTACTTAACGGATGCGTTCACGTTAGATGGCCATTCCATCTTTGATTTGTGTCTGTGTAATGGTTTGGGCAGTTATGAAGAAGTCAGTTGTGATGATGATAGTGTACGCCTTTGGCATTTCATTGAGGCACTGACCTGGACTGCCGCCAGTGCTTTAACGGGGATTCGCCTGCGTGATCCTGACCATTTCGAGTGGGCCGCCGTAGATGGTGTGTATTTCTACTCCTGGATTCGTAATCGTCCAAATCGGATGGCGTATCTGGCTGAAGGACGTATTGATATGCGTTATGTCAGTGGCCATACATCGACAAAGCGGCTTCAACAAGTGATTAAAGCCCGGATTATGACTCCAACCGTTGCAGCCATGCTGGCGCGAGTTGAAGAGGATGTTTGGCATGAGCAAGCATAAGTCGGTTTGGCTGCTGTGTCTGGCACTGATGCTGGAGATTATTGCCATTGGCGTGTTAGTGCCCGGTGATTGGACTGGCCGGGTCATCAGTAAAGAGAAGCAGATGATCCAAAACCAATTGGGCGCACAAACAAGCTATTGGATTGGTCAAACTAGCCATCGCTGGTATCAATCATGGGTTGTGGATACGCAGATGGAGCAATCTGTGCGAGATTTTCTAATCCCCACTGAAGAGCAGCGACTGCGCTCTAAAGGGATGGAGAACATGGGAGGCTTTTGGTTTGTCTGGGTAGAAGACCGTATTCAGGCATTTTTTGATGTGTTGTACCAAGTGTTCACTCGATTTGCTTTACTGATGGTCTGGTTGCCCTTTGCGCTTATTCTCATGTTACCGGCGTTGTGGGATGGCTTAATGACCTGGAAGATTAAGAAGACAACCTTTGATTTTTCGAGCCCTATCATTCACCGCTACAGCATGATTATCCTGGGTTCAGGCGTCATCTTGCTGTTTATGGGATTGTTCGCCCCGCTGGCTATTCCACCGGTGGTACTACCGTCGATGATCATCGGCTTGGCATTGATGGCAGGGTTGGCGTTAAGTCACTTGCAGAAGAAGATATGAGGCCAGTTGGGCCTCATCTTGTAGAGCTAAAACCTTACGCCTACGGTATTGCCGTTCTCGTTGCGTATTTTTCCCAACCGTGAACACCAGTTTTTCTCTAGCGTGAACACCTAATTTTCTTAACTGTGAACACTGATTTTTGCCTAAGCGTGAACACTTTTTCCGCATGACAAAATTTAGTGTTCACGGTAAGCAAAAATCCCCACCCCTTCTTGCAGGTCAGTTTTTAACCATTAACCTGCGCTCCTTTGTTTAACCCTCAGGAGCCGTTATGAAAACGAAGAAGATCTCTATGCAGAAAATCAAAGAAATTCTGCGCCTCAAATACGGCGCCGACCTCTCATCCAGGCAAATATCCCGTAGCCTGAATATATCAACGGGGGCTATCTCAAAGTACCTCAATCGAGCCGATGCGGCTGGCATTGGTTGGCCTTTGCCAGAGAGCATGACAGAGCAACAAGTTTTAGCCATCCTGCAGCCGTCACGAAAACCAAGAAAGGACACGGTCACCGTGTTTGCGGAACCCGATTTCAATGCAATTCACGATGAGTTGGGGACCAAGGGAATGACACGACAATTGCTGTGGGAAGAGTACACACAAGACCACCCCAGTAATCACTATAGCTATTCTCGCTTCACCGTTCTGTTCAAACGTTGGCAGGGCTCACGCCAGCTATCGATGAGACAAACACACCTAGCTGGCGAGAAGATGTTTGTCGATTATTGCGGGCCGACCATGGATGTCATTAACCCTCAAACGGGCGAGGTACGTACTGCCCAGATTTTTGTCTCCGTCCTGGGCGCCAGCTCTTATACATTCGTTGAGGCGACATGGTCACAAAGCTTGCCTGACTGGATTGGTTCCCATGTTCGAGCATTTAACTTTTTTGGTGGTGTTCCGGAGGTGGTTGTGCCAGATAACCTGAAAAGTGCCGTTAGCAAAGCCTGCCGCTATGATCCTGACCTAAACCCTACCTATCAGCAACTTGCAGAGCACTACAATGTTGCCGTCATCCCAGCTCGCCCCTACAAACCAAAGGACAAATCTAAAGCAGAGGTCGCGGTTCAAGTGGTTGAGCGGTGGATCATGATGCGCCTGAGAAAGCAGCCATTTTTTACTCTCGCGTCACTTAATCAAGCCATTCGTTTTTTGCTGGCAGACCTCAACAACCGCCCGTTTAAAAAACGTCCGGGATCTCGCCAATCTCAATTTGAAAGTATTGATAAGCCTGCGTTAAGACCGTTACCACCATCCCCCTATGAGTACCTTGAGGTTAAAAAGGCCAGAGTTCATCTTGATTACCATGTGGAATACGACGGTCACTTCTACTCCGTACCATATCAACTGGTAAAACAAAACGTGATGATTCATGCAAGCCGAACCACCTTGACCATTAATCATCAGGGAAAGCAGGTGGCCCACCACCCGCGAGCCTTTAAACACGGCCACACGACTGACACCACGCATATGGCGAAGGCGCATTTGAAGCATCAAGAGTGGTCGCCTCAGCGGTTTGTGTTATGGGCAACCCGAATTGGCGAATACACGACATTGGTGGTTGAGCATCAACTTGCTGGTCGCCGTCACCCCGAACACGGTTATCGCGCTTGCCTGGGTTTACTTAACCTGACAAAGAAGTATGGCCAGGAAAGGCTCGAAGCCGCCTGTCGTCGCGCACATTATATTAACGCTATTACGTACAAAAACATTGCCTCAATTCTCAGCAAAGGTTTAGACAACCTGCCCATGGAAGATGGCGATGCAGACAAGCAGATTTCCCTTCCCCTCAGTCACGATAATGTTCGCGGTGCCAAGTACTATCACTAATTACGCAAAGGAAAAACGAATGATTAATAACTCAAGTTTCGGGGTTCAAAAACAGCAAAAAATACAGCTTAAGTTACTGAATAATATAAATAAAAATAGCCTTTTCGTGGTATAATGTTAGTTAACTAGACAAAACAAAACACCCACCCAAGGCTATGTATGAATTCTGACACAACCTCTTCTGTTTTGCCATCGCTCACCACTGAGTATTTAAGCCGCCACGATGTTCAAGTGGATAATCTGTTTAGCAAAGCATGGCAGCGCATCGGTTTTAATCGACTGCTGAAACAAGCGCGGTTTTCAAAGCGTTCAGGATCACCCGTCAGTGATGTAGTGTACCTTTTACTGCTTTGGGTCTGGCTTAACGATGTTTTCAAAGGAGTCGTTACAAAGCTTCTCGATCACTAAGAAGGATGCCCTTTATGATCTTCTTAATCGGGAAGATCTGGATTGGCGCAAGTTGCACCTTCAAACAGCGAAGACCGTCATCAGTTTGACTGACCACAGCGCCATACGCGCCTATGTTGTTGATGATTCTGTTAAAACACGGCGCGGTAAAACCATGCCAGGCATCTCTAGCCACTTTGATCACCTCAATGGTCGTTGTGTGATGGGGCAGCAAATCCTGACCCTAGGGCTGGCGACTGAAAAGCAATTTATCCCTTTAGATAGCGAACTCTATATCAGTCGAGTTAAATCACAACCTCTGACCAAAGCCTTTGCCGATGGTCGCAGTATCGCCGCAAAACGTTATCGTGATGCGCAGTCAATGACTAAACCGGAGATGGTCCATGGCATGATTAAGCGAGCCGATCGGTCCGGCATTCATGCACAGTATTTTTTAGCCGATTCATGGTTTGCCAGTAAGTCCATGCTGGCCTTTATGGAAGCGCAATCGTTAGTCTCCATTGTCCGTATGAAGAAAAATAAAATGAGTTACCGCGTGGCCGGTAGTGACAAGGTTCTCTCAACAGCGGCTGAGCTATACCAACATCACATCAAAGGCCAATGGCAGAAGGTTAAGGGCAGGCCATACCAGTCTAAGGCGATCACCGTTGAGTTAAACTTAGCACAAACCCTCGATGCACCTGATCACTGGATCAAGGTCAAGCTGCTGTTTGTACGTGGCGTTAACGAAGAAAAACAGCGTGCTGGAAAGCATGATTGGGCCTTGTTTTTATCCACCGACACTCACCTCAGTGATGAGAGAATACTCGAAATCTATGCATTACGCTGGGGAATCGAAGTGTACTTTAAGGAAGCGAAACAAAAGCTTGGGTTCCTTAAAGAGCAGAGTACACATTACAGTGCTTATATCGCCTCCATCCATTTAACGGCTCTGCGATTCTGCTTGCTGCTATTGACTCAACACGAGGAAGGTGCCGCTCGACTGAGTTATAGTCGTAACGACATGATCAACAGTCTGTGCACCTTAGATTTTGCCAGCCGACTCTGGGTTATCTTTAGAGCGCTGATATCGGGAGCGCTTGATGAGCTCAGCAAGCTATATGGAGTCAGCGTCGCCCAAGAGATCATGAACCAAATAGACAAAACGGTTCAGGAGTTCTTTATGCAAGTCATGCAAATGGATACCTTCACGCTGAGGCTAGAAGCCAAATCTATTGGTGATGAGTACTGATTTTAAGCTAAACTGAACTCCGAAACTTGAGTTATTACTCTCGGTGATGTAAAAGCCATTTTTTTCTATGCAAGCTTGTTTCCTGCATTTGTCGATCTGACGACTATCGCCACGTCAGACATTGCAACGATTATTGTGTTGACTGTCGTTGCAGTCGGTGGTGTTAAACTGGGTTATGCGTATTTCGCCAGCAGGATTCTGTCCTGGACTAAGGGCAGAGCACCAGGCGTTGTTAAAAAGACCGCTGGCGGTTTTATGGTTGGTGCAGGCACATACCTTATGGTAAAAGCCTAATGAATTGAAAATCCCACGTTGGAGGTTGTAGATGGAAGATGATTTTGAAGTTGAAATGAGTGCTTTAAGCCAGGAGCTGACGGCTGAGGGTAAAACTGTTCAGGTCGATATTTACCGTGGCGACACGGGAGGCTGGATTCTTGAAGTGATTGATGAATCGGGTGTTTCGACAGTCTGGGAAGATGAGTTCGATACAGAGGAAGCCGCACTGGATGAAGTTAAGGCGACCATCAGAGATGAAGGAATTGATTCTTTAATTGGTATGGATGTGTAAATGACGCTGGGTTAATCATACCGGGTTCCGTGGTGCGGATGGGGCTGGCATAGGAAACAGCCTGTTAACAGAGAACTCCTCCAGACAAAAGCTGAAGACCTGTTGGGAGCCCATTGCTTTAAAGGTTACCTGTTCCTGGGTTAGTTCACAAAACCAGTTTTCTCTGGATTGCGGCGCCTGGTCAGTGAAGGCGATGGGGGTAAAGAGGGCTGCGCACAGCTCATCACGAGCTGAACGGGCCGATAGATATTCAAAGGCTTCTACTCCAGCTTCTCTCATGTTGGTGCCTAATGCTTGAGTCAGGGAGTACTCAGTGCGGTGGCGCAATGCTGCCGTGAATGCACTAAAGGGTGGCTGTTGAAGCTGGATACCTTTATCGGTCTTATAACCCACTGTGAACAGCGTATGCTCGGTGTTCAATTTTGCCGCAGGTGCCGTTCCTTCCATTGAGCGGAGAAACACAAAGCGGTAGAAGGCGGATTCTGCCAGGGTTACTTCAAGTGATTTTCCGCCGTAGAACAGGCTAGGTTCATGGATACGGCCAAATCGAGATCCCCAGTGTAAGGGAGGATAACGAAAAGGTGTTTTGAGCAGTTAGTGCAGGGTGTTTGGGTAGGTATCAGGATAGTCGGGTTTTGAGGTTTCAAGTAACTCTTCAAGCACCGCCTGTTCTTCGAGTGTGTCCACATAGCCTAGTGTGGCGACTTGTTCCTGATTTTCCACCAGGCGGTATAACAACCCCTCAATGGGTCTGATGCAGGCTTCGCCGTTACAGTCAGCCCAGATCATGGTTACACCTTGCCTCGTATCGCATCCAGGCAGGTCACCACACGCATAAGTCCCTGAACAGTTTGTACCTGTATAGCAGGAACACCGCCAGTAAGCTTGTTCTGTGAGCGCATGAAATGTTTGATCCAGGCCTGGTCACCCCCGGTGAGTGCAAATAGTGCCCGGGCGGCTCTGATCAACAGCAGGGCCAGTTCACCTTGTTTACTGTCGGGACTCAGGTCCAGGTTTTGCTTTAAGCGTGTTATCGCGGTTCTATGCACACCAATCACCTTGCCCAGCTCATCTTGCTTGAGTGTCAGCTGTTTGGATGCATTAAGTAGTGCTTTTGACAGGACAACAGCTGGGTCTGGTCGTTGCTTTAGTTGTGCAGTCATCTTGCTTTTCACTCCAGGATCTAACTTTTGATCTTTATTTTAGATGCAAATAAAGCAAAATGGTAATCAGTTTTACTAAATGAAACATTTCATCTCTGCCACAGCCTCCAGCACTGCTTCACAACAGCGTCAACATGCCTGTTGATTTCCTCACCAGGTTGTCTGGGTGGGAGTTGATGCAAGGCACGCACTATGTCCAGTCCTGCAAGCATGCTCAAAAACAACTCGGCGGCATGCTCAGTATCAGTACACTCTATACGTCCTGCCTCTTGTTGTATTTTTAACCAGCCGCTCAAGGTGTCTAAGGCGTTTTGAACACTGTTGTTGTACATGCTGTGCAGTAGATCCCGGTCTACTTCGTGCAGGCTGCCCAGCAAACGCAGAAAATTGAGGTGTTCATGGCTGAGTACGAAATGTGCCAGGTTTAGTGCAAAGTCATGCAGTGCTTGCCGAGGTGTTTGGCCCTGCTCAGGTTCGATAACCAGGTGTTGAAGCAAGCTATCGCACTGGCGATGAATGATGGCCTCGATCAGTGTGTTTTTTTCGTTAAAGCGGTTATAGACCGTTACTTTTGAAACGCCCGCTTTACATGCGACCGCTTCTATCGAGAATTTAGCTGGGCCCTGGGTGAACAGAAGTTCTGTGGCGGCATCCAGAATAGCGACTTCTTTGCTGGGATCGACAGGTCGTCCCGATCGTGACTTACAAGGCACTTTTTTATCCATTTTAATTAGTGTACGATTGCGTTCATTAATCATAGTGTATTTTTGAGTCGATTACCATGCATAGACCCTTATTCTTTATGGCTATTGTGCTGTTAATGCTGGGCTGTAGTCCAGATAATGGTGCATCCAATGCACCTCAGTCTGCGGCTCCCTGGGTTCGAACTCTGGTAGTGAGTAATGCCTCTTCTGCTTTTCTGAAGCTATCCGGCACAGTAAAAGGGCGCTATGAAACACCCGTTGCCTTTCAGGTTTCGGGCCGTATTCTGGAGCGCTATGTTGATGCGGGTCAGCGGGTCGAAGCGGGGCAGTTGCTGTTCCAGTTGGACCCGCGTGATTTGTTAGCCTCGGTGCGAGTGGCTGAAGCTGACATGAAAACGACTGAAGCGGCATTGGCAATTGCACGCAGCGAGTTGAATCGTCAACAAACACTGGTAGACGGCCAGTTTGTCAGCCGCCAAACCCTGGAGCGTTATGAGCTGACACTGCGTGAAGCCATCAGTCGTCATCAGGCGGCTAATGCTGTGTTGGAGCAGGCACGTAATGCTGTGGATTATGCTGAACTGCGTGCTGAAAAAGCGGGCATACTGAATGCCGTGACAGCTGAGCCAGGACAGGTGGTCATCATGGGGCAGGCTCTGGCTACTCTGATTGACGATAGCTCACTTGAAGCGGAGGTATATCTGCCTGAAGGTGAGGATGCTCCAGCGTCTGGTAGCCTGTTGATTGATGGTGAATCATTAGCGATTACTTTGCGGGAGATGGCAGCCTCGGCTGATCCTGACAGTCGCAGTTGGCGGGCACGTTATCGTATTGAGTCGCGCTCTGATGCCTTAAGTCTGGGCAGTGTGGTACAGGTCAGGCTTGACCAGCCACTGCAGGAGACAACCTTTAGTGTGCCCCTGGGCGCACTGGATGAACGCAGTCAAGGCGCTCAGGTCTGGCAAGTAGTTGAGGGGCAGGTGCAGCCTGTGCCTGTGGAGGTGCTGGAGCTGAGCCAGGAATATGCCCGTATTCGCGCTTCCCTGACGCAGGGTAGTCGCATTGTTGCGCTGGGCACGCATTTATTAACGCCGGGCATGCAGGTCAGGGAGCAGGCGCGATGAATTTTCCCAATTTGTCAGCCCTGGCAGTGCGTGAACGCTCGGTAACCCTGTTTTTTCTTCTCCTGTCTGTCTTTGCCGGTGTCTATGCGTTTTCATCTTTGGGGCGTGCCGAAGACCCATCCTTCACTGTACGGGTGATGGTGGTGTCGGCTATCTGGCCCGGTGCCACACCGACCGAGTTACAGGATCAGGTTGTTGACCGTCTGGAGAAACGCATTCAGGAAGTGGAGTACCTGTATAAAATTGAAACCACGATACGTCCGGGTCGGGCCGATTTACAGATAGAGTTCGAGGACTTTTCACCCAGTGAAAGGGTGCCTGATCTGTTTTATCAGGTACGTAAGCGCATGCTGGATGAAGCCGGAAGTCTGCCTGCGGGGGTCATAGGTCCGATCGTTAATGATGATTTTTCAGATGTGTATTTCTCGCTGATTTCACTGACGGCACCGGGTATGCCGATGCACAGCCTCACCCGTGAAGCGGAATCTGTCCGTGATCGTTTACAGCGTGTGCCTGGCCTGCAAAAAGCGCTGTTACTGGGCGAGCGCAGTGAGCGGGTGTTTATCGACTTTGATATGAACCGCCTGAATAACCTGGGGTTGTCAGCAGAGCAGATTTTTGCCGCGATTGAAGCCAGTAATCGTATGATGCCAGCTGGCTTTGTTGACCTGGACGGGCCACGCGCCTACCTGCGTGTGGATGCTGATCTGGCGGACCTTGATCAACTGGCTGCTTTGCCGATACGTGTGGGAGACCATCTGTTAAAGCTGTCTGATCTGGCAGATATACGGCGAGGTTACGAAGATCCTCCCTCCTATATGATCAGGGCGGATGGTGAAGCGGCCATATTGTTGGGGGTGGTGATGCAGGCCGGTCAGAACGGCCTGGAGTTTGGTGAGCGTCTGACGGCCTTTATTGATGCTGAACAGGCCGCGTTACCCCTGGGTATGTCTTTGCATATGCTGACCAATCAGACCGAAGCGATCAGTCAGGCCGTTGATCTGTTTCAGATCAAGTTTCTGGTGGCGGTGCTGGTCGTTATGGCTGTCAGCATACTGGCGATTGGCTTTCGTGCGGGTCTGGTGGTAGGTATTGCCATCCCCGTTACCATCGGCCTGACCTTCCTGTTGATGAAAATTACCGGGATCAATCTGGATCGTATCACTCTGGGTGCCTTGATTATCGCCCTGGGGTTACTGGTGGATGATGCCATCATCGCCATTGAAATGATGATCGTTAAAATGGAAGAGGGCTGGGAGCGGGTGCGCGCGGCCAGTCATGCCTGGAGTGTGACGGCCGCCCCTATGCTGTTTGGTACGCTGGTGACGGTAGCGGGTTTTGTCCCGATCGGCTTTGCCCAGTCAGGTGTGGGTGAATATGCCGGCAATATCTTTTGGGTGATGGCCTTTGCACTGCTGGTTTCCTGGCTGGTGGCTGTGACTTTTACGCCTTATCTGGGAGTGAAGCTGCTGCCATCCTATACTCAGCATCAGGCTGGAGATATCTATCAAACACGTTTTTACCAGTATCTGCGAGGCGTGGTAAACACCTGTGTGCGTTATCGTAAAACGGTCGTGCTGTCGACACTGATGTTGTTGATACTCAGCGGTGTGGGTATGGCAACGCTGGTACAAAAGCAGTTTTTTCCAGGTTCAGACCGTCCAGAGGTATTGATCGATATTAACCTGCCGCAGGGCAGTGCAATCGGCACGACAGAAGCCACGGTAAAACGCCTCGAAGCCATATTGGAAACGCTGCCCGAAGTGAAAAGCCTGTCATCCTATATCGGTGCGGGTGCGCCTCGATTCTTTATTTCGGCTAACCCTGAACAGCCTGATCCGGCCTTTGCCAAGATCATTGCCATAGGCCATGATGCCGGTGCTCGTGATCGTATTATGGCGGAGATGAATCGTCACCTGGAGGCAGGTGAGTTTCCTGAAGCACGGGTACGCGTTACCCGTTTGCTATTTGGACCGCCGGTTATCTGGCCTGTCAGCTTTCGCGTGCTGGGCCCGGATACTGAAGTCTTGCGTTCCATCGCTCACGAGGTGCGTAATCTGATGGCGGCGCATCCCAATACCGTGATGCCGCACCTGGAATGGGATGAGCGTACACCCGCCTACTATCTGGATATGGACCCTGACCGTCTGCGGTTAATGGGACTGACGCCGACCGAGGTTGCGCAGCAACTGGCGTTTCAACTCAATGGTTTTAATGTCACCGATGTGCGTCAGGATGTTCGCAGCGTACAGGTGATCGCGCGCAGTGCACGCGAAGGGGGGCTGTTACCCGAGGCGCTAGAGCTTAAGACAGCGGATGGGCGCAAGGTGGCGCTCAGTCAGTTGGGCGAGTTGAGTATCCGCTATGAAGATCCGGTGATAAAACGCTATAACCGTGAACCCTTTCTGGCTGTACATGCCGATGTACAAGGAGCCCAGCCACCTGACGTGACCCATGCGATCTGGGCTGACATGCAGTCGCTGCTTGCTGAATTACCACCGGGCTATCGTATCGATATAGGTGGATCGGTTGAACAGTCTGGCAAAGCGGATAGCTCCATCCAGAAGCTGCAACCGCTTATGCTGGCGCTTATGCTGATTTTCATCATGCTGCAGATGCGCTCATTTACCGGCACGTTTGTGGTGATTGCGACGGCTCCACTCGGGTTGGTAGGAGCGGTGGCAGCACTGCTGTTGTTTAACCAGCCGTTTGGTTTTACCGCGCTGCTGGGGTTGATCGGTTTAAGTGGTATTTTAATGCGCAACACCATGATACTGGCGCAACAGGTGCAGGATAACTTCGATTCTGGTATGCAGGCGGGTGCCGCTGTGGTTGAGGCGGCGGTGCAGCGTTCCCGTCCGGTGGTACTAACCGCTCTGGCGGCGGTGCTGGCTTTTATTCCGCTGGCTCTGGATCTGTTCTGGGGACCCTTGGCCTATGTGCTGATTGGCGGTGTCGCTGTGGGTACGCTGATTACCTTGCTATTTGTGCCAGCGCTCTATGCATGGTTGTTCAAAGTGAAAGTCAGTGACTATTGAGTCGTTCACTATCTGCAGAGTTGATAGCCTGTAAAGAGTGGATTGCCAGCCTGGCGGGTACAGCAGTTCGGCTGCTGTACTTGCTCACTCCTTCCGAAATACCACCGATAGATTGTTAGCTGGCATGGGAACTACCGCTTGTCGTATCAGCCCTTGCTCTTTTGCCAGATGAGTGACCTCATCCAGATGGCGGATACCCCAGAGCGGGTTACGTTGGCGGAGTGATGCATCAAATGCCAGGTTGCTCTCGGCAGGGCTGACATCGGCCTGCCAGAAAGGGCCATAGAGGAAGAGGACGCCATCGTTACTGAGCAGATTTTGGGCTAATTTCATAAGCCCCTCGGCGGCTTGCCAGGGCGCAATATGGATCATGTTGATCGCCAGCAGGGTGTTGTAGTCACCCTGAGGCATTTCTGTGGGAGCGGTTACATCCAGGAGTCGGGCTGGAAACAGCTTTGGATGGTGGTCACTCTGTCGCCTGGCTTCGATGCTGCTTAAGGCTGTCGGATCTATATCGGTGGGTTGCCAGTGAACGACCTGTGAGAGATTTGAGGACAGATACACCGCGTGCTCGCCCGTTCCTGAAGCTATTTCCAGTACCCTGGCCGGATCGGGAAGGTATGTCTGCAAGACATTGAAGATCGGCTCTCTGTTGCGCCGTGTAGCGGGTGCATGGGCAAGCGAGTTTGATGGTTTCATCGCAGATAGGTCTCCCTGCAAAGCAAAAGGCTCTGTATCAGGGACATTAATCTACCGGAAGAAAAGGCCAGGGTCACGTTTCATTAACCTGTGGTGTTAATTCCCATAGCAAAAATTTACTGTATTTATCCCTTATGGATATATGGGAATAGGTGGCTGGTATACAATGTCTTTTTAAAGGTTTGAATTCGGCTATAAGGCTATTTTACACATGACATCACTTTCAGATGATGCAAACAACACGTTTGAAATCTTTCCCTGGAACCCGCAACTTGAGACGGGTATTGCGATTATTGATGATCAGCATCGTAATTTGGTGATCCTGCTGAACAAGCTGGGTCAGCAGTATGTGCAGGGTGTTTCCAAACAGGCTATTGAGCAAATTCTGAAAGAGTTGTCCGATTACGCTGACTACCATTTCCAAACTGAGGAAGCTATCTCCTGAATCAGTGACGAGTATTGCTTAAGATTACAGATCGGAGCAGTCACTGTTTTATCGCTCTTTAACAATCGATTTTATTCGTACTGATGTGCGCTTGCATTGCAGGCTACTGATTTTTGCCTATTAAAGGATTTTTCTCTGGTTAAAATTCAAACAATTTTGACCGATTTGGCATGCTGAGGCCTGGCTACTAGCCATGCAAGGAATGTTTGGTATATCGAGTATGTCAGGTAATGTGATACACGCGATTGAATGCGCTAAAGCCTGGACAATGAGAGCCAAACTTAAGTGTCAGCTGTCTACCGCTCTTCACGAGTCGGCAGGCCAGATACATCAACTCTTGCATAACGGTTTTCAATCGGCGACGTTTCGCTGAGTGCCGCACAGGTGAGTCAGATTGCATTAAGCCGCGTAAACCGATCCAGCGTAAGATGTTATAAGCCATGACGGCAAAGCCCATGACCAGATCGTTGGTCGCGAACTTCCCAGATGGCAGGCGCTCTAGATCCAAGTCAGTCTTGAACTCGCTATGGAACTGTTCACACAGCGCATGCCCTTTGTAGAGTTTAATCACCGTGGCGTCATCTGCCACATCTGAAGACAATGAGGTCAACCAGCCATCTAAGCTGATTTCAGGCTCCAAGAACAACTGACCTTTGGCATCAGAGTGTCTCACCGTAACTTTGACCACTCGACGCGTATTGGCCGCATCATCCAGCTGTTGAGAGAACACGGCTTCCATTTTACCGGGTCGTGGATGATGCCACTTCGCATGTGCACAGGCTTCATCGTACCATTGCCAGACATCCTGCTTTCGTGGGTTCCATTTAATCAGGAAGTCGACGTTTTGGTTGTTCAGAAAAACACGGTTTTCAAGCGCATCATGTGCACTATCCAGTCGGATCAGTAATGACTGATCGGTCAGCTGACGTGCTCTTGGAATCACGCGTTGAAGTACATTGATAAACTCAGCATTAGCATGCTGGCTGCCAGGGCGTAACTCACAACCTAAGCACCACCCTTGCTGACCCAAATAGGCAGCAATCGGCGCATAGCCATCATGCCCTTTGTAAGTGTAGGAAACACCTTCCTTTTTAGTGTCACTGTTATCCATGGGGAACACGTCCATATCCAAGGGAATATGCCCTGTTGAGAGCTCTGTTAGTGGAATGGATGCATTCTGTAAAAACTCAACACTGGCCGAACTTAACAGTGGTAGTAAATTAACGGCATCTTCATCAAAGCGCTGACGTAATCGCGCGGATGAGGGTGATTGTTTGATACCCATGGCGGCCTTGAAGTAGGGATCATGTCTGGCTTGTTCGACGGCTTCAAAGTCACTTTTGCCCAAGCAAACGAGTCCTACATACGTACGAATAAGATCGATATTAGCGATACCATGGCGTTTAGCGACATCACGAGAAGTCTTATGAAGTGATGTCATTTGGTTGATGCAATGACCAATGAGAGCAAGACCACCATGAGGTGTGATCACTTCGGTTTTAGACTGAACAAGCTTGAACTTACGCATGGTAGTAACATCACTGATTGGGTGAATGGACAGTGATGACTATTTTAACGTTGGAAGCCTTGCTATTGCAGGGTTTTGAACACATTTATTGAATCTGAAGTCACGGATTCAGGTACAAGTTAAGATAAACTAATGCCTGAGTCAGTGTGTTAATGGTAATAAAAAAAATAAATATATGAATTTAATACTCAAGTTTCGGGGTTCAAAAACAGCAGAAATTATAGCTTAAGTTACTGAATAGTATAAATAAAAATAGCCTTTTCGTGGTATAATGTTAGTTGTCTAGACATAACAAATACAACTCAAAGGCTACACATGAATTCTGACACAAGCTCTTCTGTTTTGCCATCACTCACCGCTGAGTATTTAAGCCGCCACGATGTTCAAGTGGATAATCTGTTTAGCAAAGCATGGCAGCGCATCGGTTTTAATCGACTGCTGAAACAAGCGCGGTTTTCAAAGCGTTCAGGATCACCCGTCAGTGATGTAGTGTACCTTTTACTGCTTTGGGTCTGGCTCAAAGCAGACTCAATTGCGATGTTTTCAAGGGAGTCGTTACAAAGCTTCTCGATCACTAAGAGGGATGCCCTTTATGATCTTCTTAATCGGGAGGATCTGGATTGGCGCAAGTTGCACCTTCAAACAGCGAAGACCGTCATCAGTATGACTGACCACAGCACCATACGCGCCTATGTTGTTGATGATTCAGTTAAAACACGGCGCGGTAAAACCATGCCAGGCATCTCCAGCCACTTTGATCACCTCAACGGTCGTTGTGTGATGGGGCAGCAAATCCTGACCCTAGGACTGGCGACTGAAAAGCAATTTATCCCTTTAGATAGCGAGCTTTATATCAGTCGAGTGAAAGCACAACCACTCACCAAAGCATTTGCGGATGGTCGTAGTATCGTAGCAAAACGCTATCGTGATGCGCAGTCAATGAGTAAGCCGGAGATGATCCACCGCATGATTAAGCGAGCCGCGCGGTCCGACATTCATGCGCAATATTTTTTAGCTGATTCATGGTTTGCCAGTAAGTCCATACTGGCCTTTATGGACGCGCAATCGTTAGTCTCCATTGTCCGCATGAAGAAAAATAAGACGCGCTATCGCACTATGGATAACACCTCGGCTCTAGCAACAGCGGCTGAGCTTTACCAACACCACATCAAAGGCCAATGGCAGAAGATTAAGGGTAGACCATACCAGTCTAAGGCGATCACCGTTGAGTTGAATCTAGCAAAAAGCATCAAAGAGCCTGATCACTGGATCAAGGTCAAGCTGTTGTTTGTTCGTGGTGTCAACGAAGAAAAACAGCGCGCTGGAAAGCATGATTGGGCCTTGTTTTTATCCACCGACACTCACCTCAGTGATGAGAGAATACTCGAAATCTATGCGTTGCGCTGGGGCATCGAAGTGTACTTTAAGGAAGCGAAACAAAAGCTTGGGTTCCTCAAAGAGCAAAGTACACATTACAGTGCTTATATCGCGTCCATCCATTTAACGGCGCTGCGATTCTGCTTGCTGCTACTGACTCAACACGAGGAAGGTGCCGCTAGACTGAGTGATAGTCGTAACGACATGATCAACAGTCTGTGCACCTTAGATTTTGCTAGCCGACTCTGGGTTATCTTTAGAGCACTGATATCGGGAGCGCTTGATGAGCTCAGCAAGCTATACGGAGTCAGCGCCGCACAAGAGATCATGAACCAAATAGACAAAACGGTTCAGGAGTTCTTTATGCAAGTCATGCAAATGGATACCTTCACGCTGAGGCTAGAAGCCAAATCTATTGGTGATGAGTGCTGATTTTAGGCTAAACTGAACTCCGAAACTTGAGTTAATAAAACACGCACTCAGCTAAACAGTTTGCGATTAACCGGTATGGCTGAGGCTCTGTCTCAGCAGTGTGATCAACCCAATACCTATGAGGAGCTGAGCTTTCTCGAACGACTCGCACTCTTGGTTAATCATGAAATCACAACCCGAGATAACCGTAAAATTGCACGCCTGTTACAACAAGCCAAACTCCGAATCAATGCCCAACCATCAGACATTGATTACCAAACCAAGCGTGGTTTAAACAAAAGCACCGTCGCACAGCTATTGCAGTTTGACTGGGTTAAGCAGCATCGAAATATTCTGATTGAAGGGCCAACAGGCACAGGCAAAACATTCCTGGCCTGCGCCATGGGGCAAACTGCTTGTGAACAAGGAATCTCCGTGCGCTACTACCGGGCCAGCAGACTACTTGAAATGCTCACGATCGCACACGGTGACGGTAGCTTTGGTAAAGTGCTTTTACAGTTGCGGAAAACTGAAATCCTGATCATAGATGACTGGGGATTGGACGCCCTAAAGCGGCAGCAAAGAATGGACTTAATGGAAGTGATTGAAGACCGGCACGGAATCGGATCGACAATCATTACTAGCCAACTTCCAACCAATCATTGGCATGAAACTATTGGCGATCCAACACTTGCTGACGCCATCTTAGATAGGCTTTTACACAACGCCTATAAAATTAGTTTGAAAGGAGAATCCATGCGTAAAAAACAAGCGAATCTTGACCAACTGTGAACACTTAAGGTAAAAGTGCCGCATCTGCAAGAATAAGGGGTGGAAGTGTTCACGCTAAGCAAAAATCAGCGTTCATAGTTATAAAAATACGCACTCGTCTTCAGCAGGCAAATGGTAAGTATCAATAAGGTGGCCTTGAAGCCAAATATATTGAGGCATTCAAAACGAGTACTGTCGTATAAGAGCCAATACTTCTTTTAACGGTTTGTTTGCATGAGGCTCGGCAATACGAAAGTACATGAATGAGCAATAATCTCGAAAATACTCATGAAGCTCTGAATCCGATAGCGTTTCTTTTAGCGGCCTGTTTTGTTCGTCGTCCTCATCAGGGGAATTGGCATAAATTTCAAATAGCTGCTTTTCAGTGAGCATCTCCAAGAAGTGGTCTTCAATTAAAACCCCATCACTGGTATCGACGTCCATACCATCTTTGACATCAAAAGCCATGACACATCCAGAAGATAACGCCACTTCTGATGGTTTCAGTAAGTCATTAGCTAGCACAACTTGATGCCAATGATTAAAACCAGCAGATACTGCAACTTCATCGAGTGCTTGAGTGTGTGGAATGGATTTTTCACGTTTAAGCTTTCGTGCTTTTTGCTTTAAACGTTCAACCGAGGCAGAGGAAATGATTTTAGTAATTTGCATTGAGTTTCTCCTATTAGCGAATACGGTGCCCACTGCCGAGGTCGCAGAAAAAACCTAAGCAAAAAATAAATTTGATATGCATGTCGTCCCGTCCGGGTTTGCTAAAGTGGGCAGCTGGTCTCGACACGACCAATAACCCCATCATATCAACCGCATCAAAAAGATCAATTGTTAGTATTGTCTGAGTAGAACCCTCAAAACCTTCAAGAATTCGGCATCTAGCTGACCACTGAACCTACCAATCCCAAGGCATCCTTCACTTCTCAATTCAAACAACGAGGAGTGACTATGGAACCTGTGAATATTCCATCCTATATCGATGACCCGCCGCACTTCCTGCTTTGGAGTGCCGATGAGATGGCTCCCATTCTGTTGGGGCTAGTGATCGGCATTTTTACCGGTAATGCCTTGGTTTTATGCCTGTTGGGG
>Ga0208450_1000205_pt1 | contig 37852 bp, 45 predicted proteins | sample MalvireepMed_908_FD_184249 | JGI IMG/M metagenome (GOLD analysis project Ga0208450, IMG submission 184249) | Marine viral communities from the Global Malaspina Expedition - Malaspina viral metaG DeepMed_908 (SPAdes) (version 2) | ecosystem: Environmental > Aquatic > Marine > Oceanic | place... | reverse complement strand
ACTTCCCACAAGAGTAGCATTCGTACCTCTGATGATCCCTTCTGATACCTTTCTTTCTACCGTATGTGCTTCCACAATAAGGACAGCAAACCATATTATTCTCCTTCTTTTATATTATTTTCTTCTAACTCTTTCGGCCTTTCCGCAGCTTCTAATTGGTCTGGTTCAAATCCACTGAATAGCCCTATAATACCTTGTTCTTTCTGTTTTATGGTAGTCGTACCTAAAGTACCTATAGCTTTACCTAACTCTTTTGTAGCATTTAATACAATATGATCTTCAGGAGATGCATCCGCTAAACACTTCAACTTCTCAAGAACATACTCATGGTCAATTCCCATAGTCTTCGCTACATCAACTACTGACTTTTCTACTTCTTTCATAACTCTCTCTTGATTTAATAGGATTGCTGCTTTCTTTTGCGCTTTATATGAGTTGGTTTCGCTGAACGCATCCATATAGCTTTTAACCGCCCCAAGACCAACTGCAATATTAGTCGCAAATATCTTTTCTTTTTTTGTTGGTACTTTCCGTTTATAAATCTGTTTTCTTGTATCTTTAATGGATTTTGAGAATGTATACCTATTTTTGTGTTGGGAAAAATCAGTATCCATATATGTCTTAGGCAAACATAAAAACGAACCAACAACAGTGCGAATATAACTTTTACAATATTTATAGTTTCGTCTGTCATTCGGGTGTTTGATAGGTGACGATTTGAGGATTTGGACAATACGACCGTCGTCGCTCCATACCCAGTCACCTTCTTTAGCTTCACGCCAGTTTTTTAGAGGCGTCTCGTTTGGATGGTCATTGTAAAACTCACTTATGTGGTCATATACGCAATGTTTGACTCCTTTTATTTTTTGGTACTCCATCTAATTAGGCATTACCACGCCATCATAACTTGACATCTCTTTTATTTGTAAAGCTAAATTATCAATTAAATATTGTACCGGTAATGGTATATCATAGACAACACCGTCTATCTCAATAGGGATCATATCCTCGCTAGTGCTATTTGATATCTGCTTTAGAGCTTCTTCAATGTCTTCTTCGCTGAGGTCGCTTAATGAATCTATGACATCAACCATAATAACTAATGTTAATATGCAAAAGACATATTAATCAAGGCCTTTACTCCCCCCTCCTTACAACCTCCCCCCACTAAAGCTATATGCTCTACCATAGAACCCACAGGCCCATACGAGTATATAGCTAACACTATATACTATACTATATATAATATACTATATATATAGTACAATAAGAGATATTTCAAATGACCAAGTGAATCCTACAAAAATTATAGGATTTTAGTGTACAACCATATTTGACCTCAAAATTGGAAAGACCGATTATGGAAATTGGTCTTTTAGTTGAAAACCATTAATCATGAAAGGATTAATAATGATTATTATGCATAACTTTGGCGACGACGTCAGAACAACAGACGTATTTGTAGCGGCACTTGAAGACGGCACCTACGCAGTACGATGGGACCCAGCATCCAAAAGCACTCTCTACATGGATGAGGCCACACTTAAATCAAAGGCCCTTCAAGCCCAACAGAAACAACTGATGACTGACAACTCCACCTTCTCGGACGCAGAACAATTCAACTTCACCGATGAAGAACTCGGACTTGTAATCGAAGAGGCTTAATCACTCCGGTATCTCCCTCAGTGCCCCATCGGGGCATTGGGGGGGATTATTAATTTAAAAAAGAAGCTCCTCAGATAGCAGGTATATATCTAATCTATAATAACAATATTTAATAAGTAACTTGGTCATTAACATAATAAGTGGAGGATACGCTAATGTTAGATTACATTGTGATACTATTGGCAGTGATTGGCACTGTAGGTCCTGTAGCAATATGGGCATCGTGGAATGAGGCAAATGCTAATGAATGGATATCATTAAATGTAGATGGTTGTCCATTTAAGTATAAGTGGCAGATAGCTGATGATTTGTCAGCATCTCGCAAAGATATTAAGTTCAGTCATCTAATGGTATTACCTAAGGCTGAAGTAAAGAAATTATGGCTGCTCGCCAAGGAGGGTGAGTGATGGACGACAAACACTATGAACTCCTTTTAATAAAACATATTTGGATACTATTGGATAGCTATGTTGTTCAAACAAATGTTCATAAAATGAATAAAGCAGAGCAGAGAGCATTTAGATGGCTAGTAGGCACAGTTATAGCCTATGGACCCAAAGAAGAAATTATGAAGACAGAATTTGCAAGTGAATCAAATCAGGAGGATAACAGTGACTAATCCAAATACATGGCATAAGACTCGTTGTTCAGGTGGCTGTCCGCGTATCCCGTCCTAAGCAAGACGTTAAACTGCTTAATAATTCAGGTTATTGCATATGAACGCCTTGAGTGATGTAATAGGCTGACTGGCTCTGATGCGTTCTCAGCTGTAAAGGGAAGATAGCAGTCGTCACTGCCCACACGACCATAACAAGTGGCCTTCCCAAACATTGCGGTGTAGTTCTTAGAACAAGAGTTAGTGACTCTCCGTAGGTCAACAAGGTATAGAGGCTCCTTACACTAAAATGCCTCTAAAATATAGGTAAGGCCTCATTAACAAACTTCGGTCAGCCGTACGTGTAAATCACACTAGGGTTGAGGTCTTATCTATTATTTAGGCTCGGCCTATAAATTATTAATGGAGAACCCAATGAGTAAAGTACACGAAGCACTAAGACACAAAGAATATTGTTGTAAAGAGTGTGACCATTGGGACATATATGGATACAGTAACCTTGGGCAATCAGATAAGTCTGGAGGACAACACAATGCCAAACAAACAAGCAAAGCACCGCAAAAGAAAAAGACGGCTAAAGAACAAAGAATTATCTATAGCTGGACGCACTTCGAAACAAGTGAGGAGGAAAAAGATAAAGGTTGAACTAAAGAGGAAAGCGAGGGAGCTGGGTGATATCTAATATATATAAAACATTTCTGAACATTGTGAAGATCATACACCATCAGGTGTCAAGGATAACAATGTATGTCGATGAATACACCCGTAAGCATAAGGAGGACAACTAATGCGATACACAGTCACTGGAATATGGGAAAGACCCTTAATAAACGGCAAGTTTGCCTATTATCTTCAAGTAGAGCAGAAGCTCAACATCACCGGTATAGTTGAAGAGGTATGGATAAATCCATTCTCTATACCTGAGGACCTTGATACATCTAAATCAAAGGTTGGTGATATTATTGAGATAACTGATGAACGCTTCAATGATAAGAATCAACACGCAGTAGCCTGTAGATGTACTAAATGTAAAGGCGTCTTCAAAAGTATAATAAAGAAGGCTGCAGAGCAAGGAACTATTATTATTGATACTGGCGGTAAGACAGCTGATGAAGTTGCAAAAGAATTGAGTAGGATAACAAAATGACCACTCAACAAATTATTGGGATACTCATAGTCACATATCTTGTGCTATGGGTAGGGATATTTAATTGGATAATCCATAACAACACAAAAGCGAAAGCGAGGAAAATAATGGATAATACGATGGACATCTACAAAATGGTGATACTCAGTATAGAGCACATTGCCCTGTTTGTAGTAGGATTCTTAGGAGGTGCATTCACCTTCTACTGTAAAAGTAAATACTACCTGAATACTAAGTTGTTCACTAAGGAAGAGGTCAGAGGACTGATAAATATGGCACTTGGTGAAGAGCGGCGTAAAGAATCATCTCTAATGCAGAGAATGATTGGGAAGCTGAAGTAATATGGCCAGACTTAGTAAAAAAGAAAAGATGCAGAAGGTGGTTCTATTTAATCACCTTATTAGAGTAAGCGTTAGTATGATAAGACGCAGTGACATCATAAAGGAAGAAACACTTGAAAAGTTTTGTATGCTATGGGCTGAACTATCAGCAACAATAATGTCAGATTGGATAGGTGACCTGGATATGGATGAGTATATGGAGGTTCAGGCAGACTTTGATAGATATTTTGGCCCTGACGCTTCTAATGGATATGATACTGATAACTTTAATAATATACCTAATTAAAGGAGTATTTTATGAAATACAATGCAATTATTGATAAAATGCTTCCTGATGAATTAAGGATACTGCAAAGAAGACTTGACGACTTGTCACTTCTAATGTTCACCGAGGCAGCTAAAGAGCTCGATAACGATGGTAAATTACCACCGGACTTAAAAGATGGAATAGCTGCATCTAAATCAGAATTAATGATGCGTATATTTACATCTATGACTAGAATAAGGCGATTAATGGATATGTTAAAGGAGGATCAATCAAGCAAATGGAACTAATTACACTCATAGCAATAGCAGCAATATATGTTTTAATGGCAATAGCCGATGGAATGAAAGATAATCCTGAAAATAAGGAGGAGATACAATGATGTTAACTGATAAACAAGTAATTGAGCTTATAGAAGATATGAATAAGCTTATATCTGAAGTAGTTGAAATACAGCAAGGACTTATAAACCTGAACCATAAAATTAAATCTGTATCTGAGATGACATTAAAATTAATGGATCATACAGATATGCCTGAACCATCAATAATGCCTTGTGACCCAAATGATGGCAGTTGGATAGGCAGGTAATAAAGAATTTGCTAGCACGGTGCTGGCAATGTAATACACAATCGTAAGAAAGGGAGGAAACTCTAATGTACAGACCTCGAAACAATACTATCCAAGAAAAGATAGTAGAAATTCTGAACACAAAGATGATTGTAGGTGTCTGGTATCCATATAGTGATATCAGAAGTTGGACTACCGGGTATAAAGAAGGCACACTGTCTTCTGTTCTAAGCAAATGCAAAGGCATAGGTGCTTTAGACTACAATCCCAGTAGTGGAGATAGGGCAAGGACAAGAGAGATTAAATATCAAGATATGCTTGATTACTCTCGGACCTTCAAAACAGTCTCAAATAATTTGGGTGTAACTCAGATTGTTTGTGATAAGGTTAAAGCCCTTAAACATGTTGATTTCACAAATACTGAAGTCGGCACTGTTCTTAATCTCAACGAAACTGTTGTAGCCGATGTAATTAGCTGTGAATTTAATGTTCACAAATATAATGATCACTGGCGTGAAACAACAGCCCCTAAATCTGCTAAGACTCAGGAAATATGGGTAAACCAGGAAGGACTCGAAGATATGGCATCTAAATTAAAAGATGCTGTTGACAACCTGGTTAATACAGCTTTCCACTTAGCATCTACAAAATGACTGACGACCATGACATCAAATTGATGCGAAAGGAAGTCGCCGTATACTTTGAAAAGAAGTATTACAGAATGTTATTAAAGATGAAACACAGCAAACTAAAGTTGTTGTGGTCTATCCTTAAAGGCAGAGTCTAGTAGGTTAATATGGAGGTGCCCTGATTTAATATTGGGGCGCCTTCATCTTCTTTTAACGATTAATAAACAAAATGGAGGAAGTAATGAAAGACTTCTTAAACACATATGCACATATAGTAAATACAGCAGTCGCTATCGCAATAATAGGATGTTTATTTTACTTAGGCAGTACTATGGACCCACAAGAAGAGTTTGAAGCTCACGAACTAGTATTTGATACCGAACCACAACCAATAGGTCAATGGCCTGACCCTGAACCTACCCCTGAGCCGGTTATAAAACCTGATACTGTGGTAGAACCTGAACCAGTAGTGGAAGAAGTAGTTAAAGAAATGGTTGAAGTAGAGGTGGATACAGTTGACACTAGTGAAGTTAAAGTTGAGGCATTTGGAGCTGAATTAGTTGCAAAGGCTGAGAAAGAGGCTTATTTAGAAGAAGTGGAAGTAAAGGTCGACTCAACAGATAAAGACGATTCTACCTATACTAGAGAGTTCACACAGCCATTTGATGTGACAGTGTCAGAGGATGGATATCTTATGGTTCCTGATTCAATAGATAATATAGTTGATGCACGAGCATATGTATATGAAAGAATTGGTTCTGATGTAACCTTTGTATGGAGAGATTCAACATATGAAGGAGAAAAATAATAATGCCAAATTGGTGTGAAAACAGAGTATCAATAAGTGGCGACTCAGAAGATATAAAAACATTTCGTGAGGCAGCCTTTAAGGATGGTAAATTTCAATTCGCTAACCTAATGCCAATGCCTGAAGAGCTTAATATTACAGCTGGTAGTTTGGGAAAAGGAACATTTGAACAAGTAGATTTGGAAATAAAGCAAGATCAAAATATAAAGAAACATGGATATAAAGATTGGTATGATTGGTCTAATGCTGTTTGGGGAACGAAGTGGGATATAGAGGCTGAGGATAAAAACAATGATGATGAATTTATAAACCTTGAATTTGCAACAGCTTGGGGTCCTCCTGTAGGTGTATATGAATACATAAAGGACAAATTCCCAAGTCTTGATATATCATGGTTTTATGATGAGCCTGGAATGGAATACGCAGGCTATTTAGGCGAATAGCGGTGACATTTTGGGGGGTGACAGAGGGTGTTATCATTAACCCTTCCTCCATTTGCTACAATGTGGTGAATACTGTTGCCCCTCTCTTATATCTTTGAAAATCCTCGGATATTTCGTAAATTTACTACTTAACAAACCCTCTAAAATAAGGAGAATAGCCACATGGCAAAATACAATCAAGTCGGCAAAGGTGCTGCATTTGTTCGTGAAAAGACTAGTGAAAAGCAACCTGACTTCGGTGGTACCGTAACTATAATGGATAAAGAATTAATGGTATCATTATGGAAATCCCGCACAAAGAAAGGTGACCCCTACCTAAGTATCCAGTTTTCAGAGCGTATCGAAGATGATGCAGATACGTCTGGACCCTGGGACTCCGAAAAAAAAGCATAGAGCCTAGTGCTTGACCTAGAAAGGGTATATGCTGACTTTATAGCTTCCCACAGAGATGACCACAGTCGTAAATATGAAAAGTATGAAGGCTGGTTTGGAGCGTCATCTGCTGGTTATTGTTTTAAGAAACAATACTATAAACATCTCAACATTGAACCTCAAGGATTTAGCGATAGAGTTGCAAGACTATTAAGACTTGGAACTATCGTACATGAGGATGTGGCAAAAGCAGTAAAGTTGTATAGAAAGACCTCAGAATCAAAGTTATACGTTGAAAAACAAGTAAAGATTCCAAGGTTGAAGGTCATAGGTCATATAGATATTCTTGAACAAGAAAATGGTATCTCAAGAGTATTTGACTTAAAGACTGTTGCAGGATATAGATGGAGGAAAAAGTTTGGACGCACTACAAAGAATTTCAAACCTGACCCTAATTTAGATATAAACTATAAAATGCAACTTGGTTCATATGGACTTGCATTAGTTGATACATCAGATGATGTAGAAATGTATCTCTGTTGGTATAACAAAGATAACAGTACCATGAAACCCCCTATTGAAGTAGATAGAGGTTGGATTGATGAAGCAGAAGCGTACTGGCTTGATTTGTGGAATGCAATAGATGAAACAGGAAGTCCTGATGAAATGATACCAGGAGTTACATACGGAGTTCCTATGGCACCTATTGAAGCAAATGGTTCGTGCTGGGAATGCAATCTGTGTCCATATAATCACATATGTAACAGCAGATTTAACACTAAGAAAAAATAAGGAGGAATAATGTGGTTTGACAAAACAATGTCCGATTCCATTAAGAATATAGCTGCAGCTCAGCTTGCAGTTCAGAAAGAGATTAAAGATATCTCTAAAGACAGTACTGGATATGGGTATAAATATACCTCATTTGATAAACTTGTTCAGTATTTAAGACCTTTACTCGCAAAGCATGGAATATCTTTTATACAGATGCCAACAGGTGATAAATATGATGATGGAAAAGGTACAGTAGGTTTACAGACACTGTATATGCATGCAGAGTCAGGTGAATGGATCACTAATGTTATTAAATCCCCTGTTGCAGAGTCTAAAGGGATGAATACATATCAATCTATTGGTAGCGCTATTACATACTTTAGAAGATATAGTCTTTCATCATTTGTAGGTATTGCAAGTGAGGAAGATGTAGATGCAGCATCACCTGAAACTAGAAAACCAACAACAAATAAAGGAGGAGATGCATGGTAACACAAAGTTATGGAGCGTTTTCAATGATACCGGGCCTAAGATATAGTGTAGGTCTCAATGACGGCAAAGAATTTAGAAGAGTAGCCTATGTAGGCACTAAACTGCTAAATGGAAAGCCAATGATGTGCTTTAAGACTGTTGAATCTGTTGATTTAACGGTAAATCCAAGCTATATGGCTTTTATAGTCGAAGATGTAGTCGAAATCATCGACGTGACATTAGAAGAAGATAAACTCATAAAATAGGAGACATACTATATGGGTAAACTAACAAATCAGGACGTTGAGACTTTGGAAAAAGCTGGCGTTCTCGACAAGGAAACGGCTACTGGCATAAGGGAGCAAGGCTTAGCCAGCAATAGACGTTCCAGTACAAAACGCTACATGCGTACTAGTGATGGTAAATGGGTCAGCCCCACCCTATATTGGCGCGGAGCTAAAGACACAACACCATCTAAAAAGATGCAAGAGTTCAATACCGAATTTGGTGAACTTTTGACAAAATTCGCAAGTAAGCGGAAATAGCGAAGTAATAACGCATCGTGTTGATATCTTGCAAGTGTACTTCACTGTACTCCTTCCCCATACCCTGTCATGCCCGACAGTTGCAATACGGTGCGTTATCTTTTATAAACATTAAGGTGCTGAAGCGTGTAAATCCCGACGGGGTTGAAACAGCTTAATGAACCAAAATGCTAGCCAGCGCAGAGTTCGCCTTTAATATTTTAAGGAGGTTAAATGTCAGTTAACATAGATAAAGAAAAATTTGATAAGTTTGAAGCAGTAAGAAAGAGTGGTAAATATAATATGTATGATAAAACAGCCCGATATGAAACTGATCTTACTGAAAAAGAATGGTTGACTATAATGAAGGATTATGGCAAGTTAAAAGATGCATGGTCAACTAATGACAATAATAACAATGGAGATAAATAATGGCAAAATCAAAAGATAAGCCCGAGATGAGTGGTCTAGTGAAGATGACAGTAAGTGAAGATGAACTGCGCATTAACAAGGTTGGATATAAAGAGCTGAACAAAAAGAATACTGACCTAGCAAAGAAGCTAGAAGCGTTAGAAGGAAAGCTTGAAGTAGCAAATGCTAAGTTATTCGATGAAGGCGTAAGTGAAGATGAGTTAAGAGTGAATAAGCTTGGATATGATAACCTATCTGATAAAAGCACAACAATGGCACATCAGATTCAAGATATAAAGAAAAGATTAGCAAGTTTAGAATCACAAATGATTTCATTAACAGGTAGAGTTTCAAGAGTTGATGGAAGGAAGTATGAATAATGCAATATAGAACAATATATCCAGTATTATGTAAAGAAAGTTCATGTTTAGCTGAAGCTGCCTATGAATTTACTGACGCTGAGGCAAAGGTGAAGGTAACTGATGAAAATGGATCAAGCGCAACAAGTATTGAGACTGTTATAATAGGACATGCTTGTGAGGATCACTTTGACAAAGTACAACAAATGCTAAAGGAGATATATGATGGGGACAAGGAGTCTAACAACGTTTAATGATGAATATGACAATGAGGAGATAGTCGTTCTATACAGACAGTATGACGGATATCCACAAGGTCATGGCAGAGAACTATTTGAATTTTTAAATGAAATGGTTGTTGTCAATGGAATAAGCCTTAATGGCCCACCTAAAATTGCTAATGGAATGAGTTGTTTAACTGCACAGGCAGTTTCTCACTTTAAAGGCAGTGAAGTTGGTGGTGTTTACTTATATAAATCTGGGACTAGAGATATTGGTGAACTGTATATATATACTATATATGTTAATCAAGAAACATTAATGATAAAGATGACAAATACGTATGACGATGGTGAACGTTTTGATGGTAATCTGAAGGAATTTGGTGAATGGATTAATAAAGATAATATAATAGTAGATGAAGCTACTATGGAACAATCAATATCAGACTTTATAAAAGATCATATGGGAGAAGCTCAACCTGCTAATGGCCAGAAAAACTGATAAAGTATGCGACTGGAAGCAATACCCAAAGAAAAAGTGGCCGTATAAGGGTGACGTCAGAGACCCTCAATATTTAAAAGACCGTGCAGAGTTATTCTCTGATAATGAGAGTGAATTAGCTCCGTTTAATGGATGGTGGTGGTTTGTGCCGAATAAAATTCATAAGATCATTAATAAACATCAGAAATTTAAAAGAAGGAGGAAGAAAAAGAATGATAAATAGACAAGAGTTTAAACATAAACTCAGAATGGAAACCATGTGTGGTGCCCAACATGATGGTTGGACTTGTGGAACTTGTTTCTTTACAATGTCTGAGACCTTAACTAATTCAGATTGGCAATCTCTTTTGTTATACAGAGGACAATACGAGAAAGATGAACTTGATAATTTGCCAAAGGATACAGATAAATCCATAAATAAAATATGGAGGTTGATAAAAAATGGATAGCATGATATACTGGACACTAATTCTTGCACTATTTATAGTTGCATTAACAATAAGCGGGCTATTTGTATGGCTTGAAAGGAGGAAGTAATGGGACAAATGTCTTGGTTAGCATATTTAGTAGAATCAGAGGATGAACAGGGGCTGATAGAGTTCCTTGCAGGTAAAGGATTTAAGAATCCAAGCTTTGCAGCTAAAGAGTTTTTAAAGGCAAATGATGAGATTAAAGAAGATAAAGCTAAGAAAGCTGATAATACTTGCCAAAAATGTGAATCAGATCATCCTGTTCATACCACAGATGACTTATCTGATGGAAATTATCACAAAGTAAAAGATGGTAGTACTACAATAATACCTGATCCATTTGCAAAGGAGAAGAATAATGAAAAATAAAACATTCATTTGTGATTGGTGTCGACAAAAACGAAGTGGACGTTCGGGGTTCCATCTTGGAGAGCCAGTATGCTCGAGATGTAGAAAATTATTTCTTGTAATAGATGTAAACATAAAGGAGGAAAAAAATGTCGAAAAAAGACAAATCAGACAATAACAAATTTGGTGGTGATAGCGGCATAGACGCTGACTATGAACAGGCTCTATCAGATTATTCAGAGAAGAACCATAGTCTTGATGCAAACCCTGAGAAGTTCCCGCTTGATGACCCTGAAGATCATGGAGAACCAACAACTGCTGATGAGCATAATAGAGAATGGTTAGATGATGGTATACATATGCACAATAAGGATAGAGCAAAGAAATTTCTTAATAGTTTGAGAGGCCACCTTATAATATCACAAGCATTAACATACGGAATAAACCATTTAAGGGCACTAGAGGACAGAGAAGATAAATATCCTAAAAACGGAGAGCATGCAGAGCCTTCAAATAGGTCTGACATGGAGTACTTAAAAGAGCATCTGTTCCCATTATATGACGTATTTAACGCTGCTTAATAGAAAACTCCGTGGGTCTATCAAAAAACTCGAAAAAAGCATATTGTAGTAGTGACTTGAAACGATAATTATAATTAAGTTTATACTCACAATAAAAATATAAACTCATAAATAATGAAAGGAAAATAATGGTATCTACAGCAACAATAAAATTAACGAAAGCAGAAATAGACAGAGTAGTGAGGTCATTAGTGCTGTCAATGAAAGTTTCCGATGTACTTGGTTATAACAGTGAGAATGGCGAAAAGGCTTATTTTAATACATTAAAAGATGACTTTGTAAAAATTAAAAGAATGCTCGATGAGGGAGAACAAGAATATAGAAACGGCAGCCCAACTGAGGGTGATTACTACAATGTGCAGGTCTGTGAAGAGTGTGAATGATATTACCATATGAAATAAACGATATAATTCGTATATTCATGGATGAAAAGGAGTATAAGGATAGTACCCATCTTAGACCTAGAACCAGGGTCAAAATTTTCACTAAACGGAACAGAAGAATTACAAGGAGTTATTCTTGAGCATAATTCAATGGGCACAAATGTGTACTGGTATGCTATACCAGATCACTGGAGAAGAAAATATTACGACGCCGAAAATGATAAGGATGAAAACGGCAATTTATATCTAGGGCTCGACACTCTTTACTATAGGAAGAAGATGGCAATTGGTTCATCTGCTTCAGTAATTGAAATAACCACGAAAGAAAAAGGAGAATAACATGATTGAACAATCATTGTTTCCAGTAAAAGAAGTTCCAGCTATTGGGATTCCTCTAGTAGGAAAAGGGACTGAGACATACGATAATACTGGATATAAATTCATTGTTAGGGAAGATACAAATGATGTACTTTCTTGTGTTAGTACTGAATATCAGTTAGTAACAAACCAAGAAGTAATGGATAAAGCTCTTCCAATCATTGAAAGAATGAAAGGAACAGTAGATGAAGTTAAGACCTTCTCACAAGGAGCAAGGACGAACTGGGTATTTAAGTTCCGTAAAAACCCTATTACAATTAATGGCGAAAAGCTATTCCCTCAACTAAATATAAAGAACAGCTACGATGGAAGTACGCAGGTTGATGTACTTGGAGGAGCATTTAGATTAGTTTGCAGTAATGGATTAGTTGTAGGCAGAATAATAGGTCACAAATCTGCAAGACATAGCATTTGGAACCCTAAACTTCAAAACGGGCACATTGGTGAACTTGTTGAAGAAACTATTGAGAATATGGAGACTGTACTAAATAATGAATTTCCTAAGTTGATGGAATCTAAATTGAGGAAAAAGGATGTCGTTAAAGTTATGCAAAGGTTTCCTACTACACAGATAGAGAATATGGTTAATTATCTAACTGCTAATAAACCAGAGACCTATTGGGATTTATTTAATGCAGCTACATGGGTACTAAGTCATGTTAGTAATAGAAACCATGCAACAACTCATAAACTTGAAGCAGAGATATATCAAGTGATAAAGAAAATGGCAAAGGCTTAACATATGGCACATATTGGATTCGCAGACTGTCCAGTTGTAATCCCCTATTATGGCGGGAAGTGGGAACTTTCTAAACAGTTAGTTCCCATGCTTCCTCCTCATAGCCGATACATAGAGGTATTTGCAGGTGGACTTAGTATGCTATTTAGAAAGAAAAGAGTTGAGAAGAACATAGTTAATGACTTTGACAATGATATCGTTAACCTATATGTGTCAGTTGCTGAGAAGTTTGATGAGTTCAGCAATCATGTATACTGGATTCCAAGGTCAAGGAAACTATTTGCTAAGTACCAAGCGAAGATACTAGCGACAAAAGGTGAGATAGAAATACCTGACGCTAAAAGAGCTGCGATGTATTACTATGTCATAAAGAACGCATTTAATAAAAATGTGTATAATGTCATGTCTAAAGCTGAAGGTAAAAAAGTTAATTGGCACACTAGTCTAATAGAAGAATTAAAATGGTCGAGAAAGATGATGAACGGAGTTATAGTTGAGAATCTTGACTTTAGAGAGTTAGTAAAAAGATATGAGCCACAAGAAGATGATTGTTGGTATCTTGATCCTCCATATGTAGTAGCAGGTGAGAAAAGTAACTACTACTTCCATGACTTTACTAATGACGACCACGATGCTTTAAAGGATGTATGTGATAAGATACATGAAAATAAAGCAAAGTTTATGGTCAGTTATGATAACAGACAGGTCATAAAGGACTTATTTAAAGACTATAACGTGAATGAAATTAAAACAAAATATTCAGGAGCTGCCGATAAGAAAGAAAGAATTGAGCTTGTAATTACCAATTATGAGCCAGTATCATCACACCAAACAACAATATTTAATAAGGAAGGAGGGACATAATGTCAACAATAGATGGCATCCAACCTAATAGTTATGACGCTGAACAAGCAGTGATAGGTGCAGTACTATTTGGAGGAACAAATACAATGGAAAGAGCTCTCGGATGGATCAAAGACAGAAGAGCATTTTACAGTGGTGACCATATGAAGATATGGGACTCTATGTACTCATTATATAAATCACACAGTGTAATAGATGCTGTTACAGTAAATGATGAAGTGAAGAAAAGGATGGATGTTCACGAGTCTGGGAAAGAAATGGCATATTATCTAACTGGGCTATATGAGGCATGTCCAACAGCTGAGAATGTTGAAGAATATGCAAAGATAGTGTGGGAGAGGTATATAAAACGAGAAGCAATTAGAAGTGCAAATATATTAGCTAAGACAGCTGAAGACAACAGCCAGACCATAACTGATATACTTTATAAACATGAAAGATTTTCAGATGAGCTGCGTAGACTCGAGCCAACTATTAAAAGGGATATATCATCAATATTAGACGACACAATAGACCATCTTGATAGAAAAGACAATGTAATACCATTTGGTGTTGAGTTCTTAGACAGACCTGCAGGTGGAATGACAAGACAAGAATTAACAGTCATAGGTGGACGGCCAGGCCACGGTAAAAGCACATTGATGATAAATATAGTCAGTAAGATTTTAGAAGGCGGATATAATGTAATATTGTTCAACAGAGAGATGTCTAATACTGAGATGATGAAAAAGCTTATATGCATGGAGTCTCAAAAACTTGACTATGACAAGGTAAGAAAGCATCAACTAAATGGTGAACACAGAGCTGAGATAGACAGGGTGTCTGAATTAATAGGTACTAAATATAAAAATCTCACGATGTATGACAATATTAGAACATTAGCTGAAAGCATGAGAGAATCAAATAAACATAAACCTGATGTTATTGTTGATGATTATATACAACTAATCGACATGGAAGGAACTGCAGACCAGAGAAGATTAGAAATAGAAAGAATTATGTATGAATATAAGTGGCTGTGTAAAAAGATTGATTGCAGTGCGATACTAATTAGTCAATTAAATAGAGACATTGAGCGTAGAGATGACCCTGTACCTCAGATGTCAGACTTTGCAGAGTCAGGAGCAATAGAACAGACTGCTGAGATGGCTACGTTTGTATATTATCCATTTAATACTGACCCTTCTGTTGAAGACAGGTATGAAACAAGAATTATAATCGCTAAATCACGATATGGCAACATTGGAAGATATACTGTGGGATATGATGGCAACAGATGTAAATTCTTCGAAACAGTGGAAGAAGCGCGATCAGGGAAAACAAATTGGTAAATGAGACCAGTAATAACACCACTGCCAGCATGGTTCGAGAGAAAAGAGTGCAGAATGTGCGGGAGGGATATTCAGAAGAAACAGAAGTATTCGTATATCAGCCCGCTTACAGAAGTGAAACTTACCGTGTGTAAACAGTGTGGAATTAGAGAATATTATGGAACCTCTGGTGCTAGCAATAAATTATATAAAAAGGAAACATCTCAGAAAAAACTATTTGGGAATAAATTAGATGAGTAAGATAACAATAGGTATTGACCCTGGCAAATCAGGCGGAATATGTGTATATGATGGTAAAAATATGGCAAATGTACAGGCATGCCCAAGTGATCCGAGGGGGATGGCAAATTCCCTGCGGGAGATAATCAGAGATTTCGACATTGACACCATAGGGAAAGATGCAGTTCAAGTTACAATCGAACATGTGCATGCATTTCCTAAAGATGGTAGGTCAAGCGTGTTTAAATTTGGAACAAACTATGGAATGTGGCTGGGAATATGTGCATCACATGAACTTGATGTAACAAAGGTCACTCCACAAGTATGGATGAAAAAGTATGGCGATCTGCCAAGAGAGAAGCAAGAAAGGAAAAGATATTTAAAGATGCTTGCATCAAGTTACTTCACTGATTTGAAAGTAACATTGAAGACATCAGACGCTATATTAATAGCTAAGTATGGATTTGAGGAGTTGGGTCGGGATTAGCAGCTGATAGGGCTTTCTATCCTTTCACCTTCAGTCAGGTTACCCGCCTGACTCCTCGATATTAAATAAAAAAGGAGATAAAAATGGGAACTATGAAAGAAGTTCATGTACAAACGAGGTACGAGAAAGAGTTTTTAATCTTTGGATTAAGATACTTTACAATCACATCAGCTTACACACAACATGTTGTAGACTTTAAGATCAAGAAGCTGTTTAAGTTTAGGATTCAGAACATCTTAGGGATGGTATCTGATGTGCAGATTCAAGTTTACAAAGTGTTTATTAATCTAGGAGCTGGGTTCTCGGAGGAAGAAATCTAAATGGACATAAAGGATCATGCCACCACGTTAGAAAACATCGCTAAGTCGTTAAGAAATATCATAAGCTCACTACAAGGAATAATGAGTGTGCTTATAAAAATTTCTAAAGATAAAAGCTAACGTATTCCCTTAAAACCTGCTGGGATATCGAAAATACTGAGGGGAAGTTTTCCTTCCTCGTACATATCCTTTTTAGCAATAATATATTGTATCGCCATTGATACTATGACTGGAAGTATAAGCCTCGCTATGTCATCATATATTTCATTGTTCTCATCGTCATCATTCCAGTCTAAACCAGTTGCAACTGTTAATGCAATTAATCTCATAAAGACTCCAGCTATAGGATTTTCCATACTTCTAACAGCTCCAAAGGCAGTATTGCCAGTCATTAACCTTACGCTGTATCCTATACCAGGAAGAACTTCTATGAAAGCAGCCAGTATACTAGCAAGTAACCTAGTGCCTAAAAGTCTGACAACTGCTCTAGCTTCGTGGTCTATACCTTTTGTACCAGGTGAATATTTATATTGTTCCTGACGAAGTATTCTCCTCCTAAATCCATGCTTGATAGCTCCCGCTTGTGATCTTAGTAACCTCTCGATAGAGTCTCCAACACCAGTCGTTCCATTAGCAAAGTTAGCAAATGTATTGTAGTCTCTTATAGTTTGTTGTAATGGATATGCTTTATACTGTAGACCAGACCTTCCAGCTCCTCCAAATGCCTCACCTAAATATACTTGGCTCATACCAAACTGAGTCGAATAGACTGCGTTTCTCGCTATATTAACTGCAACATCAGATAGGAACCTATCTTGAACTTTAACTTCCACCCCATCAAAATCTTTAGCCTTTTTTAAATCTCTCGTTGTTCCTAAAGCTCCCATCGCATCAGCAGCCTTTAAAGCTGCGACTACAGTCATTCCTCTTAAAGCTTTTTCTCCTCCAGTAAATGTAAACAGTTCTTCTGGTAGAAAATGCCAACTCAATTTCCATGCTACCATCTTCTTTAACCTGGCATCTGCAATATCACCAACCAATGACTTAATACGTGCTCTAACAATTTCTGGGCTTTGTTCATTTTCACTTCCAAATAATAAATCCCAGTATATTTCTGCAAGGTATTCTATATCTCTTTTCTCCAGACCTTCAGCTTTCTTTGATTGTCTTCCAAGGAACTCATATATATTTTTAATATCTTTCTCTCCAGTTTTGTCTAAAGCACCTTTAATAAACTTTTCTCTACCTAAATTGTAGATTCTACCCCAGTTAATAAGATTCATTGTAGGTAATGTCTGTGAAAATCCAAACGTAGGAAAAACTAGAAATAATGGATGAGATACCATACCTGTATCAGTCATTTTAACTTCTTGACCTGCCACCATTACATCTTGGAACATTGATACTAAATTTAAAACCCCAGTGTTATTGATGACACCTTGCCAATATGGATTCTTATATTCTTTCCAAGCGTCAAATAGTATTGGAAACCCATATGTTATTGCATCATTAACACTCTGAGTTCTATTACCAAGGGCAGGTCTTGATCCCAATAACCTCATTGTAGTCAAACCATTTAATACCAAAAACATATGCTCAGAGGTACCTGGAGTCCAGTTCTGTTGCATCCCAGCAATAGCCTTCAGATTATTCATCTTGTTTGCTATCACTTCATTACCCCACCTCAGCCTTCCCCATCCTGCTCGTGTATTTGGATCACCAATGGCAACCTTTACCCTGTTTATCATGTAGTTAACTTCTTCCTCTAATAAACCAGGACTTATTTTTAACTTAGACATCTTGTCAACTGTTAGAACCAGTTCAGCTATAAGATCATTACGGACAAGTGTTCTATATGTATTATTAAGGTAGTCGTTAGTAACCCTATCATCTTTACGCCTTACGGCATGGTCTGAAAACTTCTTTCTATGTTTTGTATGCACAGCCTTTTGTAAGAAGACGAGTCTACTGATATATTCTTCAGATGAGTTTTCATCTAAACCTGCAAGAGCTTTACCATATTCTTCCATTTCTTCTATATCAGCATCAAGAGCATCTCTCTCATCCTTTGTCATTTCAGCAGACAGCTGTAATTTTCTCTCATTCATCTCAGATATTGATCTGTCTACAAAACTATCTAACTCCCTTCTATGAAATTTAACAGGAAAATAGTTCTCTCCTACTGGTGAGAAAAATGCATTTAAACTGTGGATGGTACCGTCTTTACTAATAAACACACGGGACTCAGCTCCTGACATATTTGCTATAGCAGTTACCATTTCTTCTATTACTTCTTTACTTAGGCTTCCACTTGTCTTTAACGATCTCTTTAAATTTCTTAGCAGTGATGACATTGTCTTTTCTTCATTAGTTATTCTTGACTTCATGTCAACTGCTATTTTCTTATAGACTGTTCTGTATGTAAATAGCTCTTCCCACAGTGAATTATATTTAAGACCAGGATCAGCTTTTACTTCAGCAACTTCACTCATAATACTTGAGTTAGGCTGTCTACTCATTCTTCTAAAACTACGCCACCTTTTATCAACTGAACCTTTTATAAACCTGTTCCTTTTTGTAAGTGTCGGGGAAAAAGACGCTTTAACTTCAGACTTATAGAACCCTTCTTTAAGTGCTTCTTTAAATTCTTTAGCATCATATCCAGTTTTTACAGTTGGTCTTGGCTTAGTTCCTGGTTTTTCAATTCTTGTAACATATGCATGGTATGTTTCACCAACACTTTCTTCTCCTTGTTTTACCATAACATATGAATAGGCAACCCCTTTGTGTGTGATAGTTCTTATATCTGGTGACTTTAGATTTTCTGCTCCATAATATTTAAGCCTGTCAATCTTATTCATGACTTTCTTTCCATCATGGGACTTCAGCCATTTACTCTTAGCAGATTTATTTGTTGGTATAGCCATTGGAACTATATGTCTCACTTGTCCATGACCTAAGTCATTTAGTAACTCATCACGGTATTTCTCTACAAGAGCCATCCTAATTTGATCGGTTGTAACATTAATACTGTTCTTACCAACTTTAGTCCTAGTCCTATCAGGATCATCTTCATACATGACTGTATAAGTGGTCTCGTCCTCACCTATAATTATTACCTTTTTGTTATCTCTATCTGTGAATCCATATAACCCATCCATAGATGAATTATTAACGGTAGCAGCTCCTGATATAATATGGGTTTTTATATTGTTAGTGACACCAGTCCTTACAGTCTCTAACTCAGCCTGGTATTCAGCATAAGCCTGCCTTGTATTATCAGTAAGTCTAAGTGACGACCTGATAACTCTATCAACAAGACCAAACCTATCAGCCCTAGCGGCTACAAGTGAAGGAGGCATAAGAGCTTTTTCAAAACTAGTTATACCTTTAGCACGTCTGTTTAACCCTATAATCTTTTTAACATAATCATGAATAGATTTAGGTCTTCTCATATGCATTATAGTTGTTGGAGTAATGGGTATGATGTACTTATCATTTAACATATTATAAAAACTTCTTATCTTAATATGAGGATCAATATGAACACCTCTTGACATACCTATTTCACCCCCCTCTAAAAGAAAGTCAACCATCATATCATGTAGTTTTTTATGATAATCATAGTTAATCTTAGCTTCTTTCTTCTGTCTCTTAGTCTTTGCCTGTTTAATAGGAATTTTAAATCGACTAGATGGCCCTATAAGTCCATTAACAGCAATTACAGTTTCATCTTCATAAGCTTTTCTTTGCTGTTGCACGGCTCTGTCTAATGCTTCGTTACTACTTACACATGCTTTACCCACAAATATCCTCCGCTTTCTTTTTCGCTACTGCTAAAGCTTTACCAAACTTAAATCCTTTATATGTCTCTCCTCTTGAATCTATTGGTTGTTTAAACTTTGAGTCCATATCTTTCATCATCATTTCCCAGTGTAGCTGTCCATATGCTTTTACCATTGGTTTATGCATAAGGTTTAATGGGAGAAGCCTTCTAACGTCTACTCTTAAAGCTGGCTTACCAGCCCTATCTCTTGTTGCTGTACCTGATAAATAATATAGAGTTGCATACATCTGAGCTCCTTCAGTTAATTTATTCCAATCATCTATATACCTATCAATAAGCTCAAGAAGGGGTTCATGATACTCAGGTTTAAGTCTAACAAATTTACCAGGTCTTGTTTTCTTTACATCCTTAAATATAGCTTTGAAGTCTTTATCTATCTTAGCCATTAAACTAACGCCACTTTTCATATCAGCATCTTTAACTTCATACTCAACAAATAAACTAGGCCACTGTTCCTCAAGTTTTTTCATAGCATTTACATGAGCAGTCCTATATGTTGCTTCTGTATATGTACCTGGTGATCCACCCCACTCGGCTACAAACTGGTCACCAGTTCCAATAGCATTAACCCTTCTATCATACTCTTTAGCAAGCATTGTAAGTAGTGTTTCGATTGGTGTTGATTTATCGTTTACCGATATACTAGTAACTTCAAATCCTCTATACCAAGGAACCCATTCGGGATGAGTAGAGCTTGACCTTCCATTAATATTGCTCTGTAGTAGCGTATTTCTTACGAGAGAGCTTGATTCTAGTATATGATTTATTCTAATACTTTCAACTATATTCTGATCCATAGATGCTTTCTCACCACTAACTACACCTCTACGAGTAGGACTATAGTTGAACATCTGCCTCACTGCTTTTAAGACATGTAACATACCTTTACCAGATATTCTACCTTTATCACTACGCTTAAACATTCTGTTTATAAGCATATTAAAGTTATATCCTATCTTAGAAAGTATTCCAAGACCCACATCATCTACAGCCAGTTGAAGTAAGTTAGTCATTTCATGCTCGTGTGTAGTTCTTAGATATAATTTAGTCTTTATATCAGGCATTTCATCTGCTGTTACTTCTTTAAACTTACCTTTTAGAAGCGTTACAACTGAATCACCTTGTCCATTAAGTGAATTAAACAACTCAAAATCATCTTCCATTAAAGCTTCTTTGTCAAGAGGAGCATAATCCATTACAACAACCTCAGATGGAGCAACAGCCTCGAATGTTACATTTTTTAACCTGCCTTTATCATCCTTCATCTTAAGCTTAAACTCTTTATATGCAAGGATATTACCAATTACCTTAGAGTTTGTTACTACTCCCTGTGAATTTGATGCAACAGTAATATCAGACACCGTTCCTAGGAAGTCTTTATAAGTCGTCATTAATGTATGTTTCTTTTTAGCAAGGAATATACCTGTGTAAGCTGTTTTATCACGTGCTTTAAATGTATCTGTTTCCTGCCACTCAATAAATGCTTTTTCAATTTGGCTATTATCAAACATTTCTACACTAACACTATCACCATCATAGTCAGCTTGTAGTAAAAATATATCTTCTTCGCTCATAAATAATACTTCACCAATCTTACCATGTCCAACTGTAAGCTCATTAATCTTACGCATTATAGTGACTGTCGGACCTGTAACTGGTTGACGTGAGAACTTAGCATATATAGGTCTTCTTTTAAGAACCTCATTTATAAGATCAATCTGTTCTGACAAAGGTTTACCTTCAAACTCGTCAATAGCAACATCAAATCCTTCAGTGTCTTCATATCTAGTTAGAATTTTACCAGATGTGATTTCACTTTCTATATATAATTCTTTAGCTCTTTCAAATACAACACTGTTACTAGCACTAACACCTACAGTTCCTTTAACTCCACCTATTCTTGGCTTAGTTTTAAGTATAGTCGACATTCCTCTTTGCTGTCTTGCTTTATTTAACCCATCATTAATGAATATATTATTCAAGTAAGGCTGAGCTATCGACATAACATATGGTAAATGCAAACCAACACCTGTCGGCCCGAACAGTTCCACAATCTCTTGAAGTTCTGTTGGGATTGCACCAGCTGTAACTGGTTTATAAATAGCATCCCTTAAAATCTTAGGGTTAGTATGCATATTAAATAAATCTTCAATCCATACATCACCAACATTCTCATAATGAGCTACTAAAGCTCTCATAAATTTTTCATAGTCAGGATTGCCTGCTAGAGCTGGGTCTAATGTGAGTTCACCTTCAGCTACAGGGTAAGCAGAGTTTTGTTTTGACCTTGCAGGAGTTGAAAACAACACTTTAATATCTTGCTCACCGAGAGTATGTACTTTATAAAAACCATCTTCATCAGACAACCCACCATGTTCGGCATCCCTATCAAATTTACCTGCTAACATCTTAGCTTCTTCTATTGATCCTAAATGATGGAACTCTTCACCTGTAGCAGTCTCAACAAACACTGTTTCACCTCTACGAACCTTAACTTCAGCAAACTTCTCACCATCTCTAAAGAACTCCATGCCTTCATAAGGTGTCATCTCCATCATCTTCAACCCTAAGTAATCTACTAAGTCATCGCTTAGATGTCTAATCATTGTCTTAGCTTCGTACATCTTGTTCTCATCCATACCAGCTTTACGACCTATTACATTTGAAAGGTCTTTAAAGAAGTGACCTGAAGACATTAGCCATCCGTCAAATTTATATGTACCTGCATAAGCTTCTAACGATATATTCTTGCCATCAATCTTTAATGTGATTTCTTCAGGATCAAACAGCATTATACCACTATCACCAAGACCCCAAGGTGTAGTCCCTTCAGCAAAGTCTATCCTTAGTCTATTAAAGTGTTCTCTAATACTAACAGGTTTGCCTTTTCTAAGTCTTAATAGATAGTTACTTCCTTTTACATTCTTCCACCACTCATGCCTACCAGCTTGTTGTGAGTATATTTGATTATTAGTTACAAAGTAGCTTGATGATTCCTCAACCATCCTATTAGACTGAGCCTCAGTCATAAATCCTTTATCAACTTCACCATCTAAATAACTTCTAAACCCTTCTTCATCCATTCCAGTAAACTCATCAGAGACTTTACCAATAAAGATTGCACCGTCAGTACTTCCTTTAACACCTGCAATAAACAACAAGTCATCGCCTTCGTACTCATGGTCTTCAGCAAATATTTCATCCCATTGTCTTATGTGACCTCCATTTATTCTCATATTAGCAGGGAATACGAACTCACGAGGCTGGTCATATTCTTTACCTAATTCTATATACTCCTGTTCTTTATCCTTATTATAGTTTTGATTAGAAACAACCTTTACAATATTATTATGAGGCAAATAAACAACTCTAGTCTTATCCTGTAACTCAACAAAGCTACTAGTCCTATAAGATGGCCTCTTTCTACGATTATTTTCATTGTTACTTATTTCTTCTGATTCAGATACTGTAAACTTAAACTCATGAGGTCTCTGACCAGCTGCTTTAGCCTCTTTAAATTCAGGGCTTTCAGGATCAATTACAAATAAGTCAAGATAAACTCTTTTACCAGCTGTGTCTCTGTCTACTTCTTTATCATATACTTTTATCCTTGAGTTAGACTTCGTAAAGAACTGTTTTAAATAATTCTTTTCTTCCCTTGAGTATGTTTTATCAATGTCAACACCTACTCCATCTTGATTCAGCAAGTTTTCATTAGCCCATATCTTTACTTCTTCAAAGAAACTATTAAATCCAGGTTCCTTATTGATTAAAGCTAACTCCACCATCTCTCCATGATGCTTACGATTTATATATCTACCAAAAGCTTCAATAAAATATGTATTGTAATGGATAAGTGATGATGCCCTATAATCATACTCTTGTGATACACCTTCTTTAGAGCCATCTTCACTAACTGGCTCTACATGAGATTCAGCCTCATCATATTCATATGCCTGAGCTATAGCTGCTTCATCTAATCTTTCAGCCATTAAACTGACCTCCTCAGCAGTCATACCAGGAGTTAATCCTCTATAAAACTCTTCAAATATAATAGTCCTTAAATCTTCTGCAGTTAGTTTCAATGGAGCAAACATCTTTTTAAGAGTCAACCAGAACCTTCTAAACCATGCTTTTACTTTAGCAGGTACAGTTTCTAAAGCTCTTTTTACATACATAGGCCCTATAAACTGAGCTAAATATTCTTCGACTGCCTCCTTGTCATTACGAATATCAGGTCTTTTATGAAGACTTTTTACTTCAGGCAAGTTCTTAAACTTTTGGACTGCTAACCTTATTATAGGAGCTGATCCCATTACTTTAAAATATGGATGAAAGAACTCGTGAGGAGGTGTAGAAACTTTTGCTCTCTCAGCTGACCACTCAACTGCTACACCAAAAGCCCTTCCAAGCACTTTTGGGTCGCCACCATAAAACTCAAATGATTCTTTCAATCCTCTTTCAAGTGCAGCCCTAGGGATAACAAATGGTATTCTTTTTATAAGTCTTTTAGCTATCTTATCATATAATTCAGGGTCTTCAGCTATACTAGGCATAGCCTTCATAATTCTTTTTAGTAACGGCTCATCAAATTCAAACTTGATACCTCTTAAATTTTTTGTAGCTTCCCCACTTGTCTTTCTTTCTCCTGTAGGTTTAGCTACTACAGGTGCCGCTTTAAGTCTAACCTTAGGTATATGTCTAAATGTTAAACTGATTCGTTCTTGCTTCGATGGGCCTACTGCATGTTTATGCTTTAATTGAAATTTTTGACCAGGCATTATATAGACATCACCAGCGTCTACTGTAATTTCATCTTTAGTTGCTCCTGATATTGTTATCTGAGTAGAACCTCCTAAACTAACAGTAGCTACTTTCCCAATAGTCTTATTTTCACGAACAAATATTTGCTCATCATCAGCATGCTTACCTATACCTACACCTTTAGGGAATAGGTTTACTAAAGCACTATTATAATATCCACTTTCAACTCCTGTGGCTTCTTCAATCTGCCTTGCAAGATCAGAAAATTCTTTAGGCATTTTTTGTGTTTTATGAGTTATCCCAGTATATGTGTAATCTACAGGACCATACCAAGCAGAAGTCCAACCAAATGACTTCCTCCCAGTATTCAAAATAAGAAACTTAAGTCTTTGATATAATTTTTGAGTAGGTGTGATAAACTTTTTATATACTTCAATACCTGACTTAGTTATATCATCAGGTTTAGCAACCTTTTTAACTACAGGTACTTTCTTAGCCTTTACAGGTGGCTTAGTTACTGGAGGTGCAATAGGAGCGGCTTCAACCTCAGCACTTGACCGTGCAGCAACTGTTTCTATATCAGACCAGTCACCAGCCTTTTGATTATACCTCTGTATTACTAACTCTTTTTGAGCCCTTGTAACAGCAGTGTAAAGCCAACGTGGATCATCTTGAAAATAGTCTTGCTTAACAAATACTTTTGTCCACTCATTACCTTGTGACTTATGACCAGTAATAGAATATCCATAAGTAATTATATCTACTGATTTACTAAGGTTACCTTTATCATCAACTTCTAATCCAATACCATCTGGTGCAACTATCTGACCATGATATACTGAAGGAAGTCTAGTCGCTGGAATTAATAATGTCTGAATACCTTCATTATCAAATACATAAGAATCTAAAGACTGAAGACTAATAGCCCCTGTCTTTCTATTCCTTACTTCTATCTTTACTTCTTGATAAACAACATCCTTCGGAGCTTTTTTAATAACAAATGACTCACCGTTTTTATGAGGTCCATTAGCTATACCTATTAAAGACTCATTATCATTTATAGGGTTTTCAGATTTATCTCCATACTTAGTTGCCCTAGCCCTTTTATTTAAAGCATTACGACTAGGATTAGTAGCGACAACAAATACAACATCTTTATCTGCTTTTACATCACTTAGAAACTCATCAGTTGCATTATTAGTAACTTTAACATCACCTTTTGATTCTTTAGGTATAAATACTCTTTTAGTAGTTCTTAAAGCAGTAGCATATTTAAGTATATTACTTTTTAAACCTTGCCTAGTAACCTCTGTAAGTTCAATATTAGGATTTAATAAAATTGCTGGGTCATCACCAATAGGTTTTAATTGAAAGCTATCACCTATAAAAATTATAGAACCACCTTTAGCTATCACTTCTGACCTTAAATCAGCTAGCAATTCCGCATTAACCATACTTGCTTCATCAACAACTATCATAGAATTTTTACCAAACTCAGCGGTTGGTATCCACTCACCAGTTGCAGGGTCAGGAGAACCATACAACAATCCATGTATTGTAGTGTATTCACCTATGCCTTTACCATTCTTTGCACGTAGTCTTTGAACAGCAGTATTAGTTAATGCAACCATATGAACTGATTTTTTCTTCACAGTTGCATACCTAGCTATATTCTCAACTATAGTTGTCTTACCTGTGCCAGCATACCCAGCCATAACAAACATCTTTTCATCACCATCTATAACTTGTGATTGTATCATCGCTAGTGCAGCATGCTGCTTAGAAGTATATTTTAATGGTTCCCTTCTTGCATCATGTATATCAAAATCTGCTTTAGGTACTGGAGCAGGTTCGACTGTAGGTTCCTTACGTACTATCTTTAACATATCAAGAGGAGTTCCCTCTCTTAAATAAGTAAGCTTATTTGGTCTTGGAGTACCTGGAAAATTCTTTTTAGTTTCCATATCAAATAACATAGCAAACCCAGCTTCGTTTATTCTTCTGACATGGTATTCCCTTCCTTTATAACTAACAATAGTTCCTACTAAATCTTCACCAGTTTTTACTGGAGCGGGTTCAGCTTCAGGAGGAGGTGCTTCACCTAATATTGCATCTAAATCCCTTTTCCAATTATCATTAGCAAGATTAATAACAGGGATACCTTTTAAGCTAGCTAACGATATTGCCTGTCCAGTTCCTCCAGTCTCTATAGTTCTGTCTGTATGGTGTACAGCCCCGTCTGGTGTCCAAACTATAACGAAATCAGAAGGAGTATCTAAAGCCCTTCCAAAGACTTGATTAGTATTTCTAGCTTGCAACTTCCTACCATAATCACTTAAAGCTCTCCAATTAGGATGAAGCTCTTGAGCTATTTTTAAAGTTGTACTAGTCGCATCCTTAGCTTTATATATTTCTTTATTTTTTACAACATCTCTAAATGCTTTATCTGCCCCCTTAGCGTCACCAGTTCTTAGAGTATATCCTCTCTCCTCTAACATTACAGCTATTTCTTTCATTCTATCCTGTATCTCAGTAGGAGTTTCTCTACTACCAACACCAGTATAAGTCATTGTTGGTGTTTCCGACTTCCTTGGTAATTTTTTAAATTCTGGAGTAGATACTGGAATCCTTTGACCTCTTACAACTGGTTTTTTAGCTACTGCAGGTTTAACAGGAGGTTTAACTGCAGGAGTAGGTGCTTTTACTACATTAGAATAAGCTTCATCAAGAGCTTTTATAAATAAACTATCTAAACCTTCGCCTGTCCACCTGCTTTTCTTATCATAAGCTTTACTGATTGAATGACTAGATTCTCTTATAAAATTATTACCACCACTCTTTGTTATAGCTGTAACAAGTCTTGGATGCTGTTTAAGTTTATCAGTAATAACTTCAACCATTAAACTATAATCATCAGCAACTAATCCAATTTTATGAGCTTTATAAGCAGCTTCCGCATCAGCATATTTTTTACCTCTAAATACAACAGGATAACTCTGAACAATATTACCTTTCTTTTTAGCAATCTCTGTTGGATTTGTTAAACTAGCTAATAATCCTTTACTTTTAGATGATATATTACCAGCTGCTACAGGTTTAGCCACTGGTGCTTTAACAGGTGGGTCTACTGCAGGAGTAGGAGCTTCTACTTCCAGTTCTCCAAGTACCATCTTTGCATATTTATCATGCTTTTTCTTTTGATTAGCTATTTCACTTTTACTAGAACCCATCTCCTTAAATACTTTTTCTTTTTCAGACCACTCTTTTTCTAGCTTTAGTTTCTCCTGTTTAAATTCTTCAGCAGTAAGCTTTCTTGTTCCTTGCCTAACTACAACTTCAGCTGCTTGAACTATTTTCCCATCTTTCATTATCTGAGGTTTTATTACTCGGCCAATAATACTTTCGCCCTGTTTTAATGTATCATCTGGTTCAGTGCGAACTACTTTTAAACTTTTTTCATCTGAATAAGATTCTCCCTTAACGTCTTTTATCTCATAACCTTGATTCTTTAATTCTTCCTCAATAGGATTTATGATAGATTCTATATCAGACGTATCAGATTTATCTGCAGCCATCCTAGTTTTAACGCCTTGAACAGCACTTAATTTTTTTAATGGATCATCAGTCTTCTCAATAGCATCTAAATGTTTATCGTAAATCTTTTTATCATGATCTGTACGACCAGGGGGAGCTTCATCTGCCATCTTAGCTAATTGAGCAGGAGTAGGTTCAGTAGGGATTGGTGGTTCCTTAGGTATAGGAGGCTCAGTAGGTATCGGTGGTTCCTTAGGTATAGGAGGTTCTTTAGTAACAACAGGCTCTACGGGTTCTTTAGGTATAGGAGGAGCTTTCTTAGGTCTAGGAGCTGCAGATGGAGGAGGCATTTTAAATACATCCTTAGGAAGACCAAACTTAGCCATGTCTTCTCTAATCTTAGGAGACATCTTAGAAGGATCAAACTTAGTCTTCGATGTTACTACAGGTTCTTCAAGACCTATTCTTTTCTCAGTAGTGACTCTTCTACCACCTTGTGCAAATGCTTGCAAGTACTTTAATGCATCTTCCCTAGTCTGAACCTTAGACTTAGGATTCTCCTTCTTAATATGGCCAAGTACTTTATCAAGTAAGCTGGCCTTAGCAGCATCGTCCATCTTACCAATTTCTTTTACTACTTTAACTCCAACTTTTTCTAGTAACCCAAACAGTTTATCAACTGAAGTCGGAGCATCTTGTTGCTCATATATAGTAGCTTCAAGATCAGTAGCTCCTTCGCCTGGTGCAGCTGGAGCTAACTGCTCCTTTCTTATATCAGACATCCTTATTAAATAATCCTGCAGTGGATCAGCACTATAAGTTTCTTCAGGTTCTACGCCAATAACCTCCTCTTTTTCTTCAAGTTCAATTATCTTTTTCTCTAACTTTTCAGCCTTTTTTAGAGCTCTTTTCTTAACCTGAGTAGTGACATCAGTCACGGTTCCCATTGCCCCACCTAATAAACCACCAGCATAGAAGCTAGTAGCTGCTTCTGAAGGGTCATATATTTCCGTATACCTATCTAAATAAGTCTCACCTACATCTTGATAACCAGATTGTAAACTTACTTGATATAGATACTGAGTTAATTCTTGAATTGATTCAATAGCAGCACCTTCAACAAAAGCTGGAGCCTTACCCATAGCTCTGCCAAATGATGATTTCATATTTCTATATTTCATAACAGCTCTTCTGTTAATACGATCATAGAACATTTTACCAATCATATCTCTTATAGGTTTCTTAGTCGTCATTCCCATACGCTTAATCATTCTACCTGGTGCCCATCCTTCAATCCATGCGCTTCCTATACCATATGCTAAAGCTGAATGAGAAGCTATATGTCTAGCTTCATCTAAATCCAATCCATTTTGAATTGCATAATCAATAGCTTGATTAAACTCATCTGATCCTTCCATCATACCCATAGCAGTACGACCTACTAATAATCCAGCCGTAGGGCTTCTTGTAATAAGTCCAGTTGCAACACCAGCTGTAACAGCTGGAATAAATGTTCCTAATCCTCTACCAAGATTCCATCCAAGAACATCAAGTTTAAGACCTCTATCAAATATATCTTTAAATCCACGTAAGTCTTTTGTTCTTGACCACTTATAAAAAGCAAGTGTTTCTGCATCTAATAACGATACATTTTCAAGGTCCTCACGAGCTTCTTCTATCATTCTATCAGAAGCTTTCTTCCACTTAGCTTGACCCGGGGTTAACGCTGACTCTGGATATGGATCAAGTTCTTTCCACTCAGGATGTTTATCAAGCCAATCATCTACAATAGCTAATTCACTTTTCCATGATTCTAAGATTTTTTCACCAATAGGAGTTTTACTTTGCTCAGCTGCCTCAATCTTTGACCTCAACTTGTCAGCTCTCAGCATTTTAGAATGAGCTTTTATCTCATATTGTTTTCTTTCTTGTGGGGTATCTTTAGGCATTGTAGCTGTATGCATAACACCTATTAAGGCAGGCTCAAGGTCTATATGTTTCATAGCCTCCCACATTCCTGTAATAAGAGGAAATGCAGCATCACCAGGCCCTTTAGCCTCGACTGTTGCTATAAGTTTGTTTTGAAGTCCTTCTCTTTGTTCCTTATTTGGCATTCCAAAATCAGGAGAAGTCAAGATTAACATAGATATATCATCATCACTAACATCAACACCCTCTTCACCTAAGTAGAAATTTATATGTTTAAGCTGATCGTCAATTTTGAGTTTATCAACAACATTTAATGAGGTATCTTTTAATTGTTCTTGTAAACTTGAACGTTGTTGTTCGAGTGATGTGACTCGCTCTCTAGCGAAACCCCAGAGCTCAGGGTTTTTGTTTTTTATTATATCAGTAAGTTGGTATAATTGTAATGAATGTTCAGCAGGTACAATTTGAGTCTGCGGCATTATAAAATCCTGCTACCAGTTAATATTGAAAATCAATAAAGCCGCTGCCCTGACCCTGTGTCTGTACATCCATAAAATTATATAATTGGCCAACAGGTGTATCATAGAAATGTTTTTGCCTTAGAGTCTTTAGTTTTATATATGTTCTAGCTGCTCCAGACATAAACTTAGCTGCGTTCTTTTCTTTATCATCAAGACCAGTCATAAATCTACCTTTGAATCCTGCAGCTATAGTCTCAATATTCTCAGGGTCTGATGCATATGTTGCTAATATATCCATATAAGGTTCTTTTTCTTCCATAACTGTTCTTCTACCATAAGCTTCTAATACATCCTGAAGATTACTTCCTTCATCAAGACCAAGGTAGCTAGATTCCTGACTAGTTATAGTAATCCTTTCAAGAGCATCAGGGTTCCACAATCCATGACCAGAAGCGAAGTCTAATGTAGTACTAAGTAATTCAGATGAACTCTCAATATTAGTATTAAGTATTTCAAGACCACCTTCATCAGCTAATAATCTAGCAGTTGGTAATTGAACATTATATTTTGAAACCGCCTTCTTTAAATCATCAGGCATTGGAGGTTCATCTTTTTCTTCAATCCCAGCTCCTAAGAATTTTTGGACACCAGCCCATTCTGTCTTAATTGCTTCTATTGAAGCCCCATACTCTGCAAGATGTTGCTTAGCAATGTTTATTCCACTTGTTCTTGCTTCAGATTGTCTTTGCAATCTACCTATTTCAGCTAGTCTTGAAATAGATTTTACAGCATCAGGAATATTACCTACATCAGCATAGTTCTTAGCTTGTTGTAATGAAGCTTGTTGTATAGATGTTAAGTAATCAGGTTGACTAGGATCAGTTTGGAATTGTATTTGTTCCTTCTCCTCTGTATCATAAAAATCTATCATGTTATAGACGTTTCTTGTCTGTACAAGCTCATCTATCGTAGATTCCCAGTCATCCCTCAGATTCTTGTTTAAATAGTGAGCGTTAGAATACATAAAGTTTTCACCATACTTTATAAGATCAGTAACTGCTCCTTCGTTATATATACCACTTTTGTCAGCTCTTTTTTCATGCATCTGATATATTTCATCTTTTAAATTAGAAAGACTTTCAACAGCTAAATTTCTACCTGCTGCTAATTCTTTTGTTTCTTCGAGGCCTCCTCTTAATTTAGTTAAAGACGCTTGCACAAGATTATTATCTTTATGGGCTGCTGACATCTTAGCTACCTCACCTATTACTAAATCAATATCAGCAAGACTATCCATAAAATTAACAGAGCCAGCTATTTCTGCACCTTGAGCTATAGCAAGTGTATTATATTCTTGTTCTTCACGTAACTGTTGGGCTCTCCTATATGTACGGTTTGACTGAGCTATCCTTGATAAATTCATTACGTCATCCCCAAATACAGGCTTTGGCTCAGCAGCCGCTAATATTGCTTTTACATCTACTGGCATTATATTGTTTTCCTATTACGAAACATTAAACCATGAATGATGACAGCATCTGACCTGCTTGCATCATACCTTGAGAAGCTCCACTAATAGCAGACGACCATGGGTCAATAGCTGCTTTCGCTCCTTTTAATGATGCTAATTGCTCAACCACTCCTCCATATTGGGTTAAGCTTTCAGCTCCCATTTGTTCATATGGCAAAGCCATTTGTGACATCTGAAGTTCCATACCTGGTAAAGCATGCTGAGCTCTTGTCCTTGATTGTCGAGCCATAGCTCTCATCATAGAAGGTGAAGTTATTCCAGAAGCTATCATGCGTTGTGATTCTTGACCTGCTGATTCAGCGGCCTGACCCATTATCTGACCTGCCATATACTGTGAGTACCTTCCTCCAGGTCTATAAGCTTCAGCAAGTCCGAGATGACGTTTATGCTCTCCCATAAATTTACCTTTTAATGGATCAATTTCTTTTATAGCTGCACCTAATCCTTTTTGCTGAGATTTAGCCTGCCTATATCCAACAACTCCCCCTGCTAAAGCTCCTAATCCAGTCAACTCAGCCTGATGCTCTTGAAGCCAACTACCAGCCTGAGGGGCTGCTGCAGTGGTCTGACCTCCACCCAAAGGAGATGATGGGCCAGCTAACCCACTACCAGGCTCAGCCTGTCCACCAAAAGCTAATGTTTCTTGTCCTCCCATTGGTATATTGCTAATGTTAACATCTCCAAGCATACTAGCAGTCGGTCCTCCTGGACCTCCATAGGTTCTATAACTACTTCCAACATTAGGTCTAGTTGGTTGTTCAAGTGTAGGGCCAAAGATTTGACCCTCTGATCCAAAACCTCTAAGCTTTGCCATATAATCCATATGAGTAAGTTGATTTTGAGGGCTATCTATGTCCTCATACATCATTTGGAAAGGAGATGGAGCCTGTTGTTGTCGTTGACCATTACCAAGTCCTCTTTGAGACCACATAGTTTTGAATTGACATTCAGCTACTTCGCCATCATATTCATAACTATCACAGTATATTTCTTCATACTGCTTAGATTTAGGATTCCATTCAAATACTACTTTAGTATTAATTTTCATTATATATATTCTCCTACGTTAATTTACGCTATTCCTCTTTAAAAGAAAAGCCTGAAGTACTTGTATTGTCAGACCTTATCCATCCATCATCAGCCTTCATCTCTAAATAATATTTACTGTCAGTAGAGTCCTTAGTAACTCTCATATCACCTGTCTTGCCTTCATAAGTTTTCTTTTCTTCTACTGATTCGCCCTGGTTAACAGAATCAATGACTTCATTTAAGTCATCATATACCTGTGCTAATATTCTTTCTAAGTTATCAGCAGATACATGAGGAGCTCTTTTCTTTGATATTGACATATTAAATATTCCCGCTTGTTTTTGGTAATCTTCTGTACAACACGCCTACTGAATCAACTTTATGTGTAGACCCAGCAGCTTGTACAAGTTTAATTTGTAATGATTTAGATTTACTATGAGTAGACTGTACCTTACCACTTGATAATGAATCTGCAGGTGTAGTGTCTCCATTAACTCCGTAACTAATAGTCGGAGCAGTACCGTCACCAATGACATTTACATCATAAAGCTTTTTCTTTACTGTATCTTCACCCATTGTCATATACTTTGATTGCCACTCCCATAAGTCTAATGTAGTGGATGTGCTACCAAGGAAATGAACAAAATTAGTACTTGCATGAGTTACAAACATCTCACCATTTTTACCATGTAATATACCTTCAGGGCCTGCACTATCAGTAAAATGCAGTAAGTCCCATCTATTGTGAACTACATTATAAGACCATACATAAAACTTATTATCTGAACCTTTAAAAAATATCATAAAAGACTTACGTTTAGCATCAAACATAACTTTATGACCATAAGCCGGCTCTGTAGCATTATGCCATGAGTATGTACCTCCTGTTAATATTGGTGTTGCTATTGGTTTTGGTGCTTTACCATCATGTAAGTATATATTATTCTTATCACAATAGCACATACCATACTCGGTAACTACTACAGCAAAAGCCCCAGAGCATCCAGCTCCTTCAAATGTGTCTTCTACATAAAACCCCTGAGGATTTATCCTATATGTATTATTCTCATCAAATGCATATACCCTACCATTAAAAGAAGCTAAAGCAGTAGGTACAGTAGGCAATCTAAGAAAGTCAGTTGTCCAGTCAAACTGGTCAAAGTTATTAACTTTAGACTTAAACAAATAATTCTTAGCATCTGATATACCAGCTTTATAACATTTACCTACTATATGCATAGAGTTTATTTGTGTTGACAATGCATAGTTTACCATAGAAGTTTCAAGCGTTTGAGGCATCAAAGTCCTTGCTTCATATGAAGCTCCTATATTTAATTTTATATCTACAAATATTCCACGTCTAAAATCAACTGACGATCCCCATCCATTCGATACTTCAGCAAATTGATTAGCAAGAGGAATTTTCTGAACTAATCTATAAAATGATTCTGGAGTCACAGCTCCTACCTCACTAGCTTTCTGTGACCTATATATCATTAGATGACTAACTCTCTTAGATAAATCAGATAGACTATACAAGTCCATTGTAAGCTGTATATTTTTATTATTTGTTGGAGTATTGCTAAAAGCAAATGATAATGGTGACTCTTGATACTCATCATACATATATGAAAACTTCCAAAAATAAGTATCTGCAGCTAAAAAAGTACCAGTACCTTGGTCTGAACTACTAAATGCTACCCTTATTGATGATCTTTCCCTATATGCGACACTTGAAAATACTGATCCATTCCATATAATAGTTATATATCCACCACCACCATTTTGTTCAAAAGCATAAACAGCAGTTCTATCAGACTTTATAGCAAAAGATAACCCATCAGCTTCGATAGATGCTTCAGTATCAGTTACAGTTGGTGGAGTATCATGAGGAGAACTTGACGTCGCACCTCCAGCAACAGCCGCTTGCCTTATATCATCAACTGCATATATAGTTACTGATGTCGCAGATATCCATTTTGTAAAAAAAAGTTGTGTAGAGTCTTGAAAGAAACCTCCATTTTGATGGTTTACAGTGGAACCTCCACCAAAATCAGTATATGCTCCTCCCAAAAGAACCTCATGTATTTGCATATCTGTTGTTCCGCTAAGAGAAGTACCCATCTGATAATCAGCTCTTGCAGTATATGTTCTCTCAACAGTCCACATAATAAGACCTTTTTGGATAGTAATACCATTACTCGCACCAGTATCGGTTTGAACAAGAGTTGAAGTCTCATTCATAAATCCCATCACACCAACACCAGATTGAGCTCCTCCAACAAGGCATTGTTTATAAAGATAAAAGTCAGTCTCAGCTAAAAATGTTCCAGTTTCATTTGCAGAATCACTAATCAATGGTGTTCTATTTGTAAAAGTATATGATGAATTATCAGTCAATAAAGTAGCATTATATAAAAAGTCTCCATCACCGTCACCATTTATAATACCGCTTTTCCATGATGCAAGCCACATAACAGTGCCATCATCAAATAAATCTGAAACTGTAAACCCAGTACTAAGAGATGTACCTGCAGAAACAAACCCTGATATAGGATTTTCCTGAGATATCTCATTAGTTGTTCCCCACTCTGAAACATCTATTTTATATATAGTCCCAAATGAAGCATTATCATCATAAACCCATATATCTGATCCTGCAGCTACTAATGATAATCCTTGAGTACTAGTAAATACAGTAGCTGAAGCAGAATCAAATGCAGTAGTAGAGAATTTATATATTCGTGTTCCTCCAAACTGTATAGCATATACATAACCATCAACTGTAACAGAATTGTACATTTGAGGAAATGTGCCTGGTGCTTTTAACTCAGCATCTTCCATCTGCATAGTAACTGTTTTAGTAGTAAACTGTTTATGATCCACATATCCAACCCATTTAGGTGAATCAGAAGAACCTTTACCCATACCTACATGAACTTCTTTATTATGGGATTGCATTGCAACTTCTTCACTATCACCTAATTGACCTGCTGTTCCTGTTCTCCATCCATCAGCAGATCGAGCAGCTCCCATATCATTCTTTTTAAAAGTTGTAATTGTTACGGCTTCACCTGCTGAATCATCAGTAACATCATCATCAATCGTTAAAGTTAAAGCCCCAATCGCAACGCTATCAATTTGATATGTCGTATTATTAGCGCTAGTTCCAGTAAACCCAGTTACATGTATAATCTGACCAGACCTAAAGCCTGCTGCTATCATTCCGTTCCCACTATCTGTTAAAGTATCAAGTGAAGCTCCTCCTTCAACAGCTGCGATTGAACTTGCACTTATATACCCAGTCCTATAAACATCCATAATATTATGGATTTTACCTGAATCATCTTCAAAATATACTATATCACGATACCCATCTCTATTAATCATAGCCATAACTTGAGCATCAAATGTTCCACCTGAAGAAGCAGCGAAAACACCAGCATCCTGAAGAACAAAATCAGCAGGGACTCCTTTTAGTTTGCCACCTTCAGTAACTGAATCTATATTTAAACTATAAGAAGCAGCATCTTCTGGTATATCTTTTTCATCGGGGACTGTGATAGTACCTGTAGTGAACTTTGTTATTTCATGTAGTTCTTTAGGCATCTAAATCTTTCCATATATGATACTGAGCATGCTCGGGCAAATCGCAGATACAATCCTCATCTTCAGGTTTATCATGCTCAAACATGTTTAAATGAAGTCCTCCTTCTACTCCATCTATTTTAGAGAACTCTCGTACTATTCGTACTGCTTTGTCTCTGGATTCCTGAATGGAATCTTCTTGTTTAAGTATTCTCTGCGTTCTTGGCATCCGCCACACTCTTTAATTTTCCCTTTTGAAACAGTTTTAATGACTCTTGATATAGTATCTCCAAGTCCTTTGTCATGTCCAAATAGATCAACTCTTTTTGACATTTTTACGCTTTTCCATTTTCCTAAATATTCTCAAATACTTACGATACCTTATATACTTCTTTATTAGTATAAACAACTTGTTCATAACTAATATCCAAGTTTAGTAATCGCCGTATTGTCTTCTCATTGGAGCTCCAGACGGTTTAACACCAGTTTGCTTACTAGCTTTCTTCTTTTTAGAAGCTCCTTTGTAAGCAACACAGTCTTTGTAGCTCTTTGATCCGACTTTATATTTCTTTGCGCATTGTTTTGCAGACGGCATATTAAAATACCTTCCATTTTAGATTAATGACGCTTTTTACAACGTCGAGTACTTCTTTCATCACGGCCTCTTTTTCAGATTTACTAAGTTCACCATCAGCATATCCTTCTTCTAATTTCCTAGCTACATCCTTTAACTCTTTTATTATATTAGTATACTTAGTTGCAACCATCGTAAGACCAGCTGCAAGCATAAGACCAAATAAGTAAAACATATTAGACCAACTAAACCAATCACTCATTACGTATCTCCCTTATATAACCATCCGATTAATGAACCGAATACAAGAGCTACAAACGCACCTACACTCTGTATACTTGATACAGAAGATTCCAA
>Ga0208450_1000191_pt1 | contig 39369 bp, 54 predicted proteins | sample MalvireepMed_908_FD_184249 | JGI IMG/M metagenome (GOLD analysis project Ga0208450, IMG submission 184249) | Marine viral communities from the Global Malaspina Expedition - Malaspina viral metaG DeepMed_908 (SPAdes) (version 2) | ecosystem: Environmental > Aquatic > Marine > Oceanic | place... | reverse complement strand
GGGGTAAGTGGGGGAAACCCTGCCGGGGGCAATCCCTCTTACAAAGCGCGGCCTGGATGCGTATAGAAAGTGTGTATGGTAGGCTAGGGGGTATGGACCGAGAGGTGGGGGTGGTGGAGAGCGGGGAGGATCGGGCGTTTGCGGCGTTATTGCAGGAGGCGCGGCTGTTATCGGGGTTGACGGTGCGGGAGGTGGCGGAGCGGATGGGGATTTCGGCGGGTGGGGTGTCGCAGTATTTGTATCGTCGCCGGGGTCGGGGCGGGACGAGTACGTTGCGGTGGTTTGTGCGGTATATGGAGGCGTGCGGGTGTCGGGTGACGGTGACCTGGCCTGGACAGGAGGGGCGTGATGGCCGACGTGGGCGTGCGGCGTTTGGCGGACGGGGAGGCTCGCGAGTTCGCGGTGATGCTGCTATCGGGCGCGCCGGTGGCGGACGTGGTGCCGTATTTCTGGGCGACCACGGTGGACGAGGCGGTCTTGCTGGCGTGCGAGGAGCTGTGGCCGCGTCAGACGGAGGTGGTGCGGGCGATTCAGCAGTTGACGGGGGGCGAACCGTGGCACCAGCTCACCGACGAAGCCCGATGGGACCTCGCGTTGACGAAGCATTACAACGAGTTGGCCTACGTCCTGTGGACGACCAATTACGCGGAGGTCGAGGGACCGGCCAAGACGAAGGCGGATACGTGTCGGCAGGCGATGGAGGCGAAAGTGGCCGGGATGGCAGGGCGGGAAAGCCCCTTAGCGAGATTTTATCATGACCTGTTGAGTCGGTATGACGCCGAGGGGGCGACGACCCAGTAATGCCGGTTACGGCGGTCCCCGTCCCGTTGCGCGACCGGCTCATGAGCGAGTTCCGCACGTTCCTGTGCCGGCAGATGGACTTTGTCCCGTTTGTCCATCAGGCCGCGTGGTGGGCCACGACCGATGGCTACGACCTGACCGACGAGGTGGTGCCCGAGGGGACCCCCCACGCCGTGTATGCCCGCCAGCCCGATGGCACCTGTGTCTGGCTCGCCCAAACCCCCCGCACACACGGACGGGCCAAGGTGGTCGCCGAACTCGGCGCGTATAAATCCGGGAAGTCCGCCGGGGCGGGCCTCTGGGCGGCAGCATTTGGGGCGGTGCCCCACGCCCGCGTCTATCTGGTCGGCAATGAATACGATATGTGCGCCCCCGAGTTTGAATATCTGCTCGAAGCCCTCTGCTCGGAACGGGGACTCAATCAAACCCCCACGTCCCTCCAGAATCGGCCCAAGGACGGACGGCTCTGGCTGGAACTGGAAAACGGGGCCCGCTTCGAGGCCCGCAGCTGGGAACGGGCCGAATCCCTCAAGGGCAAAGAGGTGGACGCCTATATCTACTGTGAAGCGTATCAATTGCCGGGGATTGAGTGTTTTACCTCCGTCTCCCAGAATCTCCGGGTGCGGAAAGGCTATGCGGTGTTCCCCACCACCCCTGACCGTCCCTGGGTCGGCGTCTTTCACGAGCACGGCCACGATCATCCCGACTTCACGGACTGGGTCTGTAAATGCGCCATTCCCGCCACGGTGAATCCCTATAGCTTCGACCAGACCGCCATGGACCGGGACCGCACCCTGCTGACGCGGGAGAAGTTCTCCATCGCCTATCTCGGGAAACTTGGCGATTTTGTGGGGCGCGTGTATAACTATCAGCGGGGAGATCGGCTGATCACCCCCGAGCAGCATCCGCAGGTGTGTCCCGCGTCCCCGGTGACGCGTGCCTCCCTCCGCGCTGACCCGGAATGGACGACCGTCCTGGGCGCAGACACCGGGACGTATTGCGCGGCGGTTGTGATGGCCGTCTCCCCGTCAGGGCACGCCTTTGTGCTGGATGAAGTGACCAATTATCGCTATGTCGCCCACACCCCGGAACTCGACCCCGACAGTTCCATCGTCCGCTGGGTCACGCAGGTCCGCGCCATGGCCCATCGCTGGCGGACCCGTCCGGTCGCCTGGGTGGATGCCAATTCCCAGTTCAAAGCGGAATGCGCCCATCACGGCCTGCATCTGATGGCGAACCACCGTGGACGGGAAGTCCGCACCGAAGCGGCCCGACAATACTTCCAGCATGAGCAAATCTGGCTGGCCCCGTGGCTCCAGATTCTCCCCTATGAACTGGAACACGCCCAGTGGCCCGACAAAACCAGTAGCGCCGGGAAATACGAACGCCTCAAAGCCTCCGACCACGCGCTCGACTGCGTGGAGCATATTCTCTCCCGGCATCCACGGGGACGGGTGGCCGACCCCGCACCCAGTCTTCCGGCGCTGTTTAATATTCAGCCGATGGGGGAACCCCTGCGCCGGAAGACCCGACAGCCGCATGACAGCCATTTAGGAGCGCAGTAATGTCCGAGGATCGTCTCGCCGCCCTGGAAGCCAAAGTCGCTTTTATCTTTCACGTCATCGCCTTAACCAAGACGCACCCCGATGGCACACGGGTGACGCAACCGCTCGGGGCGGTGTTTCAGGAGGCACAAACCCATGCTGACACAGCTACGCCACCGCCTGCGACAGTGGCTCTGCCCCATACCGGGGACCCGGCACCCAGTGGACCCGGCCCGGATGGCACGCCTTGAACTTCAGGTGCAAACCCTGCACCATGAACTTCGCGCCTTGCGCGAGGCCCCCCCTGATCCGCGTGTGGGGGGCGACATGGACGCCCACCTAGGAGCGAACTAATGCCAGAAGTCGATGGACAGCGTTTCCCCTACACCAAACAAGGGAAAGCCGACGCCGCCGTGGCGCGACGGCGCGGGGCCGGTGACCCCTCGCATCGGCCCGATCTGGAGCGGACACCGAGACGCCGTCCCCAGGTCGCGTCCCCTCCCGATCGCACCCATGCCCCCCTGGGACCCGCAGCCGCCCCGCAGGAAGCGCAGTCACAGACGGACATGAAAGAGTTTTTTGACTGGATTCGTGCCGCCGCCTCGCGGCACCCCACGCAACGTCGGACCCCCACCCCACAGGGATCCCCCGACTTTCAGGGATCTCCCGCCACACCGGGGACCTCAAGTGTGGGGCGTCGTCCCTTCCCGCAACAGCGCGGACGCGTCCCGCCACGGATCCCTGGCGCGTAGGAGGCTCCCATGCCATCCAAGGCTGAAGCTCTCGTCACCTATACCACGGACTATAATCGCCTGCGCCAGCAGAAGGCGCGGGAGGTCGGCTCCGTGGAACTGCGGATTCTGACCAACCTCGCGTTTGTCTCGGGGGAACACTGGGTCGGGTCCGAGAAACGGGCGCTCTTTACCCGAAAACGGGACCCCAATAAGCTCCATCTGGTCTTCAATCTGCTCGGGCAACTGCTCTATAAAATGCTGGGACGCCTGACCAGTATCGCGCCCGTGTTCAAAGCCCGTGCCGATAAACAGGACCCGGAGTCCCTCGCCAAGACCGAGGTGGTCAATAAACTCATTAAAGCCCTCGATGAGAAGCTCGACCAGCCCTCCCGGACCTGGGAACTGCTCTGGTGGATGGCGATTGGCGGCGTGGCGTTTGAATACGTGCCGTGGGTGCAGGATGCCACCATGGAACCGCTGCCCCGGTTCGATGAATTGACCAATGAATTGCAATGGACCGATACCGTCTCGGGTGAGACGATTCCTGAGTCCGACCGGCAACTCCGCCTCCAGCAAGGCGCACCCAAAGAGCAGTTTGTGGTCGTCGAGGATATGGTGCTGGCCGGAGACGTGGGCAGTGAAGTCCTGAGTCCCTTGCAGGTCTTTATTGATGCCTCCGTACGGTCGGTATCGGATCTGTCGCCCGATCAGGCGGTCTATATCGCCAAGATTCGGACGACCGGCTGGATCAAGGCCAACTACGACGTGAGTGAGACAACCCTGCAAAACCTCAAGGACGCCTCAGAGGTGCGGATTCTCACCACCGACCTGAACTCCCTGGGGGCTCCGACCGGATCGGTGCATCTCCAAGATTTGATTCCCCGCGTCCAGGGCAGTCGGGACAAGAACGACCCGGACCTCGCCGTGGTGGTCGAACGCTACCAGCCCGTCTCGGATGAACACCCACGAGGGCGCTATTCCGTCTTTGTGCCGGGGGAAGAAGTCCTGCTGGATGAGGACAACCCCTACGAGGACATCCCCCTGGTCGATTTCCACTGGGCTCCCACCACCGTGAGCTTCTGGAACAGTGATTACGTGTCAGACCTCATTCCACCCCAGCGGTTTCTCAATAAACGGCTGTCCCAACTGGGCGAACAGTCCAATGCGTCCCTCTATGCCAATGAACTCCTCGGTCAGGGCATTAAACGCGAGGATATCCCCGCGGATTACCCCGCGCCGATTGAAAATGGGCTCAACGAGCAGGGCGTGAAGATGATTCAGCGCCGGGACCCCCCGCAGTTGCCGAGCTGGTACATGCCCTCCATCGATCTGACCGTCAAACTGATGCGAGAGATTGCTGGCGGGGTGGATCTGTTTCAGGAACAGAAGTTCCCCGGCCAGTTGCGCGGTCCCATGGCGGTGCCCATGTTGCAGGAGATGATTGACACCCAGTGGGGCAACCTCTATCTCCATATCGGCAAACAGATGTCCGCCGTCAAGGATATGCGGATCAATCGGGTCAAGGAATACTACCCGCCCTTCCGCACCATGCACTATACCGACCGGTCCATGCGCGATGAGGTGTTTGTCTTCCAGACCTCCGAGATTCTCCAGGCCGGGACGGATTACTCCGTCACCGTGGAACGCGGGAGCCTGATTCCTGAGTTCCGTGCCCTCCGGGAAGCCCGGATTCGGGAGCATCTCCAGTCCCCGCTCAGTGTGCTGTATATGGACGAGCGCACGGGCCGGATTGACAAGGAAAAGATTGCGGCAGACCTTGAGATGGGCGATCTGGGGCGCGAAAGCAGCGAAACCACCTATCGGAAACTGGGCATGGCGCTGGTCGAGCGTCTCTGGCAGGGTGAGGCGATTCCCGAGCATCTGCCGATGCCGTTCTGGAACCTGCGCGTCATTATGGACGAGTTGGAATCCCAGATGGCGACCACGGAGTTTCTCTCGGCCTCCCCGGAACTCCAGCAGGGGTTTGTGACCTTCTGGAACCGGTGTCGCCAGATCCTGATGCAGGCGTCTGAACGCCGGTCGCAAGGGATGCAGCAGTCCCAGGTCCAGGGCGCGGTCGCGCAGGCCACGCAGCAAGCCGCCGCGAAAGCCGCCGCTGAAGCGGTGGACATGGCGTTGAATCAGGTACAAGCCGCCCAGGAGGTCGCTCCGCAAGCGCCACAGGAACTCCTGCAAGCCTTTATGCAGCAACAGCAGGGACCGCGAGGACCCCAGTAATGCCGCAACGACGCTCATTCGACCCTGAAGGCAATACTTATGATGAAGCCACTGCCCGTTTGCTGCGCCGACGTAATCCACTCCCCAAAGCGTCTGTGCCGAGCCGATGGCAGCGAACTCCTCCCTTTACACAGCAACCGGATGAAATACGCGTGGGGAACGCGTTCGAGGCATGGGTCTGGCATCCAGAAGCGCAACGCTATCTTCCACATGGAGGCAGTGTCACGCAGGACATTGATCTTCTCGGGGAGGACAGACTCGGGGAGGGCCTAGCGTCTCAAGTCAGGGAGCAATTTGGCGATGATGTGTCTGTCATGCTGAAAGGACGGCGGCATCCTACGTGGGGTCTTGGGGTGGAGGGGGAGGAAAACCTTTCTCCCGAGCAGGGTGGTCCGAGGGAGGTGGTGCCAGGACCAGGCGGACGCTATTTCTCCATACGTCGAAGAGGACCCCAGTAATGAAACGACGATCAGCCGCTACACGCCAGAAGGGACCTGTCTCGCGCCGGAAAGTGTCGGTGGTGATGCAGGAATATAAGGACGGCGACCTCAAGTCCTCCAGTGGGCAGTCAGTGACCAACCCCAAACAGGCGCAGGCGATTGCGTTGAGTGAGGGGCGACGGGTCCTGAAGAAGAAATGACCGAACGCTGCCTAGACATCCGTGTGATGTCTCGCTACACTTAGCCCACTGCCTACGTGAAGGCGAACACGATTGTCGAACACCGACCGGGCACTCGTCGGCAGGCGAACACGCTCGGGGCGACTCTTCAATCACTCGACGAGGTGACAGATGGCAGAGGAACTGGACGGCGCTCCCGTTAGCGAGGGAGCCTCAAGTGAACCAGCAGGAGATGGCGCAGAGAGCGCTGGAGGATCATGGTCCCCAGAGGTTCAGGCCGAATATACAAAGAAAACCCAAGCTCTGGCTGAAGAGCGGAAAGCATGGGACAGCCAACGCCAACAGCAGGCCCAGCAGTTGCAGCAGTATGCTCAACAGTTGCAACAGCAAGGTCACGCCTACCAACAGCAGTCCCAGCAGGCCCAGCAGCAGGCGGGGCAGCAACAACAGCAGTCGATGGTCGATCAGTTACGGTCGATGCCCTATCTGGACGGCAATACGGCAGCACAGTTGGTTGAGCGGTTGGTGAATGAAGGCATCACGCCCATGCAACAGCAGTATCAGCAAAGCCAGCAGGCACTCGCGCAGCTCTGGAATCAGCATAAGGCGATGAAAGAGCAGGTCGGGTCCCAGCAAGGGGCGCAGGCTGAAAAGGACCTCGAATCCAGATTTCAAGAACTTCGCACCAAGCATGGCCTTCCCGATGACGAGGCAATCCGTGAATTCCAGCGAGATGTCTACCTGTCGCATGAAGGGGATAATTTGAATGCAGAGTATCCCGACTTGCTCGGTAAACGGGTGGACGGCTTACGGAAAGCCTTTCGGGACATGGACCGTCAGGCGGCGGCGAAAGCGAAAGAATCACCATTTCCCTCACGGGGCGGTGAATCCTCGCTGACCAGCGGCAAGACGGGCGGGTATAAATCCCCCGAGGAGCGAACGAACGAACTCTGGCCCATGTTGAATCCGGGACTCACTGAGTAACGCCACCCTCCTGAGTCGTGGCTGATGCCACGGGTAGGAGAATCATGGCAAGTACCACTGATGTTATCGAAGCCCTGAAATATACCTACGGGGTCGATCAGGTCCTCTATCTCGTCAATCAGGAAGTTGTCTGCTGGAATATGTTCCAGAAGATGGCGAAACCGGTGGCGGGTCGAGGCCAGTTCATCATGCCCATCATGGTGAAGAACCCCGGCGCGTGGACAGGGTTGGCGGAAGGCGGCTCACTGCCCTCCAATCTCAACCCCGATACCACGGAGGCGAAGTTCTCCCTGACGGAATTTGCGGGACTCTACAATATGTCTTGGAAGCTACTCCAAGATGCCCGTAATTCCAAGTTTGCCTTTCAGACCGCACTCAAGATGATGGAGGCGGGGTTCAGGCGACGGGTCCTGAAACTCCTAAATGCCGATCTCATCTCAGACGGGCTGGGGAAACTCGCCGTGTTACCGGCGGCTGACAATCAGACGACCATTACCGTCAATGCCCTGCCGAGTATGGATGTGGGGCTGGTGGTGGATCTGATGGACGCCAGTGACCATAACACCAAACTCGCGGACTCCCGCACCATCACCGCGATTGATACGGTCAACCGCACCGTGACGATTAGCGGGTCAGCCCCCAGTAGCACGGCGGCTGGAGACTACTTTGTCATTCAGGATACGGTGGCTACCAGCACGTCGTATCATACGAACGGCCTCCTCGGCATCATTGACGACGCGGATCCACCGTCACCCAAGGGCGACTTTGGGGGGATTGACCGTGGCACCGCCGGTAATGAGTTCTGGGAATCGGTCGTCCTGGACAACAGCGGCACCAACCGGGCGCTCACGGAAGACCTCATGATGCAACTCGAGGACAATGTGCGCGAGAAGGGCGGAGCCAGTCTTAATACGTATCTCTCCAATCTCGCGGTCGTCCGGCGCTATCACGATCTCCTGCGCGAAGACACCTACTTCGCCATGGGGTCGCCGAAAGCGTTTGACGGGGGCGTCGGGGTGGGACGTGAGGGCGGAGCCCAGCAGAAGGGCAAGGATGGCGGCGACGGACGCACCATCTATCGCTTCTCTGGGAAACCGTGGCACGTCGATCCCTACTTTGCCGCCAACACCATCATCGGGATGGACACCAAGCATTTCTATATCGGTCACGGTGAGAACTCCGTGCCGCGCCCGGTATCGGAAATCTTTGACAACACGCCGTTCTTCCGGCAGACCTCGAACACCACGTTTGAGGTGGCTTGGTACTGGCAGGGTGACTTGCTCAGTGACAATCCAGCCGCTGGCGCGAAAATCGAAGATATTGCTGAGTCGTAAACTGAGTAGGTGGGAGGAGGGGCCGCTGTCCCAGCCGGTTCCTCCTCCGTCACTTCGCCAGGAGTCTCTATTATGGGTTTGAAAGCGATTGCTCGTCTCGCCCCCGTGTTGGCCCAGTATCGCACCTCTGCGGGAGAAGCCGCTGATGTGCATTTCTTTGTGGCTGACCGGGATTACGAAATTATGGATGTGCGGGAAACACACAGTGTGGCTGGTGCTAGTAGCAGCACCCTCGACGTGGGGGTGTCAGCCTCTGGAACCGCTCCAGCGAGTTTGACCACGGCGCTGAGTTCCGCCTTTGCGTTGGACAGCACGGTGGATACGCCCGTCCAAGCGACCCTGACCTCAACGGTGGCGAATCGCCTGCTGGATAAAGGCGAGCAGCTCTCCGTGAATGTCACGGGCACCGTCACCAGTCTGGAATGCTCCGTCAGCGTCATTCTGAAGCCGGTTCGGAATAATTCCAGCTATTAAGGAGTTCCATGGACATTGAAGTCTTTGATCCAACCACTTACTCGCTTGAGGAGAATGCGTTTTTCCTGAAGCACCTGGGAGAAGCCCCCTTGGCTGTCATGCAGAATCCGCTCCCAGCGGGAGTGAATCCCGCAGCAGTCGAACAGGGACTGGGCCGTCTGTATGAGTTGTCCCAACTGGAACAACATCAGGGCACCCCGTGGGCCGGGTTGGACAGGATTTCATCGGCGATTACGTGCTATCTGACTGAACATGCCCGTTGGCGTGAGATGGCACAGCGGGGCGCACCGGCCTTTCCGTCGATGTATGCATGGGACGGCAAGGGCCGTCCGCATCGTAGTGGCATCGGATCGGATTCTGGCCGCGTACGTACCTATTTCACCGAGAACGGCGAACGCAAGCCGTTTGCCGTGCCGCTTGTCGAGGTGATTCCTGAAGCCTTCGCCGCGCCATGGGTCAAGGCGGACGAGCCTATCCCAGACGCCTGTATCGAGGATGCGGAGAAGGGCACCATGGAATGTCCCGTTGATGGCTTTTCCACACAATGGAATCCTGATTCGCGCCAAGCCTACAATCTGGCGCGTGCCAGAATGGCCCGACACTGTAAGACCAGCAAGGATCCACGGGTGCTGGAGTTTGGACTCAAGGTGTTTGGCCGGTGATTCCTCCACCGATTGAGACGGAACTGAAGTATTGGCATCCGAATCGGTTTGGTGTGCGCTTTGCACCGGAACCATTTCGGAGCGATCTCCAGACAGTGCATCCCGATCTGGATGTAACGTGGCATCCCGTCAAGGAACGGTGGTTGGTCTGGTATAAGCGTCCTCGGATTCAGCACGCGCTCTGTCCCGGCTGGCTCCTGCTCTGCGTGGTTGAAACCTCCACTGGCGAGTATGTGCCACTCGACGCACGTACCTTTGCCGCGGTGTATGAGCAGAGTGGCTTCAAATGGGGATCGGGCAAAGCCTACTGGTCACGCGTGGAACAGGAAGCGCAGCGAGAACGATCTGCGGCTGATGCCGAGCGCGATCAGGTGCTGGAGGATGTGGGGTCAGATCAGTGGGACCACACCAAAATTCAAGTCAGTATGCGCGGCCCGTCCAACGGCAGTAAGTTTGTCCGACATCATGCGGGAGACTAACTACAATGGCGACCGGCCAGACAATACTCGACCTCATGGAGGTCCTTGATCGGGGACTCCAACTGCAATCCGGGCAAACCGGCGTCACCATCGGACTCCGGGCGGTCAATGCCGCACAGGATTACTTTGAGTCGCTGCTGGCGCTCCAGCCCAATAATCACGGCTCCAACGTCGGCACCGTGACCACCACGGCAAGCACTGAAACCACCGCGTTTCCAACCGGCTTGCTGCGCGTAGACCGCCTGCAATATATCAACCCCGGCACCAGCAGACCGGCCTGGGATTTGGAATGGGTGGGGTATACCGGCGATCAATATGGGGCTCCCATTACCTATCCGTCTATTCAGTTCGATGCCACCACCACGGGTAAACCTGTGCGGTATTGGACAAATGGGCGGTTGATTTATTGGGATCCGCTCCCTGATGCGACCCATACCGTGCGGTATTACGGCATGGTCGCAGCGGACGATATCACTGCCGCCGGGACCTTTGCCTATCCTGATGTTGCCATCAACGCCGTTGCGGAATATGCCACCAAACTCCTCAAGGTGGGCAAAGACGATGATGCCCAGCCTATCTCGGTGGTAGGGGCCGAAATCTTTAATCCCTGCATTGAACTGCTCGGGCGCTTTAACCGCGACCGTGCGCCGGGGTATGACTACCGGTATGACCACACGATCTAGGAGGCGTCATGGCGCTAGGACAGTTTCAGACCCAATCCAGTATCAGTTCCAACACCAACACGTCGGTGATTGCCGCACCGGGGAACGGTCAGCGTATCGTGGTCTTGTGGTGGTCGATTGACGTGGCAGCGGCGGGGGCAGGCTCCCTGCTCCGGTTAGAGGACGGATCCGGCGGCGACACCCTGCTACGGAAAGGCGGAGCCACGCTCAATGACCGGACCTTCGAGTGGTATGCCATGGACGGGATGGCGGTCCATGGACTGCAACTTAGTGAAAATACGGCCCTCAACGCAGAAACGTCAACCAGTGACGGCACGGCGACCTGGGTCATCAATGTGGCCTATGAGGTTCGGTAATGGCGAAACGACGCAAGCCAAGACCGCCAACGCCGCCTCCCATGAAAACAGGGGATCCATTTGATTTTCGTCCTGTGCTTGGAACAGGGCCATTTGTTAAGGGGAGTGATAAGTGGCGAGGCGAGCCGATCAAGGACCCAGCAAATCCTTCTTTGAGGCCATCCCAGCACTATGACGATGATGTCCTTGGGGGATTCTTTGGCGGTGGATCGTATCGAGGAGTAACAACACCAGAGTTCTTGATGCGTAAAACAACCGGACCCATCCCGCAGCAGGATGTATTAGTGCAGCAGATCATTGAACATTTAAGTGAAACCCGTGATCCTGTGGAAGCCCTGCGGGAGATCGGCGGTAGATTAGCTCCAAATGATTTGCCTGGGTGGGAGCCAGCACGTTCTGCCCACATGGAACGCTGGAGTGGAGAATATCCTCTGAGACAACAAGTGCGCCGGCGGGGGCAATAAATGGCTGACATTCAAGTTGCGAATACCGATGCGGATCTCTCCGGCAATACGGTCCTGACCGAAGAGAACGGCTATACCATCACGGGACTCCATACCTTCAGTCGGTCCACCAATGCCCCGTTTGCCTGCATCTCGGGCGCGGCATATGTGCAATATCTGGACGCCGACAAAGTGGATGGCGTGGAAGCGGCGGCATTGCTGCGGGTCGATGGGAGTCTTGCGCTGTCTGCGAACTGGGATGCGGGCGGGTACGAGATTCGGTCGTCTACCTTTGAAAGCGATGTCTCGACCGGCACTGCGCCACTGACCATTGCGTCCACAACGCTGGTCGCCAACCTCAACGCGGACAAGCTCGATAGCCAGGAGGGGACGTATTACCTCGCGGCGGCGAACTTCACCGGGACCCTCGCGGTCAATCAGGGCGGGACCGGCGCGGCGACCTTTACCGACGGTGGGGTGTTGCTTGGGAGCGGGACCGGCGCTATTACGGCCACTGCCGTGTTGGGCGATGGCGTCATTCTGATTGGAGACGCTTCTGGCGATCCCACCACGCTGGATGTGGGCAGTTCCACCGCAATTACGATCCTTGGAACCGTGGCGACCGGTGTCTGGAACGGCACGGCAGTGGCGAATGCCTATGTGGCTGACGATCTCACTATCAGCGGTGGCACGGTCAACAACAGTGTCATTGGAGGCTCGACACCCGCAGCCGGAACGTTCACACAGGTGGATATCACGGCAGAGGGCGATTTACGCCTGCAAGATAATACTGGGGGGCAGTATGTCGGGTTTGATGCACCAGCCACCGTCAGTGGGTCCTATACGCTGACGCTCCCTGCTGCTATTGGGGCCGTGGATCAGGTGCTCTCCATCAACAATACAGACGGGACTCTTCAGTGGGCGACGCCAGAGACGGGCGATATCACCTCGGTGGTGGCTGGCGCAGGCATGACCGGTGGAGGCACCGCTGGGGATGTCACCCTCAATGTCATTGGCACCGCTGACAAGATCACCGTCAACGCGAACGATGTGACCATTGCCTCGACCTATGTGGGGCAGACCTCGATTACCACGCTGGGGACCGTCGCCACAGGTGTGTGGAACGGCACCGCCGTGACTGTCCCTTATGGGGGCACCGGAGCCACCTCGCTGACTGATGGTGGGGTGTTACTTGGCAGCGGCACGGGGGCAGTGACGGCCATGTCCGTCCTGGCCGACAGCGAAATGATCGTGGGCGATGGGTCCACTGATCCGGTGGCGGAGAGTGGGTCCACGCTGCGGACCAGTATTGGGTGCGACAGCGCCTCAAACATTACCAGTGGCACCCTCGCCAATGCCCGCCTACCGACCAATATCGATGTGGGCGGGACGCTGGATGTGACGGGCGCGACGAAATTGGACGGTGCTCTTGAGGTGTCTGGTCATACGTTCTTGGACGGGACGGTGTCAATCGGATATCCGAATCCTGGCACGATCAACCAAATGTTAATCGGCGGCCCCTATACCAGTCCTGGCCTCTCCACCTATGCACAAGTCGTACAGATGTCAACCGCACTCACGGGCGTGACAGGTGATACGGCTTGGTTGGTGGGGATGCGCCTCAGCCCCAGCATCACGACACAAGCGAGTGAGACGATAGCGCATGTGGCATCGGTGGAGATAGCCGAACCGGAGATCACCAAAGGCTCTGGCGCGACGGTTACCCGTGCGAGCACGCTGTGGATTCGCAATGCCCCCACTGAGGGGACGAACAATTATGCCTTGTATGCGGGTGGCGACGTGACTGTGACTGGGTCACTGAGCAAGACCAGTGGCAGTTTTTTGATCGATCACCCGCTGCCGTCCATGAGCGACCATTCGCTATGTCATAGTTTCATCGAAGGGCCGAAGGCTGATCTGATTTATCGCGGCACCGTCACCTTGGTGGACGGGCAAGCGACGGTGGACTTGGATGAAGCCGCAGGGATGTCCAGCGGGACGTGGATCCTGCTGTGCCGCGACGAACAGGTCTTCACGTCAAACGAAACCGGATGGTTTCATGTACGCGGATCTGTCACGGGCAGCATCTTGACCATCGACTGCGAAGAATCGGATTGCACCGACACGGTGTCATGGATGGTCGTGGCGTGCCGCAAAGACCAGCACATGTACGACACCGAATGGACGGACGATGATGGGTATCCAATCATCGAGCCGCTGAAGTTAGCACCAGACCCTGAGCCAGAGCCATGATCTCCATCTCCTGGGCTGAAGTCGCCGCGATTGTCTCGGCGGTGTCGATTATCACCGGCTGTGCAGCGACCTATGTGCGGCTGGCTACAGTCAATGCGGTGCGGGAGATTCTCAACGACCGTCTCAAGGACTACATGGGCAGAGAGTTAGTCGAGACGCGCTTGCAGTATTTGGGCACAGAAATGAACTCGGTGCGGAAGGACATTGACTCCCTCACGCACATGGTCCAGAAACTGAAGTCATGACTACTTCAGAAACCTATCTCACGGCCATCCGTCAGTCCCGTGCGGCCTACGATGCGGTACTCGAGCGTCCCGTGGACGACGTGGGACTTGCAGAAGCGATCCGTCTTCAGATTGATCGTGGATTTAGTTACGACGATGTGGTCGGCTGGCTCCAGCGCAGCGATGAGTATCAAAACCGTGCCAAGCCGCCACCACCCCCAAAGGAACGAGCGGCATTACCCCCGCTTGAAGGGCAACTCTCCGTAGACGGCATGGCGTATGTCGATGCGTCAGGCAGGCGGGTGCCGCTCTTCTGCCATGCGGGGGATCTGTTATGTCTGTTTGTCGAAGGCCGTCTTGAGGGGAGCCAGGAAAAGGAGCAGCGGATTCATCGCGCCTTTGCTGACCTCCGCACACACGGGTATTCGGGACTGCGGTCCTGGTGGTCGATTCGCTGGAGTGGGCAGGAGCACCGCTACTGGGGGAACCGACAGTTAAACCCCTCCGATGACGCGCATCGACGGCTTATTGCTGAGTGTCTACGGATTGGGTCAGAAGACTATGGGTTACGCTGGCATCTGGCCTTGGGTTCAGCGGAAGACGTGCCTGCCAAGCCCATGACCGAGGCGTGGCACTGGATGGCTGACGTAGTGGCCGCGCATCCGCAGTGGTTTGCCCTGATAGAGGGACTGAACGAGGCGTATCACACAGGCGAGCCCAATCCAGACGTGGTGGAGAAGTGGGTCAATATCTCCCGGAACCTGAACCCCACCGTCCTCCATGCCCTCAGTGCGGCGGCAGGTGCTGGGGGAAGCGAGGAGACAGACGAGCTGGCAAAGTGGACGCCTGACTGGCAACAAATCTATCTCGTCCATGCCAGCCGCGACAATAACTGGGGTGATCAGACCCGTCATGTGTTCTCCACGGGATACAAGCGAGCACCACGTCGGCTGGGGTGGAGTGGTGAGCCGCCGGGGATGCGGTGGGGACCCCATCAGCGTGTCTCAGGGATGCCACAGGCCCATGAGTGGACGGATCGCCCGTGGCGCTATGCGTTTTATCTCGCGGTCACTGCGATGTGCCGACAGATGCCAACCTTTATGTGCAGTCACGGGGTCTGCCTTGAGGGGCGCTTCCGCGATGCGCCGGGATTTGACCTGGCTCCGCGCCTGATCAGCGATCTCCCGCCAGATATCATGGCCTACGATGAGATTTACCATGGTGGGACAACGCATCGGTCCCGTCGGGTCATTCAGGCCCCGGACCACTGCCGTGCCGACCATGTGCAGAAGTCGAATGGCGCGTGTGTGATTGCGGTGTATCCCGAACGCCCAGAGATAGTCGAGCAAGACCTGGTGTTTGACCGCGCATGGAAGGGGCGCGTTCATGACGCCTATGGCTACAGCGACTGTGTGGTGGGGCGCGGTGAAGTCATGCGTCGAGACATCTCCAATGGCGTCCTTTTTATCGGAGAGATTCTGTAATGGCCTATCCGATCCAGACACAGGTCTTCACTGTCTTTATGGGGACGCAGGAGGGTATTCATTCGGTGGCGCTGCCAGCGATTTACTCCTCCTCGGGGTCGCGGAACCTCTGGATCGACAAACTGGGACGGGCCAAGAAGATTCTGGGGTATAGCAAACAAAATTCGTCGGCTGTGACCACTAATACGGGCGGCACCGCCACCATGGTCCGGGCGCTCCGGGCCTATCGGCAGACTGGCGCGAGTTTCACGCGGCAACTGCTGGGTGTCTTTGACGACGGCACGGATGAGTGCGAGCTGTGGTACAGCACGGACGCGGGAGCCAACTGGACCTTCATTGCTGATTTCGGGAGTGGGTCAGTCGGGGCGATCCCGGATTTCGCGCAGGTCGGCAATACCCTGTTCTTTGCCAATGGCGTGGTGGCCCCTCGGGCGTGGAACGGCTCCAGTCTCTCCACGGCGGGTCCTGCATCAAAGTCCCCAACGCCTACCGCAGCGGTCAATACCAGCACGGGACAACTCAATGGGTCGTATACGTGGAAACTGATCAGCGTTGACGGCTCAGAAACACGGACAGCCGGGTCTACCACCAGTAATGTCATCCAGTTACAGGACGAGCAGTCCAATCTGTCATGGACCGCTGACAGCGATACGGACATCACCGGCTATGAGCTGTATCGGACGACAGGCACTGGCACGAATTTCTATTTTGTGACGTTTATCGACGGACGCACCACGGCGAGTTATACCGACAACGCGTCTGACCTCGACATTCTCGGCAATCGACTCTTGGAGGAACATGGCGATGCCCCGCCGACCGGATCCTACCTCTGCGAACCCCACAAGCAGCGACTCTGGTGGGGACGCACCGATACCAACCCGCGTCGTATACAGTGGTCTGACCCCGGCCAGCCCGATCAAGTGGGCATCAATAACTACCTCGATTTTACCGATCAAAGTTCAGTGGGGGACATCCTCACCGCGCTCCATGGGGATTTCGAGGGCATGTTGGTCGCTTTTCAGGAACGATCCATCTGGACTATCTCAGGAAGCGGACAAATAGTCTCAGACATCATGGGCTGGGTGCGGACCAAGTCCAATGCCGTCACCGGCACGGTCTCGCAACGATCGGTGGTCGCAGTGCCAGCCGGGTCTGTGTATACCGACGCGTCTGGAGACACGCGAACGACGAGCCGGGTGATGTTGGCCTATTTCACCCCACTGGGTGACATCCGCCTCTTTGACGGACAGAACGATACGGTGATTTCGACACCGGTCAAAGAGACGCTCAAGACCTTTCTCTATGCCCAACGGACAAAGGTGAATGCGTTCCACGATATCGAAAACGGCCATGTCGTCTGGTTCTGGCCTGGACCTACTACGTCTGGCGAGAATGCTGAATGTAATCAGGCGCTCTGCTGGAACTATCGCTGGGGCGTCTGGTATGTGTGGCCCACAATGCCGATGGCTGCCTCGACCACGGTCGATACGGCAACCGACACGCAGCTCATCCTGACAGGAGAGGCGCAGACGGGAAAGGGCGGTTTCTGCTACAAGTTCTTTGACGGGGATAGTTTTGACGGGTCAAACATCCCGGCGCGATGGATTACCAAGGTCCTCTACGGACAGGACAACTCGTGGTCAACGCGGCAGAGTCAGAGCCTGATGGCCTATCTCAAGCGGTGGCGCTGGCTGGATATCATTGCCGAGTCGGATTCGGATGTCACTCTGACGGTCGAATGGATGAGCGGGTCCGCCTCAGATGAATCCGTCAGTCGCGGAGCGGCTAGTAAGAGTTTGGAGCCCATCGGCTTACAGCTCATCACGGATGACGGCAACGGGATCGATACGTCTGACGGCAGTAATATCACCGTCCCGTATGAATCCGTGCAGAAGATTATCAATCTTGAAGGCACCAACGGTCACTACATCGAAGATGTGGGTTGTCGGATTCGCATCAGCGATGATGCGGCCAATGGCAGTTGGAGCCTGGAGGGTATGACCGTCGGGTATCAGGTCTTACCGGGGGCACGTCGGAGGTTACAGGACTGATGGCGCAACGACGCAAGCATTGGATTGCCGGGGCGATCAAACGACCGGGGGCGTTCCGTCGTAAAGCGGCAGCGGCTGGGGAAAGCACCGCCGAATATGCGAAGGACGTGCTCAAGCCGGGGTCTGAGGCGTCTACGCGCACCAAGCGACAGGCGAACCTCGCCCAGACACTCGGGAAGATGCGGAAGGCGTAGATGGCACGCAGTAATATCCCGCTCGACTTCATGACACCCGACTTTGCACGAGTGCGTGAGGAAACCGGCGTGGTAACAGAAGAGGCCGTGCGGTCCCTCTATCTCGCGTCTGTGGATAGCCGCCGTCGGTTATTGAGTATCGAGCAGATGTTTGGCTGGCAGGACGTGGCGTTTGCTGCCGGGAACTTCACAGCGAATAGTGGCACATGGACCGTAGCGAGTGGGGACCAGCAACTCTATCGCTATACCAAGATTGGACGTGTGTTGAGCGTGAACTTCTTTCTGGAGGATACAACGACCAGTGCCGGGATGGGCACACAACTGCGGATCAAGATGCCACTCGGGATGAAGGCCAGTGCGACGACCTATATGGGGCCGCTGATTGTGCGCGGCAGTGTCGAGACAGAAGGGTATGTCACTACCGAGGGGACCGACACCCTCTACTGCTATCGCACCGACCACGCCACCTGGCCGTCGAGTGTCACCAATAACATCGACATCCGTGGGACAATAACGTGTCAGGTGTCTGAATGAGCAAACACCCAGTGCCTGTGACCCTGCGGTCGGTGAGCAACGAGGACCACCCACGTTTGAGCGAGTGGTATCGTGACGACCGGGAAGGACTCGAACACTTCTTTGGCGTGGAACTACCGTCAGAGCAGGAGTATATAACACAGTTTAATCGGCTCTTTGAGCAGGTGCAGCAGTATACGGCCCGGATGCTCATCGCTGAACTGAAAGGCGAGCCGATTGGGTTTGTCATGGTCACCGACATCCCACCCACGCTGGAGGTCGGGCGTGTGCATATCTATCTCACGCCCAAGAAACGGCGCTATGCGGTGCGTGTCGGGAAGGCCGGGATGGCGGAAGTGGAGAAAATGGGACTGCGTCTGGTGTTTCAGAATGTCTTGGCCGCGCATCCAGCGTCTGTAAAGCTCGGGAAGAAACTCGGCTTTGTGCCGTCGCCGGTCCTCACAATGGTGAAGGAGTTACGCTAATGGGAGCAGCTGTTACCGCGTCTCCGTGGTTAATTCCAGCCCTTATGGGCGGCATGGGCGCGGTTGGGTCAGCCTTGGGGAGTGGTGCCCAAGGCCAGCTCAAAGGATATGGCGTGGGATCTGCTCCTCCCACGCGCATGTCTCTGGACCCCACCTTGCTCGGACAGGTCCTTGCGCCGATTGAGCAGGTTATGGGGATTGCGGCTGGCCGCGCTCGTCAACCGGTGACGCTGCCGGGGGCGTTTGCCCAGCCGAATCCCATGTATAGCGGGGGCGGTCTGCCGATGCCGATTGGAACAACCGGCGTTGATCCCGCCCTCCAGCAGCCGCATCTAATGGGACTTCAGGGTGTGAATATCGGAAAAGGCCCGCTGTCTCCAGAATATCGACAATATGGGGGAGTCGGGAAAAAGGCCGCCTGGGGAACCGTCTCGCAAGGTGACCCCCAGATGCCAGAAGTCGGCGGTGGAATGCCGCAACTCCAGGCCGCACTGGAACTCTTGGGTGTCCATCGCGATCCCATGGGGAACCTGAGTTCTGGGGGCACCGACCTGTTTACTGGGGCGGGAAACGGGGGAGGCAACGGGACGGGAGATTCAGCATACCGCTGCGACCCAGTGACTGAACGATGGGATGAAAACCTGCAGACCTGCGTGCCCATCGTCTTTGATAATGGACCAGGTAATGATGATGACGATGGCAAAGACGAGGAAACGAGATGTATCGATGGCAACGGTTACTGGTGCGCGGCTACGCAGACTTGTAGCCAGGATATAGGTGACTGTGTTTAGTTAATACGGAGTCCTGACTATGGCACGTACTCCAGGTTGGTCCGGCAGCACAGGAGCTAGCGGTAAAATCGTTGGCTACGAAGACTATCCCGACTGGGAGGGCTGGGAACAGGATTGGCCCGGTACGTCCGCGCAGGACCCGACTGGTGTCCCGCCACCCATTGGTACGGAGTGGACGACGCACTTCCGTCCCGGCGACATCCCCGGAGCCTACGGCCAGTATCAGGACTGGGCACAAGGACAGGGACAAGACCCACTCCCGCTCGACCGGTTCAACGACTTACAGTATCAGCAGGGAGTTGGTGCGATTCCTGACGCGCCTCCCGGTGACCCGGCGGCTCTTGCGAGCCAAGGCTATGGGCTTCAGTTTGATCCGCAGTCCACCGCAAATACCGGCTGGAATCTGAACTACGACATTCTCAATCCGCAAGGACAGCGGACGGGGTTTGACCTGTCCTCGACCGGTCCCTACGCGCAATTCCCCTGGGTCCCCGGAGGACCGGCATACAGCAGTCCTACACCCACGCCAACGCCTACACCAACGCCTGCACCCACAATGGAGATGATAGCTGAGACTGGTCCGATGCCCACCCCGACAAATGAGACGCCGACAAATCAGGCAACGTGTGAGGCGGGCGGCGGGACGTGGAACGGGTTTGAGTGCGTGCAGTCTGTCAGTGGGATAGGTGCTGACCCAGACAACATTGTGCGTCCCGACTGGGATCTGCCCCCAGAGTGGTTGGGTGACATCGCGAAGACCACAGAGGACATTCCGTTTACGCCGGAACCCTACGCGGAGCAGGCCACCTATCAGGTGGGCGATGATCCCCTCTCGCAACTGGTGAACGCGAATCTCGCGACCCTGTTAACGACCGGGGGCGTTGCCCCGACCCCCTTGGCCGGGAACATCGAACAATCGCTCCAAGACATTCTCATGGCTCGCGGTGCCGGGGCGGAGGCCGTCTCCCCGCTCGGGACACAGGCTGCTGATGAATTAGGCCGCGTCATTGGCGCACAGGGAGCCACGCCACGCACCGCCCAAACGCAAGGGTTGATGGACACGCTGGACGAGATTATCGGCAGCGGCGGAGCCGCCCCGACCCCGCAACTCGGGCAGGATGTCAGTGCCCAGTTGCAAGACCTGATCGCGAGTGGTGGGGCGTTGCCGTCGGATCCGCAACGTGAGGCGATGGAGATTGAAACAGCTCGCACCCCGCTGGATGTGTTGCGGCGTGCCCAACTCTCGCAAGGGCAAGCCGCCCTCGCGGAACAGGGGTTAGTCGGCAGCGGGGCGGGTCGGGAGTATCTGGAGCGACTGGAGGAGCGGCTGTCGCCCATGTATACCCAGGCCGCGCAGCAGATTGAACTCGCTCGACGCCAGCGTGAGCAGGAACGGTTTGGACAGGCATTGACGCTGGGTGCCCAGCAGGCCCAACAACAGGTCGCGTCTCGGGACGCCCGTCTGTCGGTCGCGCTGCAACAGGCGCAGACGATGTCAGGGCAGGAAGCCGCGCTGCGTCAGAATCAATACATGACGGCGCTCCAGCAGGCGACCGGGATGTCCCGCGAGCAGGCCGACCGTCGAGAGAACCGATTGCAAAACGCGATGACCCTTGCAACGGGCATGTCGCAGGAGCAGAGTCGCAATGTGCTGGCAACGGCGCAAACCCTGAATGATCGACAGCAGATGCTGAGTGATGTGGCCCTTCAGGCGCTCGACCGGAACATGGCCTGGAATGAGTTTCTCGCCAATTACGGATTAGACCGAGCGAAAACACTGGATGCCATTCAGACAGGGCGCATCAGCGCGATTGTGCCGCTCTTGGAAATGTATATGCGTGCCGCCGGGTTGGCGGGACAAGGCTACGTGGAGGATTAACTCATGGCCTACGGGATACCACCATTGGGAGGCCCCATGGCAACCCCGGCGCGACCGGTGCAACTCGCGCCCACGCTGGGAACCCCGCCACGTCAGACAGCCAGACGCCCTCCGTCGAGGCGCGTGCAGCAGCAACCAGGGCGACCACCGCAACCTACTCAGCGTCGTCAGCGTCCTCAGCGTCCTCCCGGTCGAGGCGCAGCCCCTCCAGGACTCGCGCAGCCGATTGCGGACCCGATGCAGTTCCCGCCCTTGGCCGAGGAAGTAGCGGACCTGGGCGCGGCAGTGGGCATGGCGCGATTTCCAGGCGTGGGACAACCCGGCAGCGAACGCGGCGTACTTGATGTGCGACGACGGAGGCGCGTATGAATGGTGACTTACTCGGACGGATGCTTACTGGCGCAGCGCGGATGGGGATGGCTGGATGGCAGGCCCAGCAACAGGGACAGCAACCAGGGCTGCAACGCCCGCTCGCGCAGGGACCGTCGAGACTCGGTCAGCCGATGGCAACTCAAGCGCCAGCAGCGACCAATCGCGCCCCTGATATCCGTCGAGCGTTAGGGAGGCCCAGTCGCACGCCCCCACCGGGTGGCAGTGGGGCGGCTCCGCCGAACTGGGGGCCTTATTCCCCGTTCATGCGAAGGCTCCAGGGCCGTTAGGACCAGATCATGGCAAAACGACGAGCATTGGGACGCGCCCTCACCGGCTTTGCGGAGAACTTTCTGCCAGCGTGGCAGTCCATGCAATACATGGATCACCTCCAGTCTCGGGAGGAGCGGGACAAGGCGAGAGACGAGCGCGAAGCTCGCACCGCGTGGCTGGACGAGTCAGAGAGAGTCGTGAACAGAATGCGACAGACGGCAGCGACTCCAGAGGAGATGGAGGGTGAGCTTTCGAGCCTCGTGGCCGCATTTCCAGATATCGACCCGGACACGCTGCGACAGTCGCTTGCGCCAGGTCTACTAAACAGAGGCGAGCGAATCCAAGGCGTGATTCAGAACCTCGGCCAACTGGCTCCATTCGCTCCGCCCTCACTCGTTGGGAGCGTGGCTGAACAAATGGGCCTCACCGAGAGAGACAGGCTCGATTCACTACCCAGTCTCCAAGTGACAGGGACGGCCCCGCTCGCAGGACCAGTCGTCAGTCAAGTCGTCCCAGGGCCGCGTGGTCCTGGCATCCCGTTTGGTCGAGGCGATCTACGTGTGCCTCCTGACCTCTTGGAGGGGACTGCCGCGAAGGACGTAGCGTCCGTGCAAGCAGATCCGGCGTTTACGCCCCTGGACACGCAAGTAGCGCCAACCGTTCACGGCTGGGGGCCTCAATGGGAGGTCACGCAGTCCGCGTTACAGGAAGGCGAAAGAGCGCGACAGGAAATGCTTGGTGAGTTTGCGACAGCGGAGCAGGTCCGAGAGCGGTCGACGCAAGAAATGTTGGACAACAAATACTTGCAGGACAAGATAGACCGGGAGCTGGCGGAGACGGAGGCCGATCCCACACGCTTTGATGCGTTTGAAAACTGGAAAAAACAGCAAGAATGGACAATAGAAAACTGGTCTATGCAGACAGGGTTGCAGGCGGAGCGAGCAGCGATCATGGAGAACGCCACCGTGCCAGGTCGACTCGCCTTCTACGAGGGCCAGCTTGATTTAGCATATGAGTCTGACCAACGCCGTGCCGAGTTTGATGTGGCGCAGAGGGCGCTGGTGGAGGCGGCTGCGCTTAACGAACGACTGCAAGACGACATCACGCGAGCGACGGGACTCGAATTTGAGACGCTACAACGAGCACAGGATCTCCGCGACAGTCGAGCTGCCGGCATACAACTGAATTACCAGCAGCAGGGAGAGTTGGATAGGGTGACGGGTAAACTCGGGAAGGCGAGGATACTCCACTCGGTGGCCGAGCGGGAGGGTGTGCTTGATGCGGAAACGCGAGAACTCATTAAACGCGCCCAAGGCCCACTCTCAGATGCAGAATTTAAGCAGTACAAGCGACGACAAGTCCTGAATACGGTCCTGAACGCGCCAGCCGAGACGTTTGCGATCCAGTATGGCGCGGATGGCAACCCGTCCGAGTCCCTCATGTTGTCGCGTGACAAAAACACCGGCGAGTGGCGTTATGACTCCATGGGCGCGTTCCATCCAGAACTCCACGACGACTACGTCTCGGGTGGGCCATATGCAGATATCATCGGATCCGCGTTTCAGGCAATGACCAGTGGTGAGGTCGGTCCTGTCTCCCCGCCAGCGGCTGGGCCACCAGTCTCAGAGGACCCCGTTGACGCTGCCACGGTGGGAGGCCTGGAAACTTATAACATCCCAGGCCGTGGAGAGGTCACGGGTCCGGCGGGAGGCTATATCAGGAGAGATCGTGTTTACCCCCCGACCCCCGTCCGAGAAGTGAGTCCTAGCGAAAGATGGGGGTTTGGAGACGAGGACTATACTGGGCCTCAAGGCGTTACGACCGAAATGACCCCGGAAGGCCCTGTCTTTTATCGCAGGTCAGAAGAGGGGCTCTTGGGCGGAGCTTTCCGTATTCCTGTACCGATCAGCCACGAGGACCTACTGGCGAAGGAACTGGACCCGTTTGAGAGGAGTTTAGCGCAAACTACCGCCGCCCTGCGTCAGGCCAATGATGAATTAGAGAAGTTTACACCGCCGGAGGGGAGGTGGGCGACCGGAGATGCCCAGATACAGAGCGAGAGGCTACGGGCGTTCATAGCGGATCTGGAAATGGAAGCGCAGAAGAATATCAAGCGGCAAGCACAAATCATGGACTGGTTTAGAGTGAAGCCCCCGCCACAGGATAGAGATCCAGGTAAAGGAGGCTTTGTCATTGGCAATCCTATCGAGCAGGGACGACCGGATTAGGAGAGACGATGCCCCCTTCACTGTCAGACTGGGCTGGTATTGAATTAGACCGTCGCTTGGCTCGTGCGAAAACCCCAGGCGAACGTGATCGCGTGCGTCGAGAGGCCGAACAGGCGCGTCGTAGTCCCGCTGCGCTGAAGCGACTGGCTGATATTGCCCAGTATGGGCGCTTCCAGAGCGGACCCTGGGAGAAGGCCCAGTATGGACTCGCTGCGGGCACCCTGGCACCACTGCTTCCCTATGTCGGATCGTTGCTCGGCCCAGTAGGGACCGGCATTGGCACGGCTGCGGCTCTTGGGTTGGGTGCCATCGGGGGGTTGAACCTCGCGGAGGGTGCGAGTCGTCGGTCTGAAGGTTTACCTGGCAGCGGGATGCAGATGGGGTTTGGCGCTGCGGATGTTCTGACTGCTGGAGGTGGCAGTCGTCTTCTCCGGGGGTTGCGTGGGCTGCGTGGTGCGAAGGGTGCTGCCGCTACGCCAGCCGGGGGTGTCTCTGGAGCGGGTCCCTTTGGCTATTCTGCAACCGGGGTCAACGCAGCCGCCACGCCACAAGCGTCTATCCTGCGCGGGTGGGACGACTGGAAGGTGCCTGGTGGGGATGTTTCACATCCGAGTACCCGCACCACCGGCACGGCTTGGCGCACCGATGACCCACTTCGCACTGGTGGTTATCCACCCGTAGACGTTCCTCCCCGTGACCCACGGACCCGCACCACCGGCACGGCTTGGCGCACCGACGACCCGCTTCGTACTGGTGGTTATCCATCCCCAGATGTTCGTGCCCCTGACCCACGGACCCGGACCACCTCGACGGCGGCTGCTGCTGCGCCTGGAGTATCCCAGCCAGCACCGTGGGGTGTCCCGACCGGAACCGGCGCACGCGTGAGTCCTGACTTTGGGGCACAAGTACCTCGTCCCGCAGCCCGACCCAAGCCGACTCAGGCTGCTGACCCGACACCGCCAGTACCCACCCCCGGTCCTGGTACGCCGACTGGTGCCGCCACCCAGACTGGTGCCGCTGCCCCGGCTGGTGCCCTCGGCATTCGGGAGACGATAACTCAGATAGAGTCCTCACTTGCCTCTGACTCTGGACTCCGTCCGGCGATACAGTGGTGGAAACGTCAGGCGCTGGAGGTGGGAGAGGTTGCGGACACCGAAGAACACATTCAAAGACTCATGCAGCGTGGCATTGGCGCTGAAACTGCCGCCAAACTCTTGGCGAGAGCAGGAACAGGCGCACGTAAAGGCGGAGTCGCACGCTACAAGAAGTTCAAAAAAACCGGCGAGATGGCTGAAGAGACGGTGCGTAAGGGTCCCGCTGGGGAAAAAACCATGGCAGACCGCAGGCCACCCGGACCAACCTTCGTAGAAACGGTCACGATTTCAAACCAGAAGAAGAGTGTTGACAATTTCTTGGCCTCTGTCGATAAAGCAGAACAAGACGTGGCAAAGGCGGACTTGCTTGGGGGGCCTGGGTATAGAGGCGTCCAAGAGCGGCTAGGGTTGTCCAAAGAAGGCCTGGTGCCGCCTCCATCCGACCCACAGCGGTATCTGGACTACCGACTCGCTCTTTCTGGACGGGTCATGGCTAACAGAATGTTGGCGGCGCAGAAAGTCCTTGAAGGGTTAGGGCTCGTTGATACGCAGACAGCGGCTCGGATAGATGCAGTCCTCAACGAATCTTTTCTCCGGGCGCACCACAGTATGGCCTCGACCGGACGACGCACCATTGATGTCGCCGGCACGACGGCACGGGAGGGGCGAGCGGGGCAACCCATGCAGGAAGACATGGTGGAGTGGATCAACAGCCTGCAAGAGGTGACGGCTGCTCTCGGGATGCTCTTCGCGGGCATCTTCACCGCCCAACAAATGATGCCGGGAGGACCGACCCTCGATGCCACCGCTGCGTAGTCTCCTGAAGTTGGGTCGGCTGGCGACAGGCGTGGGCGGGGGCGCGTATGGCGCGGCGACCGCTGAACCGGACGAGAGTCCCCTTCTGCGCGGGTTAGCGGGGGCCGCACTCGGGGGTGGCGTCCTCCCTGGCGCGATTGGGGCTGCGTCCCGTGGATTTCGCCGACAGGTGCCGCGCCCAAGGGGACAGGCTGGCACCCAACGGGGCGGACTCGGGGAGGCACTCTCTGAGTGGACCTACTTTGGGTTTCTCGGGTCCCCCGACACGATGGCCCGTGCCACTGGCGGTGCGCTGGGCGGTGCCATGGTGGGGTCGATGGAGTTGTTGGGCGAGGGGCTGCTACGCGGAGACATGGAACTGGTCCGTCGCTCGGGGCGCGTATTGAAATCCCTGGCAGGACCTGGCGAAGACGATGGGTTCCGGTCCTGGGCGCGGTATATCAATCAAAGCCCGGAGGAATTCAATCGGTCGTATCAGCGCATTGCCCCCACGCCAAAGGGGGCGACAGACCCCGAGCAATACATGCGCGGCGAGGGATTTTTAGGTCGATTCTACGGGGCGTCAGACATGGTCGCCATCAAAGCCCTGAAGGCGGGTGGGATGAGCGCGGACGAGGCGGCTCGCTACACGCTGACCGGGGAGCCGGTGAGTGGGATGGGGCAGTGGGCGTTGAAGGCGCAACGGGAAGGCCGCAAGCGGGGCGGACTCACGGGGTTTGTCTCTACGCAGCTCGCCCCCTTCGCCCGCGTCGGCATCATGGGGTTGGAGAAGGGGCTGGAGCATACGCCTGGGTTGGGATTTCTCGCCCACGATGCGTTCCAAAAGACGGCCAAGGCCGCGGGAAGGACACTCCCGAAGGCGAGCATCCAGAAACAGATTACCCAGCAGGCGCTCGGCGCGGGGGCTGGGGCAGCGGGGTATTACGGGCACGATAAGATCGACCCACGGATTGGACTGGTGATGGGGCCGCTGGCGGGACCCGCGTTTGTGCCGTATACCGCTGGCCGCGAGGCGCGACTGCAACAGGACCGGGGCCGATCATTGACCCACCCTGGGTGGATTGGAGAGACGCTCAAGGAAACGTCGCCACTGGGGCATCAACCCGCGAATCTCTTTTATAACTTTGGCCCTGAAGCCGCCCGTCGCTTCACCCCCTCCGGGCTTGCAGACATTGCTGAAGCCGTCGACCCGGCGTTTAGCCGTGAGCGTGGGCCGCAAGCGGTACAGGAAGCGGTAGCGCGTGGGGAGATAGCGTCACCCCTCTTGGGGACCTCCCCCACGATGGTGGCCGCGCAGGCGCGAATCCCTGGTCTGCGTGAACAACTGCCCGAGACGTTCATGCCCACCGATGTCTTTGGCGACCCCCGCTGGAAGAGCCAAGAGGTGTTGGGGTCCCCTGGTCCGGGGGGAGAACAGCACGATATCCTACGAGCCTTCTCTCGCGCCCTGTTCCCGAGCCGTGAGTCGGTGATGCCGCCCGCCCTGAACCAGTCGGACCCCCAGCAGGCGCTCTTGCGTGATCTCGGGTTGCGTCCCGGTCCCCCGTCCACGCGAGTGAATATTCCGGGGTTGAATGTCCCGCTCCAGCAGACAGCCGCGTCCGCTGCCGCCGTCTCGAAACATCGAGGCTTTGCGCGACAACTCGCCGCCAATCTCCTGTCGCAGATGCCGCAACTCCAGCAGATGCCGGACGGCCCACAGAAGCGGCTCCTGGCGCGTCAGTTGTTTGAGACGATTCAGGGACGGATTAGTCGGGCCTTGGCACAGGGGACACTCCCCTTGGCGCTGTCACAGGGGGCGACCCTGCCGGAGTGGCTCCAGCCGCAGCCCTAGCGGCGAGACGGCGCTCCAGCTCGACATACGCACACCACCGTTCATAGAACTTTTGGTCGGTGTCCCGATAGTGTTCCACCACGGAGTGGTCCCGGTGTGATTCGAGGAGCATCCAGATCACAATCCCAAGACCAATACTTGCAACACTCACTGCGATGTCCATAACGCTCCTATCGTCGCTGCGCGAGCCATGCCGCGTAGGGGAGTGGTTGCGGGGTGCCCGCCCCGCACAGGTCGCACCCCTCACAGGGGCCGTTCGTTGTGTGCTGTAGCGACCAGCCATACACCCAGGCGCGTGCCCGCTGCCCGATGAGTGGACAACACCAGCGTTCATCCCCCCGTCGCGCTGCCGCCCGCCCTTGCCGTACGGCCTTCCGTAGGTCCCGGTCGGCGGTGCGCCCCTGCCGGGTGCCGTCTCGCGCTGCGCGACTTACGCGACGACCGGATCGTGACGGCATGAGGGACACACCCAGGGCCGAATCCCGCAGGCGTCCAGCAGCTGGCAGTCATGCGGTGAGAGGTGTGTGGGGTCACGGCACAGGACGCGCTGCCACCACTCGTCTGTTCTCATCGACCCAATGGCTGGCTGGTAAAAAATCTCAGGAGGATGTTCGCAATGGCTAAAAGCTGCGACAGTTGTTCCGGCGAATCCTGCTGCATCGCTTGGGCCACACCCAACGTCGCCACGTTCAGCCAGAAGGTTTTGCTCGTCCACCATTTTTTAGGGTTCATAAGTTTTCCTTATAGTTAGGCGCTCACCACTCATGCTGGCACTTGGGACAGACCGTCGTCCGGGGGGCGCGGCCTGATGAGAGCTGCTGTCTGAGATCCGAGGCGCTTTGCCCACTGGTAACCGCCGAGGCCAGCACCTGTTGCCGTTGCTCGGGGTCTGGCAGCGCAAGGGCTTCGCGGTGATGGGACCAGGAGATGCCCTCGACCCGGTCGGTCTGTGGATAGGCTTTGGCTACGCGCATACATTGGGTCAAGCTCCAGTAGGACTTCTGCGTGAGGGCGAGGGCCTGTGTATAGGTTTCGCCCCAGTCCCCTCGGTGTGATCCATAATAAAGCAAATCACCCAGTGCCCACGCACACGCATTGCCCAGGGCTTGGCAGCGTTCCACCGCTGCCACATACTCGGTCAGTGAAATCTCCCCCTCGATGCGTGCCCCCATCGTGGTGAGGTAGACGCCCGAGGCGAGCGCCACCCCCTGTTCAATCGCGTCCCCCGTCGTCGCGGCCTCACTCATGGGTCGTCCCGTTGGTGTCCCATTCGCTGAGCAGGGATTCGTATGCGCCGAGTTCCGCCAGGATCCGCACGCGGTTGGCGTCACTCCCGGCGAGTTCGGTCTGCTTCCGGGCGATGTGCGCCCGGAGGTCATCAAGGAATCCTGAGACGGTGCGGCGTTGTCGGAGTTCTGGTTCAATAGCGGCGAGTTTGCTCATGACTGTCCTTTCTGTGGATCCAGTATCTACCTGACGGATAAGGCGAGATGGCGACTGACACACTAGGTTGCTTCCGGCTCGCACAGACTGGGGGGCTTTGAACCTCGTCCCAGGACTGCTCTGGCGGGACTGGACCGCTCGCAGGCGACCAGACGGAGGCACTTATAGGAGGATGCGCCATCTCACGCTGGGTGGGACACACTTGGGCTGTTCTGGTCATACTGTGTCCAAGACTTATCGTTCGGTGTGTGGTAGGGCGGCGGGCACAATGCCATGGCGGTGCGCGGCTTCGATGTTCTGTAGGAGTTTCAGTGCGTCGGTCAGCGAGCGCACAATCACCACCGGGGTGCCCGTCCACGCCCTATGCCATGCCTGCTGCTGCGGGGTGAGTTTGCCTTTGGCTCCCTTGATTTCTATCGGGACCGTCCGGCCATGGATACCTAAAATTATGTCTGGGAATCCTCCGCCCAGGCTCGCGGTGGAGTGGATGGTGGTTCCGGGCCATTGGCGCAAAAATTTAACGATGCTTTTTTGGTTTAAATCGACCTTGCCGTGCTGTTTCATAGACGATCCTCTGCGTGGGCGGTGAGTCGTCGCCCGAGCCATTCGGCGACTTGTGGAACCACTGCGTTACCCAGCGCCTTCAAACGGTCCACCCGCTGGGGAACCCCATGAGCCACTCGACCCACGTCGGGTTCAGACTCCCACCATTGGTGGCTGCTCGCAAATTCCGACAGGCTTGCCCCCGCGCCTGCATAGAGGGAGCCCCCTGATTGGCTTTGGTCGTCGGCGTCGGCCAGACCGCCCGCCCCAGGAGCCCGTTCACCGGCACGTTGGGGCAGTAGCTCCCGTCCTTGTGGTCCCGTGCGGTCGGCGTCGGCCACATCTGCCGTTCCAGCACGGCGGTGATCAGGGGTTTGTGTAACCCGCCCAGATTGGGGTTTGCGGCTTTCTTCTCCGCTTGCCGGCGGTAGTGTGCTTCCGGGGTGCGCTCTTGGGTGGCATCCGCTGCCATCGGCGTCGGCCACAGCTTGCCCTTCTTGGCATGGCGAGACACATCGCTCGGACTGAACCCACCGACTGCGCCCTGCAAGATGGGATTGAGGAGTCCGCGCCCCATCGTTGTTCTCTGTGGAATATGGTCTAAGGCGGTCGGCGTCGGGAAGGCTGGCAATAATGAAGACCCGGTACCTGAGGTGCGGGGCACCAACGGCGGCTGCGGGTAAATGGTCCCATTCCGCATCGTACCCGCTGTCGGCCAGGTCAGCGAGGATCGCTCCAAACGCGTGTCCTCCGTTAGCGGTAAGCAGCCCTGGGACGTTTTCCAGCAGCGCGTATCTCGGTCGTAATACGCGCAGGAGGCGGGAAAAGTGCGGCCAGAGCCATCGGTCATCGTCAGTACCTTTCTGTGATCCCGCCACTGAGACGGGTTGGCAGGGGAACCCCCCGCAGATCAGGTCCACGGGTTCGAGCGTCTCGGCGGTCAGGTGTGTCACATCGGGATAGCAGGGGATATCCGGCCAGTGCTGGGCCAGGATGCGGCGGCAGTAGGGATTAGCTTCGACCTGCCAGCGGACGGTATGCCCCGCCCGTTCCAGACCCAGGTCCAGCCCGCCGATACCGGAGAAGAGGGATCCGATGGTCATGGCGTCAGGCGATACCAGTTCACGCCAGCCTATCGCTCGCCTGGACCCGGACAAGCCCATCGGCTCCCGCGTCGGTCGCGGGGCGTAACCATAACCGGCGCTCGGTCACGTCCCGGTGGTGGGCGCTGCACAACATCAAACAGTTGGCGGTAGAAAAAATAGCCTCCGGGGCCTTCCCTCTGAGTTGGGCGCGTGACCGGATCTCATGCATTTCAAGACGGCCCTGTGTCGGCACCGTCCCACAGACCCGACAGACAGGGTCCCGCTGGCGCACAACGTCGCGTACAGCGCGAATGACGGCCTTTCTGTGGGCCTTCTGGTCCTTCTTCACGAGGTGTCTGGGTCTGGGTTTAGGATAAAGCATCTGATACCTCACGGGGTGGGGGGACGGAGCAGGCTATGGCGAGCCTTCCGATGCTGGAAACAGCACCGACATCCCCCCACTCTGTTAGACGGGGCGCCGTTGGCCCCGTGCAGCGCGGTCCCGTTCCAAGACGGGATTACTGCGGTAACACGCGCACGTCTGCACCCGCTCCGCGATGTAGCCCACCCGCTGTTGGTCGCGTGGGTCGGCAGGAGCGCGAATAAACCCGCTATCCTGGCACGTCGCGCAGTAGTAGGTCGGGACGGCGCTCGTCTGGATGCGACGGGCGATGGCGTCCGCCGTCTCTGGCCGCACAAACTGTCGGAGGGTGGCGATAAACTCGGCCTGTGCGGTGCGGAGTCGCGCCTCCTCGCCCTGTGCCACTGTGCGGGGCGCGGGTTGCACGGTCTTCAAGTCGGCTTCGTATTGTTGGAGGCCGAGGCTGTCTGCGAGGTCCCGCCACGTCCCCGCGTCCGGCAGAAACGGCCCCGGCGCACGGCTCAGTTGCTCCGCTGCCCGTTCGCACCCCTCAATCGGTGAGTCACTCAGTGCCTGGAAGTAGGCGCGGAGTTTGATCTCGTCCGCCTGGCCGCCCTTGGAGGAGGCCAGCGACGTGAAGCAGAGAACAAACCGTTTACGTTCGTTCTTAACGAGGGCTGGATAAGGGACGAGCGCGGTCATACTTCCTCCTTCAGGAATGCTCTCGCGGCCTGGGCGAGCTTCCGGCTCTGCGGACTGAGCGTCTCGGTGCGGTCCACCACGGGCCGGTCCTCCCACAGCTGGCGCGTCAGCCAGTTGGTCAGGAGGGGGATGTAGTGCTGGGGGGTGTCGGACTGATCCCAGTAGTCGATCCACCGGTCCAGTCCCGCTGAGATGGCGACCCACAAGGCATCATTCTGCTCCGCGCCGAGACGGATCCAGCGTTGGGCGGCACGAGACCGGTCCCGGTGGACGGGATACCGCTGCGCGAGCTCGGTAAACCGAGGCAGGTGAACGCGGGTCGTCGGTTGGTCCGCAACCGCGTCCGTTTTGTGCGTGGAAGAATTTCCGGTATGTAGTACTTTCTTACTTAGTACTTTCTTACTTGGTACTTCCTTTCCTAGGTATATCTCTGCGCCGTCGGGCCAGTTGCGGTGTGTCGTCACCGATTCTTTCAATAAGGACGCGGGTGTTTGCGGAATGTTAGTCCGCAAAATGCCCGCTGCATGGGTCGGTACTCGAGGCGTGATGGCTTCTGGGTAATTATGGCTCAAGGTCGTCACCTGTGGATGCGCGTAGCGCAGCGTGTAGTGGTTCTGCTTCCCGTGCTTGGTGATGGTGAGAGCGCCGAGGGCGGCGAGGCGGCGGAGATGCCGGTCCACGCTATCCGTTGACACCCCCACGTCAGCGGCCAGCGCCTCACGCGTCGGCGCGTCCTCCTCCCCCAGCCCCGCGAGTCGTATCGCCAGCACGGCATACACCCGAAAGGCGGAGTGACTGATGTCGGGATGGGTGACGACCCACCCCGGCACCACACCTAAGACCCCAATATCTGACGGCATCAGGTAACGATGGTGGTCTTGGTGTTGCGCTGACACCCTGGCACGTCGAACAAGGCCCCGTCGCTGCGGGCGAGCGCATTCAGGGCGGGGGTATGGGGTTTCAGGGTGTTCAGGGGCACGCGTTCAGCGGCGACGGCCTGCACCAGTTCAAGCAGGTCTGTGACCTCCACCGAGACGGTGGTGCGGCGATGATGACCGGCTGGCGTGACCACGCGTGGGATGAGGGGGGCGGCTGGCACCCCAGTGGCGAGGGAGGCATTCACCAACACATCCGCATCAAGCTCGTCGAGTTTAATGTTTGAGGTTTCGTAGTCAGTGATGACCGTCGTCAGGGTCTGTTCGACCGGCTCCAGTCGCTGGAGTTGTGCGGTCGAGGCGGCGGTCAACCGCTTCTGCGCCTGCATCACCGGAGCTTTCAGATCGGCGAAGTATTTGGTGATCCGTCGTCGCATCTGCTGCACGAGTGCTAGCTGGGTCAGCGCCTGTTCGTAGCTCGCCTGATCCGTGATGGCGATGTGCGTCTGGGTGAGCGACGTGAGGCTGGTTTCGAGGGTGTTGGGAAGCGGTGTCTGCTCTGCCATGATTCTCTCCTTGCGCCTCTCGTAAGAGGCGATCCCACTCTAAAAAATTTTCAACGCGAGCATGTATGAGCACTTTATATTTTCCCGTGCGGCTCAGGCGCACCTCCAGGCGCTGAATGTCTGGATATCGACGGGGAAACAAGGCTCTGGTGTAGGCGGCGAGTTGGATGGCCGTACGGGGGTGGCCGTTGCCTTCCCCTGTCTTGATCTCAAGCACGGTGTCCCGGCCTCGGATGCTCCCGGCGCGGTCGATGATGCCGTGATACCCGCCGTCCCCCGTGTCAAAGACATGTTCGAGGTGCGTCCAGCTCGGCGTGAACCCATACGAAAAGGCTTTCCACGCGTCGGCGTAGCCCTGGAATGCCGCCGCGATGGTGTAGGGTTCACCGGAGTCCTCGGCGCAACACCAGCGATGCACCTCTGCGCCTCGCTCCAGTGCCGCTGTCTGCACAAAGGGGCCGAACGGGTATCCTAAGTTCAGGACCCGTCCGACCGACCACGCTGACACCCACGTCCTACTAGAAGGGGATGTCATCGTCAGTTAAGGGGGCTGGCTCTGCGACTGGACTCCCCAACACGGCAGAAATCGCCATCACCTTGTTGTGGCCTTTGATGTCTTGGATGTCGATGGTCACCATCGTCTGCTGCTCGTAAGCGTAGACGCACTGCTGGATCACATCCTCGTCGTAGCTGGTGGCGGAACGTCCGTCTGAGGTACGGATTGCGATGTAGGGGGAGCCGTTCCGCGCTTCCTTTTTGTCGGCTTTACTGAGGATGACGCCAGTCGTCGGGTCCTGCGGGGCGGCTGCTGGCATCGCTTTCAGTGCGACCCCCCGATCCTTCTTCGTATCGATGTCTTCGCCCTGCTCCACAGACAATCCCAGGAGCGTCATGAGGCTGTAGCGACGGCAGTAGGAGATCACGGCTCCCTCGGCCTGTGGGCCAGACCGCTCGGGGGTCATCGTGTAGCTGCATTCGATCCACTCGTTCGTTTCCACATGAATCAGGCGGGAGGTCACGGTCACCCCGCCGTCCTGACTGGAGATCGTTTGGATGACGACGAGTCCTGCGGAGATCAGATCGCCTTGGGTTTGGGAGAGGATTTTACCGAGCGAGAGGAAGCCGCCATACGCGCCTTCCTGGTCTGGCGACATGGGCAGGACGTTGGCCGAGAAGGCGGAGAACGCCTTCACGAGGTGCTGCGTTTTCTCTGATGTTTGCATTGCCATAGTGCTCCTATTAGGTATAAGGTGACAGTCAAGTATAGTCTATATAGCTATCAGTCTCTATTCAATTTTGTCGTCAACGCCAAAATTAGTGGACCTGATCTGGTGTGTCATCCCCCACTAAAGAGGAGGGCTCTTCGACGGTAGAGAAGCCGGTGATTTTCGCTCCGACATAGTTCATCAGCGCCTGGGCGCAGTCGAGGTGAATCTCCTCCCAGCCGTCGCGCTCGTAGTTGCTCTTGATGGCGTTGGAAACGAACGTGGTCGCGGCGTTGCAGGCGATGGAGGGTTCGATGTTGAGCTTCTCGGCTTCGACGCGCATCTTTTCCAAAAAGATCAACATCTTCTTCAGGTGATCCACGGGGATCCCCATCTGTTCGGCAGCGACCGCCAGCTCCGCGGCGGTGTTACTGAGTCCCACGTGCGGATGTGCTTTGTGTATGCTCATGTCTCCCCCCTGGTTAGAGTGCCTGTAGATGATCGTGATCCGCTTCTCTGAGTAATTTCAGGTCGAGCGCTGTCGCTCGCCTGCGAGCCGTTGCGAGGGTCGGTCGCGTGTCATAGACCACATCCGCGCCTAACCACAGTTGGTGTTTGGAATGGGTCACGCCGCCGACCCTCCGATTGTGGAGAGGGGTGCGTCCCCAACTCGTCACAGACCCCGTCGTCGCGTAGCAGTAGGCGATTAAGGCACTCGCAAAGTCTCTAGGTGTCATCGCTCCTCCAGTGTATAGGTGTCGAGTGGGGCGCTCGCCGCTCGCCTGACCGCCTCACGGGGTGCATCACGGGTGGCACGGTTTCGACAGTCCGGCGAGCAGAATTTCACCCCCCGGTAGAGGCCCACCCCGCACCCAGGTGCTTGGCAGAGGGGTATCTGTGCGACCACCGCCGCTGCCTCCTCGGGGGAGACTGGCTCGCCTGCCGCAATCCGCTGGGTGATCAGCATCAGCTGTTTAATGATCCGCGATTGCATCACGATATGATACGATCTCTCTGTCTCCGTGCCACCCGTGGACCGGGTCGCGTTCCATTCCGCGCCCGGTCCTCTTTTTTGTGTCACGGCTCGCTACGTGCCACGAGCTTCCCCAGCGCCGTCACTGACCAGACGACGTGCCGCGTTCCATCCACATGACGATCTCCGCTGGCGTAGATTAGCTTCGCCCGATGCAGTTCGATCCGCCTGGGTCGCTGGGTATTCCCATCCATGTGCAACAGAGTTTGCAGTTCCTTATCGGTCAGCCCGTCCGGGTGGTGAGCGAGTTCGGTCAGCACGTTCCGGCGCTTGCTCCCCGCCTTCCCTGCCATCTTCTCGGCGGCTTCGAACGAGGTGCCAATGGTGAGGTCAATAGACCCAGTGAACGGGAGTGCTCTGTTGGTATACGGCATTGTCCTGACCTCTCTGCTCTTCGCCCGGTCCTCTTTAAAAGTCGATAGAGATATTTCTCAAATTTTCTTTTTCCGGTTTTGCCTGCTCGGCGACGTTACATAAGAGAGGGCCTATCGCTGCTCTTGGTAGGCTGCGAGTCGATACAGGTACCGCACATACCGGTTGAGGCGCCGTGAGTGGTTGTGTGTGTAATCGAAGGCCATGTCTCGGTCTGTCAGGGGTGACAACTTCGCGGTCGGCTTGAGCACCTGACAATCCGGTTCGCGGTCACCCGGCAGGGCGACGACAGTCACCACGCGGACTGGCCGCGCTAGTTGGTACCCGAGTTGGCCTGCCCGGATGCCGTGTCGGCGAGGCATCGTGCGGAGCGGCTCTATGACGTGGTGGCGGGTGAGGGTCCAGCCCGACCAGAGCCGTTCGACGCTCTGGGCCGTGCGTCCGCCGAGCCGGTAGCGTCGGGACTGATGTCCTGGCAGATCCCACGTCAGAGTCGTAGCCGCACCGGGCGGACACACGGTGACCAGCGTGAGGGGCCACACGCGGCGTCCGCCCAGTTCGTAGGTATACATCATCGCTCGATGACGGTGTCCTCACGCGCACCAGGCCAGCGGACCCGCCGTTCGGGTGCGGGTCCGCGCAGCGCCTCTGGCTCTGGATCCACGGGGATCTGGGGCCACTGTACGCCTAGTCGATAGGTTTGGATGGCGTTCCCGACTGCCTCCACGAGGTCCGCTCGCCCATCATTGTGTCGGGCACGGGCGCTGCGAGCGGCCCGGTCGCACTGGCCTGTCAGTTCGAGCAGTACCTCCTCCTGCGAGCTATCCACCTGCTCGACGAGGCCGAGGATCAGGGTGCGGAGTGGCTCGGCTCTCCGCTTAGCGCCAGATTTGCTCATACGTCGGGTCTCGTTAGCCATAACTCTCCCTCTGTTTCTGCTCCCATGCCTGCATTGCTCTTCGCATCTGTTCGGCGTGTTGTTTGTCTTCTTCCGTATCGAGGCAGCCACAACTGATGAGCTGCCCTTTACAGCGTGGACATCGCTCAACATCACAGCCTGGGTGATGTTGAAACGGGCCTCGGGGATATGTCGCTTCTGCCCCCTTGACGCCCAGCACGCCGCAATCGTGACACCGCTCGCCCGCTGGGCCGTCCCACAAAATCGGGTCGAGCTTGGTACCATCAGGGTAGTGGACGGGTGAGGGCCAGCACCCGTGGGCCGTCAACATTTCTTTTTTACACCAGCCACATGTCGCCATCAGTCGTCCTCCCTGTAGTCAGGACAGTCTGGCGTGGGGCACTGCTCGCCCTCCCTTGTGTCTTGGAGCACCGCGTCACAGCTGGGACAGCGCCGGCCATCCTCGTCGTCTGGAGAGGCCCAGCCACTGGGTTCTGGTGCCCGCATCCACGCGTTCGCATCTGCCATTTAGTTCTCCTCCTCTGGGACTGGCACGAGCTGGAGTTCCACGCTGTCAGAATCAAGGACTGTCAGGTCGGTGTATTGTTGCACCGCCTCGATAATGTGATTTACGTGTTCACCGCGAACCCCGTAGTCAGGGGCTGCTACATAGATGGTGACGCGAGCGAACAGGCAATGGGGCTGCTGCTTATTTGCCATTTAGTTCTCCTCCTGTGCGGCAGCAATCGCCCGTAAGAGGGCGGCGTTCCACCATTGGTTTGTTTCCTGGGCCTGTGTCAGTTCTGCTTGAGTCCACTGGTGATCTGCCGAGAGACTGCGATCCACGCACCGTTCAGGCAGGTTGTAGGGTGCCTCGCTGACAGGCACAACAGCGGACTCCTGCGTCTCGATGAATGAGCCAGACTCGCTATTCGCGACTACGTGGTAAGCGATGACGACCCCGCGATCAATATCGTCCCAGATCGAAAAGTCGAAACACCACAGCATGTCCCCGCGTGTCTCCCAGTCGGCGTCATCCTCATTGCCGAATCCGACTGTCCAGGCCAGGTGCCCGTAGGCATCTAGTGCGGCGAGACGCTCCTGATCGCTGGCGTTCTCGGCAGATTCTCTGTCTTGCTCAGAGGCGACCCACGCTTCACTCGGGCAGTGCGCCATGTTAGTTCTCCTCCTGTAGAGCTTCAGTTAACGCGTCAAGGTCCGGCTCGCGCTCGCCGCCGTCACACAGGCATCCGCTCGCCTGCTCACTACACTCCGCACACTGGCGGTCCTCTCGAGCCAGGATGAGATCCTCCTGCTCGGCTGTCAGATACTGGTCAAAGAGTCGAGTCCCCTGCATTAGTAGTCCCCCCTGATATAGCGTTTAAGATGCTCGACGGTGATAGGTAGGTCGTCTCCTTCATAATCGGACAGGCATGCAGTGAGGTCTGCATAGAGTGCTGGGATTTCCTCTGCCGGTATGGCGGACTCCTTAGGGGAGGTCAGTGTTGCGCTAGGATCGAGATGGTTCGCGATGTAGAACCAGACATCAGCGCAGCAGGTGCATGGTGCGGTTGTGTCGAGCATTAGAGGTCTCCCCGTCGCGCCCGGTCCCACTGGCGATCACTACAGGCCGACAGGTCGTGGTCTACGCTCGGCATGCCGGCCCATTCTGGGTCACCGATCCACAGGTCGCAATGGGGGCAGCGCAGGTCGGCTGCAATGGCTCGGTCGATGTCCTCGACTGCCTCTCGCAGCGTAGCGAACCCTGGGCCGCGCCGGTCGATGGTGTCCGAGTCTCTATGATCCACGTACCAGCTATTGGCACTATCGTCTCCCCAGACCCCCTTGTAGGTTTCCACCAGGCTCCCTCGGCTGATGTCAAAGTTCCGGTGACGGTAACCGCTTTTGATTTTGTGCATTGTGGCTCCTCCGTAAAGGTGCGCTCGCCCGTAGGCGAGACTAGGTGAGTGATGCTGTACCGATTGTCTCATGGATATCAGATTATAGTCAAGGGACACTTGGACACTTGGACAGATCCGCTCGCCCGTCCCCCGTGTTCCCCCCGTAGTCCCCCCGTAGTGTCCCCCCGCTATCCCCCGTGTCTTGACGGGTTGACGGGTTGAGGGGTTCGGCTCGCCCGACCACTGTCCCTGGTTTTGTGTGTGTGGCCGCTCGTAGGGGTCGGTATCCTGTCACTGGCCGCCGTATCAGTGCGTCTTGACGGTTTGACGGTTTGACGGCTCGCCCGCGACTGGCGGATCGCTCGCCCGTCCCTGAGCCAGTCGATCCGGCTGGTCTGGTCGTCGTCGGGTCTGGTCCTGGGTCTGGTCCTCGGTCTCTGGTCCTGGGGTCGGTCCTGGGTCGGTCGGTCCTGGGTCGTCGTCGTCATAGGGTGAACGGTTTAGCGTACAGAGAAAAGCCGGCTAGACTCAGCCGGCCGTACAGTA
>Ga0208450_1000185_pt1 | contig 40589 bp, 28 predicted proteins | sample MalvireepMed_908_FD_184249 | JGI IMG/M metagenome (GOLD analysis project Ga0208450, IMG submission 184249) | Marine viral communities from the Global Malaspina Expedition - Malaspina viral metaG DeepMed_908 (SPAdes) (version 2) | ecosystem: Environmental > Aquatic > Marine > Oceanic | place... | reverse complement strand
AGTTTTTGAGGTACCATTTTGGATAGCGGCTTTTAGTGTGGGTTTTTGTGTAGGAACTTGAATTCTAACACTTTAAGCCGCTTCTTCCTTCCTCATGCTACCTTCTTCATGAGAAATCCGGGCTAGAGGCGGGCGAACTTCAACACGCTCGTGGAAGCTATCCGGGTAACCACCGCCAATATCAGAATGAGCCCCCGGCAGCGTCCATTCGCTGAAGTGATCCGGCAGGTTGCCGGACTCACTCCGTAGACTGTTCAGTGAAAAATTGTGGCGGCGCTCATCCCGCGCCGCAAACTGAACAACCCTTTCAGCATCTTCCGGCCTCAGGTTGATGTTAATGTGACCCGTTTCCGCATCGTGTGCAGAGAAATCCAGATTGCCAAGATCGGCAATTCCCGCAACGGTGTCGAACAGGCCCAAAAAGCGAACGGTGATCTTCTTCGGCCATGGAAAACCCGCTTGCTTGAAGGCTTTGGCCAAAGCCCCGCTTTCACCGTTTACCTCCCGACTGATAAAATGTCGGGCCGTAGCCGCTCCACGACTAAAGCCAAACACATCGAGAACCAATTCATCGATTCGATCAGTAACGTTACGCTTTAGTTGAAAGAGAAAGTTATTGCAGCCTTCGTCAATTTTCTTGAGTATCCCTTGCTCTCCAAGGCCAAGCCCCATGCTAGGGCCATCGTCTGGTTGGCCGGACTTTGTACCTACACCTGAAACGTAGGTTGAAATGTGGTGGAGTTGTTCCCACTCGTCACTCTGGAATCGCCCCTGCCGATACATGCGCTCCGCCTTGGAAACATTGGTTTCAGCGTTGAGGTAACTACCCTCCATAATCTGCGACACTTCACTACTGCAATCTTCTTCTGACATGGCCCCAGCAGCATTTGCCGTCAGGCATTCATCTACCTGCTTTTGATAGGTCTGAGTGTTGTTTCGGTTGTTACCTGTGCCATCAAAAAAGAATCCTGCCTCTACCCGGACTTTGGGGCGCTCCTTTTCTTCGGGCGGATCATCCGGTGATTCGTCCGGCAAACCTTCATCAATCAACGCGCCTTTCTGCGCAGCTTTCCGCACAAACGCCTGTGGATCTTTATCCAGCAACTCTTTGGCGGCAGGAGTAAGCTGACCTTTGTCATCCAGCGCACCAGCCATGGCGAAGTCCACAACCGGTGCGGTGTTGGTGGCAACACCCAAAATCACTCGTGGATTACCGCTGACAATGGAACCACCATGACTGCTGGGGCTGCCAAGGTAGGCCACCGGCATACCATCGGCCAGTGCCAACGGGTAGCCTTGGGTAATGATGGCACCGCATCCGGTGACATCGCCCACCCGGGCAATGGGTTTACCTTCCACAAGAATGCTGGAGCCGTTTGGCATGATAGGGGAAGAGCCGTGCCCTTTGATCGGGCAAACATGCATGTCGCCGACGCAGGCGGCAATCAGATTGCTCATAGTCAGAGTTCCTTTCTCTGAAGAGTAGCGTCCTGGCTACCCGTGTGCCCGTGGTTAAACGTTGTTCAAAACTAACGAACCTAGCATGGTCGGTACCACATAACGCCCGCTATCACCGGTGACAAAACCGCAGCGAAGCGGAGGGTTTGGCATCCGGTGCATGGCATTGTGGTGACTGACTCCTAAGCTACCAACCTTCATATCGAATTCCATGTTCTTCCAAGTAATCCCCATGTCTTTCAAGGTAACTCTCGGTGCGGAGTGTGTAATCCTCTCCCTCCTTTTCGTGATCATACGGCTTGGCCTTGAAACGCCCAACTTCGATAGCATTCTCATGCCGGTTCATAATCCATACCACAACCGTTCCCCCCGGAGCCAAGCCAAGAACCAAAACGTCTCGCGGACGCTCTACTATCTTGCCATAGGCTTCAAATGAGACAGTCTCCTTCATTTTTTCCTCGATTTCATCCGGGTTTTCCAGCCGGATCAAAGCCTCATAGGATTGCTGCTCCGCGAACGAGAACCAACGAATTAAAAAGACCTCTGGCATGGTTTGCCAATCCGCCATTGCCCCAAACGGTTTGTCCCAGCAACAGGACACGATACCAATAGGTGCCCGCCACCCAATGTCTTTGGAAAGGGATTCGATGAAAAACTTATCCACCCATACATCGTAGTGTTTCGGTGCCACGACGCCGATACTTCGGTGGGTGCCATTGGGACCATATTTTTGCCCTTCTGATTCCGTTGATTCCGAACACCCGGCCAGCACCAAAATACAGAGACTGACCACCCAACCCTTGATACTCATAGAAGTCTCCATTTATTCACTGATTTTATTCGGGTGAACAGCCCGACAGCCATTTTTCGCAGGCCTGAACGGGTAAAGCGGCCCCATTTCCAGATAATGATCGGAATGATGAATGTACCGTTGCTTGAGCAGGGCTTTGGATTCAGGAGACAGCCGCAAGTGTTGGCCGTGCCAGACGTGAGCTGCGAGGTTTCTGGCAACAGTTACAAGTTCTTGAGGTAGAGAATAAGAAGCGTCTGTCGGATCAATTTGATCAAAAGGCACACCGGCATCGACAGCCAGCTTGTGAATCAAGTACAGGGGAATTCTGGAGTATTCGCCCCGAACTTCCCGATCAAGCCAGAGGTGCAAAGCGACATTGTTTCCGCTCAGGCTCGGCTGAGTGGGTAGCATGGGCAAGCGTTTCTGTTCAATCTCGAGGGTCGCCAACGGATTGTGCGGTCCGATCCAGCCCTCGGCCTTGATCAGGGCTCGTTCCTGCAACATGCGAGAGAACTCAAAACTGGCCTCTGGATTTCGACGATCCTTGCCCGTGATTACCAACGGCGGACGCACTTCAATTCGCTCGTGAAACCGTTCTGGATACCCGCCGCCAATGTCCGAGTGAGCGCCGGGCAAAACCCATTCGCCAAAATTCCCAGGTAAATTACCCGATTCACTTCGCAGGCTGTTTAACGAGAAGTTGTGGCGGCGCTCATCCCGGGCCACAAGCTGGACCGCCCGCTGAACATGCTCTGGTTTTACATTGACATTGATACGCCCCGTTTTTCCGTCGTGAGCGGAGAAATCCAGATTGCCGACATCGGCAACGCCGGCAACGGTGTCGAATAACCCCAGGAACCGAACCGCCACATTCTTGGGCCACGGGACGCCTTCCCGCTCAAATGCCCTGACCAGTGCTCCCTTGTATTCGCCATGCAAGGAACCTGTCGTATCGTATACCTCCCGGCTGACAAAGTGCCGTGCCGTCGCGGCACCCCGACTAAAACCAAAGACATCCAAAACGAGCTCATCTATTGGCTCGTAAACAGAGCGAGTCAGTTGTAATACGAAGTCAGCGGCACCTTCCTCAATTTTTCTGAGGATGCCCTGTTCCCCAAGACCGAACCCCATACTCGAACCATCGTCGGGCTCACCGAACTTGGTACCCACTCCTGACACATAAACAGACAGCCGGTGAGTTGGGGTACCGTCTTGCTCTATGGTGTCCTTAAAGTAAAGCGTTTCCAACTTCGAGATGTTGGTTTCGGCATTGAGGTAACTGCCTTCCATCACCTGCGAGAGTTCATTACTGCATTCTTCTTCCGAGATGGCTCCGGCGGCATTGGCGGTCAGGCATTTGTCAAGCTCCTGCTGGTAAGCGCGGGTGTTGCCACGGTTATTGCCTGTGCCATCAAAAAAGAATCCTGCCTCTACCCGGACTTTGGGGCGCTCCTCTTCTTCGGGCGGATCATCCGGTGATTCGTCCGGCAAACCTTCATCAATCAACGCGCCTTTCTGCGCAGCCTTGCGCACAAACTCCTGTGGATCTTTGTTCAGCAACTTTTTTGCGGCAGGGGTAAGCTGACCTTTGTCATCCAGTGCCCCAGCCATGGCGAAGTCCACTACCGGTGCGGTGGTGGTGGCAACACCCAAAATCACTCGTGGATTGCCGCTGACAATGGAACCACCATGACTGGTGGGGCTGCCAAGGTAGGCCACCGGCATTCCATCGGCCAGTGCCAACGGGTAGCCCTGGGTAATAACCGCACCGCAACCGGTGACATCGCCCACCCGGGCAATGGGTTTACCTTCCACAAGAATGCTGGAGCCGTTTGGCATGATGGGGGAAGAGCCGTGCCCTTTGATCGGGCAAACATGCATGTCGCCGACGCAGGCGGCAATCAGATTGCTCATAGTCAGAGTTCCTTTCTCTGATGAGTAGCGTCCTGGCTACCCGTGTACCCATGGTTAAACGTTGTTCAAAACTAACGAACCTAGCATGGTCGGTACCACATAACAACAGAGCTTTTAGCTCTCGCGCAGTACAGCCTCCAACGCCTTGCCAAGCCGTTCAGCCAGGGGCTCACTGACAACATCCACTGGTTGAACCACACACCAGTTGGCAACCAGCATTTCCAGTTGCCTTGATTTGTCGCTATCCGAAGAAGCGTTGCCCATGCCTTCGGCAAGTCGCTGTACCTGAATTTCCATGCGACGGCCCTGGTCTTCCGCCGGTGACGGCACTTCCGCCAGTATCTCCGCCCGAATCACCAGTTCTACCGGGTCTGGCTGGCCCACATCGGCAGCCAGACCGGCCCAATGCTGTGGCAGTGCCTCGCTGTCCAGGGTGCTTGAACTCCGGGCGTTGATCCAAGTTTTCCAGGTATCTATCTGATCCTGCAGCTGGCGGGTCGAAACCAGCCCTGAAAGGCGACTGCGTTCCTGGCTGACTCGCTCTTTGCTGCCCGCAGACAATGGCTCGTTTCTGAGCGAGTCAAGTTCAGCCAGTGTCGCTTTGAGCACATCAAGGCTGCTATCGGAGCCCGCCGATTGGCAGGCTTCAAGCACCGGCCCCGCTTTTTCATCCGCCTCACGGGAAAGCTGTTCCTGCTCATTCTTGCGGGCATCCCTTCGCGCGAAGATCTGGTCGCAGGCTTTGCGGAACGCTTGCCACAGTTTTCGGTCTTCGCGGTGTCGGGTAATGCCAATGCTCGTCCACTCTGTTTGCAGGGCTTTCGCCTGGCTCATGGCATCGCCCAGGGGCTCGTGTTCAATCAGGGCTTCCGCTCGCTCAACAATGCCCTGTTTAAGAGCTTCGTTCTTCTTACGCTCGGTATCCAGCGGCGCCTCGAGCTGTTTCAGCAGGTCGTCGAACCGTTTCTGAACCGGGCGATTGTCGCGAAATTCCACGGGCCAGGCCGCTTTCCACTCTTCACGTGCGGTCTGGTGTATGCGTTCGGCCGCTTTCCAGTCAATGTTATTCCAGTCGGCGTTGTCGAGGAATGTGCCTAGCTGATCGCAAATCGTCTTGCGGGTTTCCAGGTTTGCCTGTTTCAGCCCGGACTTGGCAGAGAAATAGGCCTTGCAGGGCTCATACGCCTGATCCGAGGCCTGCTTGAACCGTGACCACAAGTCGCGATCGGAAGAACCTCCCAAACCCCGCCACTCATTCTGCAGTTCCTTGATTCGCTCAGCCTTGGCTTCCGGTTCCATGGGCTGGTTTGCCAGGTATTCCATCTGTTCGCAGAGCGACTCCTGTTTCGGGCGCGTTGCAAAGCCCTGCCAGTCTGTCAGTTCGCGAAGCTGGCCGCCGAGCAGGTGCATTCGTGGTTGCAGTGATTTGCCGTGGCGATGATCAAGGCCTTTTGCGAGTTGTTGTGCGGCCTTGAAGTGCTGGCGGGACTCCTTCAACTGCTTGGATTCGAGAGCTTCCTCCAGCTTATCCAACACCTGCCGAAGCGAATCAGCCAAGGCCTTCTGTTCTTCCGAGTCTGGCTTGTTGGTTTTTGCAGGGCGGGGTTTTCCCGCAAGGCGATTCAGAGCGTCCAGCAAGGTGGGGCGCCTGAAATCGCGGGGCCAGTCGACGGTTTCCAGTATCACCCTGGCTTGATCGGTCTGCTTGCTATCATCGGTGTCACTGCTGTCGGTGGCTTGCAACGCCATGATCTCGTCGCGGTGCTGGCCGAGGCGCTTGACTGCGGATATATAACTCCGCAGCGACTGCATCAGGTTCTCGTAGGTTTTCTGTTCCTGTTTCTCCACCTGGGTGTCCCGGGTGGCTTCCAGCCAGCGGTTCTCCTGGGTTTTCTGCAAGGCATCCAGGGAGGCCAGGGAGGGTTCCAGGTCCGGATCCTGATGTTTCAGTTCGTCAAGGGTGTCTTCCAGTAAGGACAACGTTTCCGCCCGTTGGCTCTTTTGCTCTTGCTGATGCCTCAGCTGATCCTTTTCGGCCTGCATCTCGCGCAGCCGTTCGCGGCATTGGTGAACAGCCTGCAGGAACTCCGTGGTTTGTTCCTGTGAGGCCTGAGCTTCAACATCAGCCCACTTTTGGAGGAGTGCGTCCAGACGCGCCTCAAATAACTTCGTGTCGTCGCTGCGGGCCTGCTCAACCGCATGACGCACGATGGTTTGAATGGTTTCGGCCAGTTTTCGTTGTCGATCTTCGTCGTCGCGAATACGTTGCAGCTTCTGGCGAACGATTTGATAGACCCCTTTGTCCTTGCCTTTGGCAAGCTTCTGGACGCGCTGCAGGGTGGCTTTTTCTGTCAGTGCTTCCGCCGCCTCGCTGCGTATACCTGCTGTCAGGCCGCCAATGGCCAGTACCTCGAGTTCGCCTTCGGACGGGTTGGCTTTCAGTGCTTCTGCCTGCAGCTCTCGTTGGTCATCCTGCCTGCTTGTCTTGTCGGCCTCTTCCTTCGTAGCTTCCTTGCGAGGGGTAACGGCAGTCGCGGTTGCTTTGCGATTTCCAAACAGTTTCTGGATGAATGCGGCCATGGGGTTATCCTTTGATATTGAAACCAGTTCCCGGTGCCGGCAAAGTAAGCAGGCACCAGCCATCGGCGTTGTCCGGAGTTCCGGGTGCCGGGTACGTCAGCTGATCGATCCATGGAATTGAACGGTCAGCTGTATCAGGTGGGGGCTAGTCTAGCGTTTTGTCGGCATTTGCGGGAAGAGTCTGAATGGGAAAAGCATCAAATCCGGAAGATCAGGACCACAAGGCGCGTTCCGCCGCGTTGCGACTGCTCGCCAGACGGGAGCACAGCCGTTTGGAACTCGCGCTTAAGCTCAAGCAGAGGAAGATCGAATCGGATGTTATTGAGCAGGTTCTGGACGACTATGAAACCGAAGGTTGGTTGAGTGATGAGCGATTCGCGGAGGTCTATGCCCGGCAGCGGATGGATCTGGGCTACGGGCCGCTGAGAATCCAGGCTGAACTCCAGCAAAGGGGTATCCAGGAGCCGCCGTCCTGCGTCCGGGAAATGAACGACACGGACTGGTCCGACCGGGCGACGCTGCTTCGGGAGAAGCGGTTCGGGCTCAGCGATATCCGCGATGACTGGGATGAAAAAGCTCGCCAGGCCCGCTTTCTTGCCCGTCGGGGGTTTTCCTCCGAGCACGTGGAAAGCGCGCTTGAGCAACGGCTATAGCGTTGGTGGGACGAAACCGAATTCCTCTGGCAGCGACGCCCTGATGTCGCTGTTGTTTTCCTTGCCATCGACGGGCCCGACAATCTTTTCCATACCCTCCAACTCTTTGAACCAGGGCTTTTCCTCAGTTTCCGCTACCTTTGTTGGCTCCGTCAGCCAGGCCAGGAAATCGTAGTAGCGGCGTATGTTCTGAACGTAAATCACCGGTTCATGCCCCCTGGCGTAGCCAAACCGCGTTTTGGAATACCATTCCTTCTGGGCCAGCAGAGGCAGGAATTCCTTGACGTCCATCCAGCGGTCAGGGTTTCTGCCGGCCCCCTCGGTCAGTCTGCGGGCATCCTCCACGTGCCCCCAGCCAACGTTATAGGAGGCGAGGGCAAACCAGGTCCGGTCCGGTTCGGGAATGCGATCGGGGACCCGGCTATGCACGATGGTGAAATACTTTGCGCCACCCTGGATGCTTTCCTCGGCATCGAGACGATTATTGATGCCGATATGGCTGGCTGTGTTCCGCGTTAACATCATCAGGCCGCGAACACCGGTCGGCGAGACTGCATTAGGGCGCCAGTGGGACTCCTGGTAGCCCATGGCGGCCAGCAGTCGCCAGTCCAGTTCGTAGGTCTTGGCGTAATCGCGAAACAGGCTTTCGTACTTGGGCAGGCGGTTTTCCACGTGATGAACAAAGGTCCGCGCGCCAACATAGTCCAGGCGGTCGAGATGACCGTAGAATCGCTCGGAAATATGCGCCAGTGTGCCGTCGTCCCGCAGCTCCTGAATAAACTGTTCTGCGGCATTGGCCAGACTCTGGTCCTGCTCGCTGGGAAAGAGCCACAGTAATGGTTCGGGCTCTCCGAGGCTGAACGCGCTCTTGACCTTCGGGAAGAACACATGGTTCAGCTCGAGTTCGTTGGAGGATACGATGGCCAGCGGGAACTCGCCGGACTCCACGCGTGAGAGGATGCCAGCCGCGTCCAGGCCGGCGTGCATGGTCCACTGCAGGCCGCTGTTGTTGGCGCTGAACTGTTCCAATTGGTGTTCGTGATTGCTGTCCGCCACCAGATGGATAGTCTGCCCCTCAAGATCCTCCAGGGATTCCGGGCGGTCAACTTCGCGGTTATAGACCACCACGGATTCGGCTTCGATGCCGTTGGCAACCTTCTGGTAGCGCTGCTGAAAATCGGGGCGCGAGGACAGCCCTGCCAGACCGATGTGAGCGTAGTCCTGATCGAGTATCGACAGCACGCTGGTGTTGTCCTTCGCAACGCGAACCTTGAGCTCAACGCCCAGGTCCTCTGCGAACAGGCGCGCCAGTTCGTAGTCATAACCAGTGGGGCCATCACGGCCTTCAAAATAAACCGATGGCGCATTCCGGGTGATAACGTGGAGCACACCCTCGGAACGGATCTCCTGAAGAGTGCTTGGCCTTGAGCATCCTGCAACTGTCAGGATTATTGACAGTAGGCAGGTGAATTTCGCGATGGCCGTGTACGGCTGACGACGGTTCTTAGGCAAATTCCTGAACTCCCTTGATGCAGGACGCTGAGTGTTACGGTGTTTCCCCTGATGTCCGATCACTCCCTGCTACCTCGCTCGCACTTCTTGCATTACTAAAAAGCAGCAAGTGGCATGCCAGCACAGCTTTGGGGAGTTTAACCGATGTTCACTCAATACGGAGCCTCCCTGGCTCATCTGTAATGATCCCCGGTCATACTGGGGTGGTCAATGAATCTGCTCAGTTAATGTGCAAAACAATGTAAATTATAGCGGCCGGTTTATAACCTTTTGACGCTGTATCCCGGTGCGTGTTTCAAGTATCATTGCGGCCTTTCAGATGGCCGGCCTTTTCCTGTTTGCCTTGTACTCCGTCGATACGGAACACAGGATGCTGCACCGGCTCCCAGTCTCGCGCGTACAGGTTTTGATCATGCTTGAACTTCGCGGCGCTCCCGCGCTCTCGCCCTTTCGTTCCCGCAAGCTGCATACTCGCCTCCAGGACATCGTGCCTGCGGTGGAACATGTGTATGCCGAGTTCATGCACTTCACGGATCTTGAGTTCCCGCTGTCCGAATCCGATCAGGCGGTACTTGATCGCCTGCTGACATACGGTCCCAGTGTTTCCGCCGAAGAGCCTGATGGCGTGCTTTTCCTGGTGGTTCCGCGCCCGGGCACCCTTTCACCCTGGTCAAGTAAAGCGACGGACATCGCCCGCAACTGTGGCCTGCGGCAGATTCGGCGGATTGAGCGGGGTATCGCCTATTACGTGAAAGCCAATCGCAAGCTGAGCCTCGAGCAGCGGGAGAAGATTGCGGGGTTGCTTCACGACCGCATGACCCAGAAAGTCTTCCACGAGATGGGCGGTGCGGAATTGTTGTTCCATACCGACGAGCCGCGCACCCTTAACCGAGTTCCGGTGCTTTCTGGTGGGCGTCAGGCACTGGTAGATGCCAATCGCTCACTGGGCCTGGCGCTGGCTGAAGATGAGATCGATTACCTGGTGAAGTCCTTCTCGGACCTGGAACGTGATCCCACCGATGTTGAGTTGATGATGTTCGCGCAGGCCAACTCAGAACATTGCCGCCACAAGATTTTCAACGCCTCCTGGGATATCGACGGCGAAGGGCAGGAGAAATCCCTGTTTGCGATGATTCGCAATACCTTTGAGATGAACAGCGAGGGCGTGCTTTCCGCTTATAAGGACAACGCGTCGGTCATCGCCGGCAGCCGTGGGGGGCGTTTCTTCCCGGAGCCCGAAACCGGTGTGTATCGCTATCATGAGGAAGATATCCATATCCTGATGAAAGTGGAAACCCACAACCATCCGACCGCGATAGCGCCGGCGGCTGGTGCTGCAACCGGTTCTGGTGGTGAGATCCGTGATGAAGGGGCAACCGGGCGTGGTTCCAAGCCGAAGGCGGGCCTCAGCGGGTTCACGGTATCCAACCTTAACATCCCGAATGACCCGCAGCCCTGGGAACTTGGTTACGGGAAGCCGGAACGAATTGCCTCGCCTCTGGATATCATGATTGAAGGTCCCATTGGCGGTGCTGCCTTCAACAATGAGTTCGGCCGTCCCAATCTCGCCGGGTATTTCCGGACCTTTGAGGAAGTGGCGCCCGGTGCCGGTGGCGAAGAGGTACGCGGTTATCACAAGCCCATCATGATCGCTGGCGGCCTGGGTAATATCCGGGCGAACCATGTGGAGAAAGGCAATATTCCTGTGGGGGCCAAGTTGATCGTCCTCGGCGGCCCGTCCATGTTGATTGGTCTGGGCGGCGGCGCTGCATCGTCCATGGATTCCGGATCCAGTAACGAGAACCTGGACTTTGCGTCGGTCCAGCGGGATAACCCGGAAATGGAACGTCGCTGCCAGGAAGTGATTGATCGTTGCTGGCAAATGGGCGACGACAACCCCATATGCTTTATTCATGACGTGGGAGCTGGCGGCCTGTCCAACGCCATGCCGGAACTGGTCAAGGACGGTGGTCGCGGTGGCCGTTTCGAACTGCGTGACATTCCCAGCGACGAGCCGGGCATGTCGCCCCTGGAGATCTGGTGTAACGAATCCCAGGAACGTTACGTGATGGCGGTGGCGCCGGAGAACCTTGAACAGTTTGATGCCCTGTGCCGCCGTGAGCGTTGCCCCTATGCGGTGATCGGCGAAGCCACCGAGGCCCACCATCTGGAACTCGGGGATTCGTATTTCGACGACCGCCCGGTTGATCTGCCGATGGACGTTCTGTTCGGCAAGCCGCCCCGCATGCACCGCAGCGTGTCACGCTCCTCATTCACTAAGCCCATATTTGATTCCACAAAAATTGATCTGAACGATGCGGTAAGCCGTGTTCTGAGGCTGCCGTCGGTGGGCTCAAAGAGTTTTCTGATCACCATTGGTGACCGGACCATCACGGGGCTTGTCGCGCGTGACCAGATGGCGGGCCCCTGGCAGGTGCCTGTCAGTGATGTGGCGGTTACCTCGTCGTCTTTTGATGTGAAAACAGGCGAAGCCATGGCCATGGGTGAGCGCACACCGGTTGCGGTTATCGATGCGCCTGCATCCGGGCGCATGGCAGTGGGCGAAGTGATTACCAACCTGGCGGCCGCCCCTGTCGCCAAATTGTCGGATATTCGGCTGTCCGCCAACTGGATGGCCGCGGCAGGGCACCCGGGTGAGGATGAAAACCTCTATGAAACCGTTCGTGCGGTTGGTATGGAGCTTTGTCCTGCACTGGGTATCACCATTCCGGTGGGCAAGGATTCCATGTCCATGAAGACGGTCTGGGAAGAGGATGGCGGCGAGCAAAAAAGTGTTACGGCCCCGTTGTCGCTGATCATCAGCGGTTTCGCACCGGTGACGGATGTGGACAGAACATTGACCCCTCAGCTGGCGACAGATGCGGGCGATACAGATCTGATTCTGGTTGATCTTGCGGCGGGACAGAACCGCCTCGGTGGTTCGGCACTGGCGCAGGTCTACCGGCAGGTGGGTGCGGTAGCACCGGATCTGGACGACCCGGAAGACATCAAGGCGTTTTTCGCGGTTATCCAGGGCCTGAGCGCAGACAGCAAGCTGCTGGCGTATCATGACCGTTCGGATGGTGGCCTGTTCGTCACCCTGGCTGAGATGAGCTTTGCCGGGCACACCGGTATCGACATCAAACTCGATGGTCTTGCGGAGGATGCGTCCCAGTTCGCTCGTGAGCTCTTCAATGAGGAACTTGGCGCCGTGATCCAGGTTCGTCGGGAGGATACCGGGTTTGTACTACAGCAGTTTTCGGCAGCGGGTCTTGGTGACCACACCTCAGTGATCGGTACCGTCAACCAGGACGACCACATCCGCTATACCTTTGAGGGACAGTCGGTCATATCACGACCGCGGGCGGACCTGCAGCGTCTTTGGGCGGAAACCAGCTATCGCGTGCAGTCGCTCCGTGACAACGCCGATTGCGCTCAGGAGGAGTTCGACAACCTGCTGGACAGCAGTGACCCGGGGCTTCACGCGGAACTGACGTTCGACCTCAACGACGATGTTTCCGCGCCATACATCAACACAGGGGCCAGTCCTCGCGTGGCGGTGCTGCGGGAGCAGGGTGTTAATGGACAGGTTGAAATGGCCGCCGCCTTTGACCGTGCCGGGTTCGAGTCCGTGGATGTTCACATGAGTGACCTGCTCTCCGGCCGGGTTTCCCTGGAAGGGTTTAACAGCATGGTTGCCTGTGGTGGCTTCTCTTATGGGGATGTTCTGGGTGCAGGTGAGGGCTGGGCCAAGTCCATCCTGTTCAATGATCGGGTTCGTGATCAGTTTGCCGCATTCTTCAACCGTCAGGACACCTTGGCACTTGGCGTTTGTAACGGTTGTCAGATGCTGTCCAACCTGCACGAACTGATTCCCGGCAGCGAAGGCTGGCCGCGTTTCGTACGTAACCAGTCGGAGCAGTTCGAAGCCCGGTTGGTGATGGCGGAGGTGCCCGCTTCTCCGTCGGCGTTCATGGAAGGCATGGCCGGCTCCAGGATGCCGATAGCGGTTGCCCATGGTGAGGGCAGGGTTGAGTTCCCGGCTGGAACGTCTGCAGACCAATTGAGTGATAGCGAGCTGATCGCGCTGCGCTACGTGGATAACCGCGGCGAGGTCACCACACGTTACCCATGGAACCCTAACGGATCTGAGGCGGGCATAACCGGTGTGACCACAAGGGATGGACGGGTCACCATCTTGATGCCCCATCCCGAACGGGTATTCAGAACCTCCCAGCTTTCGTGGCACCCTGCCGATTGGGGTGAAGACGCGCCATGGATCCGAATGTTCCGTAATGCGAGGCGTTGGTTCAGCTAAAGCCATAGCCTGAGCTAAAAAAGCCGGCCCCGGACGCACCATAAAGGTGACTCATCCAGGGCCGGCTTTTTTGTTTCTGGCGACGGGAGTTTTCAAGAATTTTCAAGGGAAATTTTTGTTTATAAGTGCGAAAATCCCCTTGACTCAAACGGTTTATGCACATTCCTGGTGCCATGCTGTGTGCAATGTGCACAAAGCACTGGGTTTAGGTTCATTTTTTATTCGACAACTATAACTATATGAAATATAAGAACTTAATTAAGTAGGTGAATTTGTCGCCAATTTAACAAAAGTGCAGTAATTCCGGGGGATGGGGGCATGTTCCCCAAAACTTTCCCCAGAGTTATCCACAGATTCTGTGGGTAAGTAGCTAAATGCTTAATCTGTACAAAAATTATCCGTTGGAAGGGTGTCGGAATGGCCCGATTCTGTTCTGACACAACGGTGTTCAAGGGAGGATCTGACGAATGTACAAGATGTGTTATTTCGTGCCTGAGAGTCATCTTGAAACGACCAAAAGCGCCCTTTTTGAAGTGGGTGCCGGGCGTATTGGAGATTACGATTGCTGTGCCTGGCAATGTAAAGGTCAGGGGCAGTTTCGTCCGCTGGATGGCAGCGAGCCTTTTTTGGGCCAGGCAGGGGAAATTGAGCGTGTGGACGAATTCCGCGTTGAGCTGGTGTGCAAGGACGACCTTATTCAGGCGGCACTTCGAGCGTTGAAACAGGCGCATCCCTATGAAGAGCCCGCCTACGAGGTGTTTCGTATGGAAGCGCTGTAGTGGCGGCCAGGCGTGGATATTTAGGCACGAGGCCCCATCCGGTACCGAATGTCGTCCACATGCACTGGGAAGTGCTCATTGCGAACGTCTTCCACATAGAGCTCAAGGGTGCGACGGACAGTGGGGAACGACAGCTCATCCCAGGGAATGTCTTCCAGCGCAAACAGCTGGGTTTCCAGCGACTCTTCGCCGGCCCCGAAGTCTTCGCTGGTGAGGGTGGCGCGATAGAACATGTGTACCTGATCAATGTGTGGCACATGAATGATGGTGTAGAGATTGTCCACCGTCACTTCTGCAAGCGCCTCTTCCCGGGTTTCCCTGGTGGCCGCTTCGAGGGTGGTTTCCGAGTTTTCCATAAACCCTGCAGGCAGCGTCCAGTAACCATAGCGGGGCTCGATAGCGCGGCGGCATAGCAGAACCCGCCCTTTCCAGACGGGAACCGTACCGGCGACGATGCGGGGATTCTGGTAATGTATGGTTTCACAACTGATGCACACGTAGCGGTGGCGATTGTCGCCTTGGGGGATGCGCTGTTCGACAGGATGGCCGCATGTGCTGCAGTATTTCATCTGTTTCACCATATACTGGACAAATGTGTGTTGGTAGCAAGTGTAACTATCTGCGCTGCCGGTGTCTCATTCAACAGTCAGAAGTCTTAACGGAGCCGTGTTTTGCGCGATCTTCTCACCAAACGCCTGTCAGGCTATGTACCCCGTTTGTTGACATTGGATTACCCCGAAGCAGCCGTACTCGTCCCGGTCACCAATGACCACGGAAACCCTGAAATCGTGTTTACCCTGAGGTCGGAAAACCTGAGTACCCACCGGGGGCAGGTGTCTTTCCCAGGCGGGCGGCGCGATCCGGAAGACCATTCCCTGGCCGATACCGCGCTGCGCGAGACCCACGAGGAAATCGGGCTGCCACCAGACCAGGTGGAACTGATTGCGCCGCTGAGCCAGGTCATGTCGCTGCATCAGATTCTCGTAACGCCTTACGTAGGGGTGATACCCGGCGATCACCCTCTTCAAGCCAATCCTGCGGAAATCGATAGTATTTTCCGGGTGCCCGTTGAGTTTTTCCTGGACGACAATCGAGAACGCACAGATCCGCTCAACTTCCTCAACAATACCTTCTATGTCCCCTGTTATCGCTGGGAACGCTATCAGATATGGGGCCTGTCTGCGGTCGTTCTGGTGGATTTCCTCAATGCGGTTTACGACGCCGGTATTGATTTGCTGGAGCCGCCGCCGAAACGCTGACCAGCGTCTCCTGACCCCTCCTTTCGAGTTCTCCTCTTTTTTTCGCGTTTATCAGCGGGCCCATTTCTTGGGCCCGCTGACGTTTTATGTGTCCCTGAATGCTCAAGTGTTAGACAAAGGTCTAATATGCTTGTAAATCGATCAGGTATTACATGGTGAATACTGTATGCAAACGACAAAAAGGAGTTGCGTCGTGGGGTGCGATCAATGAAAAAAATTCAAACCGAGAAAAACCTGCCGGAGTTGATTTACGACTCTGTGGTCAATGCGATCGTTGAAGGTTTGCTTAAGCCGGGTGAGCGGGTCACACAAGAGACGCTGGCCGAGAGACTTGATGTCTCGCGGTTGCCGGTAAGCCAGGCTATGCAGCGTCTGCGTGATGACGGGTTTCTGTCAGCGGTAGGGCGTCGGGGCCTGATGGTGTCGGTGCTTGATGAGAGTTTTGTGGCGCAGCTGTACGAATTCCGGTGTGGGATCGATCTGGTGAGTGCCGGGCTTGCCGCCCAGCGAGTGGATGCCGGGGCGCGAAAGCGAGGTGAGGACATCATTGCCGAAGGTTTCGCGGCAGGGAAAGCACATGATCTCCCCGCTCTGATCGATGCTGACATGCGCTTTCATGGCTTCATCTACGAGCTGGCGGGTAACACCTTCATCCTTGACTCAATGGAGGCGCACTGGAACCACGTAAGGCGCGTCATGAGTGACATTCTCATTGTCGAGAAAAACCAGAAACAGATCTGGGAAGAGCACGAGGCAATACTGAACGCGGTATTGGCCGGTGATGCACGGACTGCTGAAACACTTGCCAGAGAGCATGTGGAAACCGCATCAAAATGGCTTCAGAAAGAGATTCAAATCTGCCGTGAACCCCTGAAAAGAAGCGGGAGCACGATTAGTTAATCCAAGGAGAACGCGATGCAAAACAATGACAAAAATGCAGCTGTGATTCGGGTAATGTTGGCAAAAATCGGTCTGGATGGTCACGATCGCGGCATTAAAGTGGTCGCTCGTGCTCTGCGTGATGCCGGCATGGATGTGGTCTATACCGGACTGCATCGCACGCCTGAAGAAGTCGTGGACGCTGCCATTCAGGAAGACGTGGACATCCTCGGCATCAGCCTGCTGTCCGGTGCGCACATGCACATTTTCCCCAAGGTACTGGAGCTTCTGAAAGACAAGGAAGCTGAAGACATGATCGTTGCCGGTGGCGGTGTCATCCCCGACGACGATGTCAAAGAACTCTACCAGATGGGCGTCCACAAGATTCTTCTTCAGGACACTCCTCCGCAAGAAATCATCGATTCGTTCCGGCAAATGGTCGCAGATCGAGGTGCCCGATAGTCAGGGCCGTGGCCGCAGATTTCCTCAGACGACAACCAATAACAATATCAGGAGTCTCCGATGGAAGAGTGGAATTTTCCCCCCAGTTATCGCAACGACTATTTTCCGGATACGAACAGTCCCTACTGGTTCCGGGACCGGGAGACGATGGACCCGGAAAAACGCGATGAGTTGATTGTTGCGCGCATCCGCGAGGTGATGGCCTATGCCTACGACCACTCGCCATTTTACCAGCGCAAATGGGATGAGGCCGGTATAAAGGCCAATGACATCCGTACCCTCGCAGACTTCGAGGAAGTGCCTGTCGTCACCAAACAGGAGTTGCGAGATTCCCAGGCGAAAAATCCGCCTTTCGGCGATTACCTTTGCTGCCCCGAAAGCGACATCCATCATATTCACGGCACTTCCGGTACCACCGGCCGACCCACCGCGTTTGGCATTTCCAGGCGTGACTGGGAAACCATCGCTAACAATCATGCCCGGATCATGTGGGGTATGGGCCTGCGACCCGGTGATACGGTGTTTGTGGCGGCGATCCTGAGCCTTTACATGGGGTCGTGGGGGGCGTTGATCGGGGCTGAAAGACTGGGTTGCAAAGCCTTCCCCTTCGGCGCTGGTGCACCCGGGATGACCGCGCGAGCGGTAACCTGGCTCGGGATGATGAAGCCTGCCGGACTTTATTCAACACCCTCTTATGCCTTGAGGCTGGCGGAAGTAGCCCGCGAGGAAGGGGTCGACCCGAGAGAGTTTGGTATCAAGGTGCTGTTTTTCTCTGGTGAACCGGGTGGCTCTATTCCGTCGATCCGGGACAAGATTCAGGGTATCTACGGTGCCAAGGTGGTTGACTGCGGAACCATGGCGGAGCTGACGCCCTGGATGCACGCTTCTGGCAGCGCAGACACCGAGGGCATGCTGCTTTGGCAGGACATGGTCTACACCGAAGTGGCAGACCCCAACACCCATCGCCGGGTGCCATACGGCGATCAGGGAACGCCGATCTACACCCATCTCGAGAGAACGTCCCAGCCGATGATCCGGATGGTTTCCGGCGATCTGACCCATTGGGTGATGGAAGACAATCCCTGTGGACGCACCTATCCCAGACTGCCAAAAGGCATCTACGGCCGGATCGATGACATGTTCCAGATCCGCGGTGAAAACGTGTATCCCAGCGCCATTGCGGAAGTTCTGGAAGGCCTTTCCGGTTATGGCGGCGAGCATCGGATCATCATTTCACGGGGCGGCTCTATGGATGAGTTGGCTGTCAAAGCGGAGTTTAACCAGGAGGTTGCTGACAGGGGGCCGGAAGCAGTCAGATCCCTGGGTGAGAAGGCTGAGGCTGAACTGAGCCGGATACTGGGTGTGCGCGCACGGGTCGTCATGGTTGACCCCGAGACCTTTCCTCGCACGGACTTCAAGGCCCAGCGTGTCGTCGACGATCGCGACCTTTACCAGAGCCTCAACCAGAAGCGAGGAGGTTAAATGATTAACCGCATACCCTCGATGAAGCTCGCTGAGCGCGTGCGGGAAGGACATCTTCGCGCCATCGCCCGGCTTATTACCCGCGTTGAAAACGGCGGTGGTGCGGAGGTCCGCGAGGCGCTGGCCGAGCTATACAAAAGCACCGGCAACGCCCATGTAGTGGGGATTACCGGAGTGCCGGGAGCAGGCAAGTCCACCCTTGTCACGCAACTGGTTCATGAGTACCGGGCCAGCGGCCGCAAGGTCGGCGTCGTTGCAATTGATCCCTCCAGCCCGTACTCCGGCGGTGCGATCCTCGGTGACCGTATCCGCATGGGCGACCTGGTGTCCGACCCCGGCGTTTTCATCCGCAGCATGGCCACCCGGGGAACCCTGGGCGGCCTCGCCAGGCCAGCCCTGGATGCAGTTGATCTTCTGGATGCAGGCGGCTTTGACGTGGTCCTGATCGAGACGGTCGGTGTGGGGCAGGACGAGGTCGATATTGTCCGTGCCGCCCACACGACCGTGGTCGTCAACGCGCCCGGGCTGGGCGACGACATCCAGGCCATCAAGGCCGGCGTTCTGGAGATCGCCGATGTTCACGTGGTGAGCAAGGCGGACCGGCCGGACTCCAACAAAACCATTCAGGAACTCAAGGCCATGCTGATGATGAGCCTGGAGCCGGGCGAGGGAATCTGGCGGGTGCCCGTGGTGCCTACCAGTTCCGAAAAGCATACCGGTTTTGACGACCTGATGGCCGCCATTGATCGTCACGCTGAGTACCTGGAAAAAAGCGGCGAAATCACTCAGCGGCGGCACCAGATTGCATTAACCCGGGTGGTAAAGGTTGCTGAAGAGATTGTCCGGGATAATTTTGCACGTGACAGCAGGTCGCAGACCGAAGAGCTGCTCAAGAAGGTTACCCAGCGCGAACTGGACCCTCACGGAGCCGCAGTAACCTTGTTAAAAGCCATGAAGGAGACCATTCATGAAGCGCACTGATCAGTATGACCCAACTGCACTCAAGCACATCGAAAAAGAGTTTGACCAGTGGGAACAGAACGAGGTGTCGTCCTTTATCAAGCGGGCGCCGGAGAGCAAGCCGGAGTACACCACCGCTTCGGGAATGCCGACGAAACGCACCTACACGCCACTGGACCTGAGAAATACGCCCTTTGAGGATATTGGTTTCCCTGGGCAATACCCGTTTACGCGAGGGCCATACCCCACCATGTACCGGGGCAGGAACTGGACCATGCGCCAGATTGCCGGCTTTGGAACAGCGAGGGAAACCAACGGTCGCTTCAAGTACCTGATCGCCCAGGGCCAGACCGGTCTGTCGATTGATTTCGACATGCCCACGCTGATGGGTTACGACTCCAGCCATTCGATGAGCCAGGGAGAGGTAGGCCGTGAGGGGGTTGCCATTGACACATTGGCTGATATGGAGGAGTTATTTGATGACATTGATCTGACCAAAATATCGGTTTCCATGACGATCAATCCGTCTGCGTGGATACTCTATGCGATGTACATTGCCTTGGCTCAGAAGCGAGGCTATGACCTAAATGACCTGTCGGGCACGATCCAGAACGATATCCTCAAGGAGTACATCGCCCAGAAGGAGTGGATATTCCCGGTGCGCCCATCAGTTCGCTTGGTCCGTGACTGCATTCAGTACGGTTCCGAAAACATGAAACGCTACAACGCCATCAATATCTCCGGATATCACATATCCGAAGCCGGCTCCACCGCCGTGCAGGAAGTGGCCTATACGATGGCTACGACCATGGAATACGTCAAGACGGCAATCGACGCGGGAGTTGATGTCAACGAATTCGGTCCTCGCCTCTCGTTCTTCTTCGTAAGCCAGGCTGATTTCTTCGAGGAAATTGCCAAATTCCGCGCGGCCCGTCGGGTTTACGCCAAGATTATGCGTGAGAAATTTGGCGCCACCAAGCCGGAGGCAAGTCGCCTGCGCTTTCACGCCCAGACTGCGGCCGCAACCCTGACCAAGCCGCAATACACCATCAACCCGATCCGTACCGCGCTTCAGGCACTGTCTGCGGTACTGGGTGGCGCCCAATCCCTGCACACCAACGGCATGGATGAAGCGTTCGCTATTCCAACGGAAGAGGCGATGCGTATTGCCCTGCGAACCCAGCAGATCATCGCCTACGAGACCAATATCACTCAGGTGGTGGACCCATTGGGCGGTTCCTACTATGTCGAGAATCTTACCGATGAGATCGAGAAGGAAGTCTGGAAGATTCTCGACGAAGTGGAAGAGCTCGGTGGCACGCTGCAGTGCATCGACGACGGCTACTTCCAGAGGGGCATCTCCGATTCCGCCTACGATTTCGCGCTGCGCAAGGCCAGCGGTGAGCGTCCGGTTATCGGCGTCAACATGTTCGTGCAGGACGAAGAGGATGTTGAAATCGAAACCCATCCCCACGATCCGGAAACCGAACGCCGGCAGATTGAACGCCTGAATAAGGTCAAGGACAATCGCGACGAGGAGAAAGTTCAAAGCATGCTCAAGCAACTGAAAGAGCAGGCCGAGGACGAATCGGCCAATCTCATGCCCATCACCATCGAACTGGTGAAAGAGGGCGCCTCGATGGGCGATATTGTTGAAACCCTGAAAGGGATATGGGGAACCTATCGCGAAAAACCTGTAATCTGACCGGCTTTGAATACTGACAGAACCGGTTCACGGGAGACATGAATGGTCAGGCTCACCAAGATCTATACGAAAACCGGAGACAAGGGCGATACCGGTCTTGGCGACGGCAGCCGCGTCGCCAAGCATGACCTGCGTGTGGAAGCCTACGGTACGGTGGATGAGGCCAACGCAGTGATTGGTCTCGCGCGACTGCATGTGGACGACGAACTGGACGTGATACTGGCACGCATCCAGAACGACCTGTTTGATGTCGGGGCGGATCTGTGTACCCCGATCGTGGAGAACCCGAAATACCCGCCACTGAGGCTTGCCGAGGGCAAGACCGTTGAGCTTGAGCAGGAGATCGACCGGTTCAACGCGGATATTCCGTCGCTTCGCTCCTTTATCCTGCCCGCGGGCAATGCGGCCGCAACGTATCTACATCATGCGCGTACCGTGACGCGGCGCGCTGAGCGTATCATTGCTCAGCTACAGGAAGAGCAGGACATCAGCCCGTTGGTTCTGGCATACATGAATCGGCTGTCTGATTTGCTGTTCGTCCTTGCCAGACACGCCAACAACCAAGGTAAGGACGACGTGCTTTGGGTGCCGGGAAAATAATGCTGGCCCGAGACCAAGGTATTGAAGCGTGAATTTGTCGCCGCTGGAACATGGAGGCCGGCTACGGGCCGCCGCAAAAACGTGGGGCACCCCGCTGGATCAATGGCTGGACCTGTCCACCGGTATCAATCCGCATGGGTGGCCGGTTCCGGCGATCCCGGAAGAGGTCTGGCGTCGCCTGCCGGAGCCAGACGATGGCCTGGAGCCACTCATCAGGCAATGGGTGGGTGCACCGGACGGCGCCGCATGTATGGCCCTGGCTGGTAGCCAGGCGGCAATCATGCACTTGCCCCGTTTACGAAAGCCGTGCCGGGTAGGTGTGCCCTCTCCGGGGTACCAGGAGCATGGTCATAACTGGGCTGCTGCCGGTCATCGGGTGATCGAGATTGGCAATGATCAGCTAGAGGAAGATGACGAAAGCTGGCTGGACGAGCTGGACGAGCTGGACGTGCTGGTGTGGATCAATCCAAATAATCCCACTGGCCAGGTTGTTGATCCGGACCGGTTGCTGAGCTGGCATCAGCGACTTCAGCGTCGTGGTGGGTGGCTGATTGTAGACGAGGCGTTCGTCGATGCCACTCCGGAACTCAGTGTCGGGCATGCGACCGATAAACCCGGTCTTATCGTCATGAGATCCCTGGGTAAGTTTTTCGGCCTGGCGGGCCTGCGGGCCGGGGCTGCGGTGGGAGACCCGGATATTGTTCGCCGATTGAGCGCAGTGATCGGGCCCTGGTCAATCAGTGGCCCTGCGCGATTTATCATGGGCCAGGCGCTGGCGGACACCCAGTGGCAGGCGGCGACGATGGAGCGGCTGCACAGTGAAAGCCAGCGGTTGGCGGACTGCCTGTCGCGGCACGGCTTTGAAGGAGCCGCAGGAACGGCGCTCTTTCGATACGTTCGGCATGGCCGGGCGGCGGACATTGCAGGCGAACTCGCACGGCGAGGAATCCTCGTTCGGGAGTTTGAGAAGCCTGCTGCACTGCGGTTTGGATTGCCCGGTTCGGAACCAGAATGGACCCGGTTAGACCAGGCATTGTATTTGAGTCATCTGTATTGATTTAGCACATAAGGGCTGCTAGTTTGGCGCCCGATTCGATGAACACCGTGTTCAGGTAACGCTTTTTTGCGGTATCCCCGCCGGAAAGCGTAAAACGGGAAGTCGGTTAAAGTCCGACGCTGCCCCCGCAACGGTAAGCGAGCTAAAGGCAATCGAAAAAAGCCACTGTGCGTCATGCATGGGAAGGTGATTGCCCCGGACCGGCCCATCGGCTGATCCACTCGCAAGCCCGGAGACCGGCCTGAATACACACCGGAAGTTGCGGAGGGCGACGGCGGTGGGAGAGTTGCGTCGGTCTCACACCCGTACCCTGACTCGTATCCTGCCTCCCCAATCTCATACTCAAACTCCGCAACACAATAACCATCACGCGGGTGCGCGTGGTTTGCCAGCGAGTGTTGATTATGAGTGATCTGAAATCCGTGCCGGTTCTGTTGTTCGGCCTACCCTTCGTTTTCCTGCCAGTTTCCGACGCACTGGCCGATGAGGAGTATACCGTTGCTGCCCTTGATCCCATTGTTGTAACGGCTACGCTCGGCCCGAAGACCCGGGGCGAGAGTGACTCCTCTGTCACTGTGATTGATGACGAAGATATCCAGCGCCTGCAGCCCCAGACATTTGAGGAGCTGCTGGTGGGCCAGCCTGGTCTGGACATTACCAGCAATGGTTCTTTTGGTAAGAACATCAGCGTTTTCACCCGGGGTACCGGCAGTGAATCCACTGTATTCCTGGTGGATGGTGTGCGCCTTCGCTCCGCCACTACCGGCAGTACCGCCTGGCAATATTTTCCACCACAGATGGTGGAGCGGGTAGAAATTGTTCGTGGCTCCCGCAGTAATCTCTACGGGGCCGATGCCGTAGGCGGTGTTATCCAGGCCTTCACTCATAGTGCAGAAACGGGGAATGAAGGCTGGGTTCAGGCTGGCGGTGGCAACTTTAACACCCAGGAGTATGTGGCCGGTGCGGCCGGTACGGAAGGCCGGATGAAATACAGCCTGAGCGCGAGCCATCTGGAAACCGACGGTACGGCCGTCGTGGAAGGGGGTGATGACAAAGGTTATAGAAACACGTCCGCCCTTGCGTCCGTAGCTCACCAGTTTGATTCCGGGGGGGAAGCCGGGGTTGTTCTCATGCGTGCACAGGGCAACACTGAATTTGAGGGTGGTGACACTGATTTTACCATCCAGACCCTCGGTTTCCGCCTGGACACACCCATCAGCGACTATTGGCGCAGCCGCATCCTGCTGGCGGAATCCCTCGACGAATCCGACAACCGCGATACCTTCGGCAACAGCACCTTCGATACTAAAACTCGCAGCGCGCGCTGGGAGAATCAGATCAGTATTGGGCGTCACGAATACATCGTTGGTGGCGAACTGCTGGTAGATGAAGTTGACAGTACCACCGAATATGACGAATCCAGCCGCACCAATGCCGCCGTTTTCGGTCAGGCTCTGTTGAATTTCGGACCGACCGACTTTCAACTGAGCTTGCGGGCGGACGACAACGAAGCTTTCGGACGTGAAGAAACCGGCGCCGTTGCCATGGGGGTTGATCTGGACCGGAATCATCGGGCTCGGGTGAGTTACAGTACGTCTTTCCGGGCGCCCACCTTCAATGACCTCTACTTCCCCAATTTTGGTAATGCGGATCTGCAACCGGAAACCGCCGGTAGCGTCGAGCTCGGTATTGGCGGGAACTACACACGTTGGTTCTGGGATGCCGCGATTTATCAGACCGACGCTGATGATCTGATTGTATTTACCTTCAAGGACGGACGGTTTGCACCGTTCAACGTAAACGAAGCACGTATTCGGGGGGTAGAGCTGAGTGCTGGCCTGGAATTGGAGGAGTGGACGGTTCAGGCAGCTGCCTCGGTCACCGACCCTCGCAACCGTGAAACCGACAATCGAATTCGTCGCCGTAGCGCCAAACAATTCCGGGTCGATCTGGATCGGGACTTCGGTCGTGTGTCGCTGGGGACCACTGTGAAAGGCCAGGGGTATCGCTACGACGACGCCGATAATGAAGAGCGCATCGCGGGCTTTGTCACTTGGGACCTGCGGGCTAAGTGGGAAATTGACAGCCACTGGACCACGAACCTGACAGTCGACAATGTGCTGGACAGAGAATACTCCACGGCGCAGCGCTTCGACGGACGTGCATACATCGCCGCTGGCCGCACCGCAATGTTGACGATTCGCTACGACCTATGATCAGCCATGGTGAGAGGTAGGGGCATGATTGAGCGCCTGTATCGAACTCTGAGCCGCCCGTTGTTCGGCTGCCTTTCCGGGCTTCTGTTGATGCTGTCCCAACCAGTGTCCGGCGCCACGGTATTTGGGGTAGTGTCTGAGCGTTCCGCTGCGGAGATGGCTGCTGGTGCGGAACGCTTTCTAGCAGCCCAGCCAGATCACCGCATTATTCTGCGAACACCTGAGCAATTGGCAAACCTGGACAACAGCGCTCTCGACGATCTGGTGAGCCAGGCCGATGCCTTGTTGATGGCGGCGGTTTTCGGAGAGCAGGTGGGCCGGATTGAGCGTGCTGTGGGCGAGCAGGCCGCCGTTCGCGAGTTTCCGGTTCTGGGGGTGAATGGCGACAGGGCGCTGACTGTGCTGTCACGGATACAGGGGCGCAAGCCCCTGGAAGGGCTGGATGCCACGACCCTGAACAACCTGATGAAAGCGCCGGACCCCGGCACGGACTTGAAAGCCCATCAGGCAGAGCTTAAGGCCCGCTTCCCCGAACAGGAACCCTGGCTTGAAGGCCGGGCCCTTTACCAGGGACGTACCCCGCAACACCTGGATGCCTTATTGCGTTGGTTGCTTGTTCAGGCGGGTGAAGAGCTTGACGTGCCGGATCTGCCGCCCCGGTCGCTGATCCGCTATTACCGTTATGGGGAAGCTACGGATGGCGCGGCGAACCTTAACCTGCAATCCGGCCCTGTGGTCGCACTTCTGGACCTTGACAGCGGTGACCGCCCCGGCGATCAGGCGCTGCTGGACGCAACCTGTGCAGCCCTGGAATCCAGAGGGATGCAATGCTTTGCAATTCTGTCCCGTTGGGGTGGTGCCAGCCTGGAGGCTGTTCGTGCCCTGAATGAAACGGTAGGCCCGGCGACACTATCCGGTATTGTCAGTCTTCAGGACTTTATTATTGGAGGCGGTGAAGGTCGGCGTCAGGTCACGGAAGCGTTGGTCCGGTTGAATGTGCCAGTGATCAAGGGCTTGCGCCTGGCTTCCCGCACCGCCAATCAATGGCAATTGTCGATCGATGGTATTCCGTCTGACAAGGTTCACTACAAATTGGCGATGCCTGAGCTCCAGGGGGCCAGTCAGCCTATGGTGCTGGCTACGGCGGAGCCGGAAGTGATTGACGACAACACTGGTGTGGCGCTGACTCTGACCCAGCCGGTGCCGGAGCGGGTAGACGCCGTCGCAGACCGCCTGAAACGCTGGCAGGCGCTGCAAGCCAAGGACAACGCCGACAAGCGCGTGGCCATCATCTACTACAATCATCCACCGGGCCGGCAGAATATTGGGGCGGACAATCTCGATGTGCCAGCTTCCCTATACGAAATGCTGCACTGGCTTAAAGCAGAGGGCTACGAAACCGGCCCACTGCCGGAGAGTCCGGAAGCCCTCACCGACCTCCTCCAGCAACGAGGCGTGAGCCTGCCGGATGATCCTCGCGCTCTGAGGGACATGGCCGGTGACGTTGCCTCAATGGCGGGCAGTACCTACCGTGAGTATCTCGAAACCTTGCCCAGGGTTGTCCAGCAGGAAATGGTTCATGGCCCCCTGGGCTATTTGCATGAGCGACTTGAGCAGGCGCATAGGTTGGGCGAAAAAGAATTGGCAACCGGTCTGTTGAGTCGGGGCATTCGTGACTTGCGGCACCTGATTGAACACCTCCAGCACCCGAACCGAAAGGCGGCCCTGAGCCGACTGGACGAGTACGAAGCGCTCTGGCAAGCACGTCTCGATGAAGGTGGTCACAGTGCGAAACTGGATGACAGCCGGGTTGCGCTGGCCGATACGGGCATTCCCGGACTCAAGGGGTGGGGAGAAGCGCCGGGCCAGTCCATGGTGGTGGATGACAGGCTGATTTTCCCTGGGCTTCGATTCGGTAATATTTACATCGGTCCGCAACCGCCCCGGGGCTGGGAAGTGGATGAAGAATTGTTGCACGCCAACACCACCTTCCCCCCGACCCACCAGTACGTGGGTTTCTACCACTGGTTACGGGATCACTACCAGGCTGATGCGCTGGTCTACGTTGGGCGCCACTCAACCAGGGAATTCCTGCCACGCCGCCGTGCTGGTTTGACTGGGGATGACTATCCGGACCTGCTGGGGGGCGACCTGCCATTGATCTATCCTTACATCGTCGACGGTGTGGGTGAGGGCATCCAGGCCAAGCGCCGGGCGCTGGGAGTCATGATCAGTCACCTGACGCCGCCGCTGGCCGCAACGGAGCTTTATGACGAACTGCTGGAGCTCCGACAGCTCGTGGAAACCTGGGAGTCCGCCAATGAGCCCGAGAGCCCTACAAGAGAGCGGGCGCTGAAGATGCTGCGGGAGAAAATCCAGGTGCTGGATATCTCCGACGATCTCGAACAGGAAATCGCTGGCGAGATGGGGTTGTCGGTGGAAGAGGTGTCCCTCGATGAACTTTCACCCGACCTGCTGGTTCATGAAGCCGGCCACTACGTCACTGATATGCAGGAACACTTTATGCCCCTGGGGCTGCACGTGTTTGGCCGGGACTGGAGCACAGACATGGTGGACACCATGCTCGACTCCATGGCGGGTAGGGCCGGCAAGCCAGAGCCAGCCTGGCGCACCGATCTTGAAGCGTCTCCTGCTTCTGAGCGCACCAGCTTTCTCAACGCGTTGAATGGCCGGTTTGTTGCTCCGGGGCAGGGCAACGATCCATTGCGAACGCCGGCGGTATTGCCAACGGGGCGCAATTTTCACGCCTTGTCGGATGACCTGATTCCAACCCGTGTGGCCTGGTCGCTGGCTGAAGAACTGGTCAAGGAGGCCAGGGCCACAAAAGACAGCACCTCAGAACAAAGCGATGCACTGGTGCTCTGGGCCTCGGATACGGTGCGTGACGAAGGGGTCATGATCGCGTTTGGCATGAAGCTATTAGGTGTGCGCCCGGTGTGGAACAGTCGGGGCATCGTGAAAGGCCTGGAGCGTTTGCCAGCGGGCCCGGGAACCGATACACCCATTCGCCGCAACGTGGTTTTCACCACGTCCGGCTTGTTCCGGGATCTTTATGAAAGCCAACTGGAATGGCTGGATATGGCATCGCGTTACGCCTTGGCGGGTGCGGCGGGATCCATCAGGGCCGAGCACCCGGAGCTGAACGAGGCACTGGACCAGGCGTTATCGGTTCTGCCGGTCGACATGCGTAAACCGGGCGAGGAATCCCTGTCCACCAACGGTGTTGCCGCCCACTGGGTCGCTGATGCACGGGTATTGCTGGCCGCAGGTTCGTCGGCTCGGGATGCGGGGGCAAAGGCCGCTTACCGGGTCTTCGGTACGGCTCCGGGCGCATACGGTGCAGGGGTTAACCGGCTTGCTACCCGGACGGGCGCCTGGCAGGACCGGGGACAATTGGGTGATGCCTATCGACGGCGCATGGGACACGTCTATGGCAAGGGCAGCCAGGGTGAACCGGCTCACGACGCTTTCGACCGCCAGTTGCAGACGGTGAACCATACCTATCTTGGGCGGGCCAGCCACCTCTATGGCCTGCTGGACAACGATGACGGTTTTGATTTCCAGGGCGGGCTGTCCAACGCGGTGGAGCACTTGCGCGGCGAGCCACCGCAGAACCGGGTGCTCCAGTACGCAGACCCGCGAAATCCCCGGGTGGATTCGCTTCAGCGAGCGCTGCAGGTAGAGCTGAGAGCCCGTAACCTGAATCCGCAATGGTTGGCCCCACTGATGGAGCATGGCTATGCCGGTGCCCGCACCATGGGCAGTGATTTTCTCGACAACCTCTGGGGCTGGCAAATAACGAGTCCCCAGGTGCTTCGCTCCAGCGTCTGGGATGAGGTCAATGAAGTGTACTTTCAGGATCGCCACGGCCTTGGCCTGGACGACTTCCTGGCAGAGGGCCACAACGTACATGTCAAAACCCACATGCAGGCGATTGCGCTCCTTGCTGCGAAACGGGGCTTCTGGGAGGCGGACGTCTTCACCCGTCAGGCCCTGGCACGTGACTTCGCCGGAAACATCATCGACCATGGCCTGCCCGGCAGTGGCCACACCCGTCCGGATCACCCCCTGATGGATTGGGTCGCGGACCAGTTGGACCCCCGGCAGCGGGAAGCCTTCGACTCCGCGCGAAAAGGTGGGTCGGCCGACTTTCCGCCGTTAGGCGCTGCCAACGATGATTGTCAGACTCCGGGAAATCAGAGGGCCTCATGTTGAAATCGTTTCGGTATACCGCTGCGCTGATATTGTTAGCTCTGACCATCTCACTGGAGACTGTGGCCGGTACTGAGCGATGTGCTACCGACGATACCGGCCAGGAAGTCTGCCTTGAACAACCGGCCAGCCGGATCGCCGCCTTGTCTCCCGGAGCGACCGAACTTGTCTGGGCTGCAGGCGCCGGTGATCAGGTCATCGCGGTGGTTTCGTACAGTGATTACCCCGTGCAGGCGAAGCAGGTCACCTCTGTGGGTAGCCACACTCGCATGGACCTTGAGCGCCTGATGGCACTGAAACCTGATCTGGTCATTGGTTGGGTGACAGGCAACCCGCCGGAACAGATTGCGGCCCTGAAGGACCTGGGGTTGCCGGTATTCTCCATTGAACCCCGAAGTTTTGAGGGCGTTTCAAGCACCATCGAACGGCTGTCGATTCTGGCGGGTACCGAAGATGAAGGCTTTGCCGAAGCGGATCGTTTCCGCAAGGGAATGGCCGCACTGAAAAAACAATATCAGGGTGCGGAGCCGGTCTCGGTGTTCTATCAGGTGTGGGATGAGCCTCTGATGACCGTGAACGACGAGCACCTGATTGGTAAGGTGATAACGCTATGCGGTGGCGTGAACGTATTCGGTGATCTTGATCGCCTGGTGCCGAGAATCAGTGCCGAGGCGGTTATCGGCGTCAACCCTGAGGCCATTCTGGCCGGTGGCATGGGTGAAGAGAACCGGCACTGGCTGACCCGCTGGGAGGCTTTCCAGAGTATCGATGCCACCGCGAAGGAGAACCTGTACTTCGTTCCACCGTCGCTGATCCAGCGCCCGACGCCGCGTATTCTGAAAGGTTCACAACTGTTTTGCGAGAAACTGGATGATGCCCGTGCCAAACGTTAGTGGAAGACAGACCCTTTGAGCAGGCCTCTGACCATGCCACTTGTGTTGTTGGCTCTGGCCAGCCTCGTCGCCATGATGTTGTCGGTGGGTGTTGGCAGTGTCAGCGTGGCACCGGGAGATGTTGTCGCCGTCATTCTGGGTGAGGGCAGCAACCTGCAGCAAACCCTGGTGCTGGAATTGCGCCTGCCACGGACACTGTCCGCTTTCGCAACGGGCGGTTTGCTGGCCGTGGCCGGGGCTCTGATGCAGGTGCTGTTACGCAATCCGTTGGCGGACCCCTACGTTCTGGGGTTGTCTGGCGGTGCTGCCGTCGGGGCCTTGTTTGCGATGCTGGCGGGCCTGGGCGGTTTGATGATTTCGGGATCGGCTTTTGCCGGTGCGTTGTTGGCCACACTGATGGTGTTCGGCCTGGCCCATGGGACCGGAAGCTGGACGCCGTCGCGTTTGTTGCTCACCGGTGTGGTGGTCGCCGCAGGCTGGGGCGCGGTGATTACCCTGATGTTAGCGATCAGCCCGGCCCAGCGCTTACCGGGAATGTTGTACTGGTTGATGGGCGATGTGTCCTACGCTAGAACGCCCTGGCCCGCACTGGCTTTCCTGGTGCTGGTGTGTCTTTTGGTGGTGCCCCTGGGGCGGAGCCTTAACGTACTGGCACGCGGTCCCATGCAGGCGGCAGCCCTTGGAGTGGCGGTGCGACCGCTGGAATGGACGATCTATATCCTTGCCAGCCTGCTCACGGCCACCGCGGTCACCATGGCTGGCAGTATTGGTTTTGTCGGCTTGGTGGTGCCCCACATGCTGCGGCTGGTCCTCGGTAATGACCAGCGCCTGATCCTCCCTGCCTGTGCATTGGGTGGCGGCACGCTGCTTGTGCTGGCGGATACCCTGGCACGGGTGGTGATTGCGCCCGAGCAGTTGCCGGTAGGTGTGATTACGGCCTTGCTGGGTGTACCCACCTTCCTTTACCTACTGTACCGGAGCCGCTGATGAATCCGTTGCAGGCTAGACAGTTGGTCATCGACATTCCCGGGCGGGGCGATGGGGAAGCGCTGAACTTTGCCGTGGAACCCGGGCAGATCTGGGGCGTTTTGGGGCCAAATGGTGCCGGTAAGACGACGCTCTTGCACACACTGGCGGGTTTGAGAGAACCACGTCGCGGATCGGTTTGCCTGGGAAAGCATCCTTTGGCAGACCTGAAACGCAGGACAATATCGCAACAACTGGGTCTTGTGTTTCAGGAGCGCCAGGACGGTTTTCCCGCGACGGTACTGGAAACAGCGCTGATTGGACGCCACCCCTGGTTGTCACCCTGGCAGATGGAGTCCGGAGCCGATGAACGTCTTGCGAGACGCGCACTGGAACAGTTGGATGTGGGCCATCTCAGTGCTCGGCTGGTGAACACACTCTCTGGCGGTGAACGCCAGAGAGTAGCCATTGCCACAGTGCTGACCCAGGCGCCTGATACCTGGCTTCTGGATGAACCCACCAACCACCTCGATCTGCACCATCAAGTGTCGGTACTCCAGTTACTGACCGAGCAGGCGCGTAGTGGGCGTTCCGTCTTCATGTGTTTGCACGATCTGAATCTCGCGGCACGATGGTGTGACCATCTGCTGTTGCTTTACCCCAACGGCGAAGCGTGCTGGGGGCCTGCAGAACGAATGCTCGTGCCGGCCGCGCTTGAACGGCTTTATGACCAGGAATTGCTGACGGTCGAGGTGGACGGTGCGCCGCTGTTTGTGCCTGTTAAGTACTGACTTAGGGAGGAACAACTAACAATATGAACGCAACCGTACCGGCCGCAATGATTACTGCCCCTGGCTCCGGTCAGGGGAAATCGATGGTAACTGCCGCATTGGCAAGATTACACCGCAACGCTGGGATGAGGGTTCGAGTGTTCAAGCATGGACCGGACTATCTGGACCCGATGGTTCTGGAACTTGCTTCAGGGCAGCCGGTGTATCAGTTGCACCCGTGGATGACTGGCGAGGAAGAGTGTCGCTGGCGGCTGGCAGAGGCAGCACAGGAGGCGGATCTGATTTTGGTGGAAGGCTCTATGGGGCTGTTTGACGGTGATCCCTCCAGTGCTGACCTGGCCAAGCTGATGGGGATTCCTGCGTTGCCGGTCATTGACGCTCGGGGCATGGCGCAAACGTTCGGCGCTATTGCCTTGGGAATGGCGAACTTTGATCCGGCGTTGCCGGTTCGACAGGTAATCGCGAACCGAATAGGCAGTGCCCGTCACGGGGATATGTTGCGGGAGAGCCTACCGGATGGAATCGAACTGTTGGGGGCGATTCCCCGCAACGAAACCATGAACATTCCGGATCGGCACCTGGGACTGGTGCAGGCTGGGGAGCTGAATGGCCTGAACCAACGCCTGGACGCCGCTGCTGAGGTTCTAGCGGAGGCAGGGCTGGATGGTTTACCGCTTCCGGTTACGCTGGAAGCTGAGAAACCTGAGCCCCCACCAAAGTTATTAAATGGCGTACGCATTGCTATCGCCCGGGACGCGGCGTTCAGCTTTGTCTACCGCGCTAATCTGGACCTATTGCAGACCATGGGCGCGGAACTGGCATTCTTCTCACCGTTGGTGGATTCGAATTTGCCAGAGGCAGACGCGCTCTGGCTTCCGGGCGGGTACCCAGAACTGCACGGCGCCATCTTGGCAGGCAATCATCCGATGCTGGAGGCTATTCGCAACCACTACAGCGCCGGTAAACCGATGCTGGCCGAGTGCGGCGGGCTAATGGCCTGTGTGGAGGAACTGGCGGACCACGACGGACAGATCCACAACCTGCTCGGAATTATCCCGGGTCGCGCCAGTATGGCCGGCCGACTGCAGGCGCTGGGTCTGCAAAGCCTCAATACCGAGCAGGGGCAGTTGCGGGGCCATACCTATCATCACTCGCGACTGGAAACTGACTGGCAACCCCTGGCTCGAACCCGCAAGGTTGCGGGTGCGGAGGCTGAACCGGTGTATTGCCGGAAGGGGCTGGTGGCCAGCTATTTCCACGGTTATTTTCCCTCCGCCCCAGAACTGGTGGCCGGAATTTTTCGCGGGCAGGCTATTCGCCCGCTTATCGATAAGGAGCCTGACCATGCGTGAACGCGCCAAAGACCCCGAACGCCATGCTCGCCGCATGGATGCAAAGCAGAAGATCATGCAGGAGCGCATCTCCCGTGCCCAGAAAGAACAGGGTGTGCTGCTGGTGCTGACCGGCCCGGGCAAAGGCAAGAGCAGTTCCGGTTTTGGCATGGTTGCGCGGGCACTCGGCCATGGCATGAAAGTGGGTATTGTCCAGTTCATCAAAGGCGCATTCAGCACCGGTGAAGAAGCGTTCTTCCGCGAATTGCCCAACGTGAGTTATCACGTGATGGGCCAGGGCTATACCTGGGATACCAAGAACCGGGAGCAGGACGTGGAGGCAGCCAATGCCGCCTGGGATGTGGCCGCCAACATGTTGAAAGACGACAGCTACGACCTGGTCCTGCTGGACGAACTCAACATCGCCCTGAAGTACGACTATATTGATCTCGACCGTGTTCTGGACGACCTCCAGGGCCGCCCGGAGATGCAGCATGTGGTAGTGACCGGTCGGTCGGCACCACAGGAACTGGTGGACCTGGCGGACACTGTCACGGAAATGGGCGTGGTGAAGCATGCCTTCAAGGACCAGGGTGTGAAAGCCCAGAAAGGTGTCGAGCTGTAACAGAGGCTGCTACCCATGACCACGTTGATGATACAGGGAACGACTTCCGATGCCGGCAAAACGACGGTCGTCGCCGCCCTGTGTCGGTGGCTGGCGCGGCAGGGTGTTTCCGTGGCGCCTTTCAAACCTCAGAACATGGCCCTGAACAGTGCGGTTACCGTAGACGGCGGTGAAATAGGCCGTTCCACGGCACTTCAGGCACTGGCCTGCGGGCTCGCTCCGCATAGCGATATGAATCCGGTGCTGCTCAAGCCCCAGAGTGACTGCGGTGCCCAGGTAATCCTGCGAGGCAAGGTTCACGGCAATATGGACGCTCTGGATTACCATGCCTACAAGGCCGAGGCAATGGCCTCTGTGATGGAGGCATGGCGTGCCCTGAGTGCCCGCTATGACGTGATCATTGCCGAAGGGGCCGGTAGCCCCGCCGAGATCAATTTGCGTGCGAATGATATTGCCAACATGGGCTTCGCCGAAGCGGCCGATTGCCCGGTGCTCCTCGTCGGCGATATTGACAAGGGTGGTGTGTTCGCCCAACTGGTGGGCACCCTTGAACTCATCTCCGAGAGCGAACGAGCGCGTACGAAAGGCTTTGTTATCAACCGCTTTCGGGGCGATATTGACTTGTTGAAGCCAGGCCTGGATTGGCTGGCCGAACGCACTGATAAAGCCGTAGCTGGCGTATTGCCGTATCTGCATGGCTTGGTGATTGACGCAGAAGACAGCGTTGGCACCAGTGGCACCAATGAACCCGATGCACTGAATGTGATCGTCCCGGTGTTACCCCGCATCAGCAACCACAATGACTTCGACCCCCTTCGTCTGCACCCGGGCGTCAACCTCCAATTCATCGGCCCCGACCAGCGGATTCCCCCGGCTGACCTTATCCTGTTACCGGGCAGCAAAAGCACCCGGCATGATCTGCAATGGCTGAGATCCCAGGGCTGGCCCGAGGCTATTCAGAAACACCTCCGTTATGGCGGCAAGGTGTTAGGCATATGCGGCGGCTTTCAGATGATGGGGCGGGAGGTATCCGACCCGGACGGCCTGGAAGGGGATGCCGGTACCACGCCTGGCCTTGGGTTGCTCAACATGACCACACGGATGGTTGCCGGCAAAACGCTGAAGGACGTTTCCGGAGAGTTAACGCTTGGCAGTGGAAGGGCGGGGTTCACAGGTTATGAGATGCATAACGGTATTTCCTGTGGCCCCGCGCTTGAACGCCCCGTGGCGACGCTGAATGGACAGCCTGAAGGCGCAGTGAGTGAGGACGGTCAGATAATTGGAACCTATGTTCACGGCATTTTCGATCAGCCTGAAGCGACCCGTGAGATACTCGAGTGGGCGGGCTTGGGAGCCCAGCATCAGGCCGTAGACTACAAGGCACATCGCCTGGAACAGCTGGATCGCCTGGCGGATCTCGTTGAGGAGTGTCTGGACACGGGGTTTCTGAAGCATTTGCTGGGACTCAACCGACGGCATTAGAGGCAAAGAATGACAGACCACAGAACCCACCGGCCAAATCAGAATCGCCCCTTTAGTGATGAAGAAACGAGCGGGCTTTATCGTGCGATCCATGAACGCCGGGATGTGCGCTCGCAGTTTCTTCCTGATCCGATTCCCCCGGATGTCCTTGCCCGACTGCTCGACGCGGCCCACCACGCACCCTCCGTCGGTTTTATGCAGCCGTGGGACTTTCTCGTGATCGATAGCAAGTCAGTGCGCAGCGCAGTGCTTTCCATTTTCGAGGAAGAAAACCGGAAAGCCGCGGAAAATTATGAAGGCGAGCGCAATACACAGTATAAGAGCCTGAAGCTCCAGGGCATCCTGGAGAGCCCGATTAATCTATGCATCACCTGTGACCGAAGTCGTGGTGGTAGCCATGTGCTGGGACGTAACTCGATCGTCGAAACGGATCTTTTCAGTACGTGCCTGGCGGTACAGAACTTTTGGCTGGCAGCAAGGGCTGAGGGGATCGGTGTGGGCTGGGTCAGTATTCTGGATCAGGAAAAGCTGGCGAAGACACTGAAACTCCCCGAACACGTGTACCCGTTGGCCTATCTGTGCCTTGGCTTTGTCAGCGAGTTTCTTGAACAGCCTGAACTACAGAAAAAGGGATGGCGCTCGCGGTTGCCTCTGGCTGATCTTGTGCATGGAAGCACCTGGGGTGAGTCGTTGACGGAACCGGCGTTAGAAGCAGAGATCAGGAAAGGTTAAAGTAGTGGCCGAGACGTTAGGTGAGGTTGCGGAATGAAAGTGGCTGATAAGGTGCGCTCGCCCTGTGTGAGTATTTGCGCCCTTGATGACAATGATATGTGTGTTGGGTGCCATCGCAGTGGTGATGAGATCACGCGATGGTCCCAGATGAGCAATGAAGAGCGCCAGGAAGTGCTGCGCAAAGTGGCCGAGCGTGAAAGCAAATTTTTGATCTAGGTCTTTGACCCCCGATATCAGGAAAGGCAGAAACTTTCATGACTGACACAGTTCGTATTGGTACTCCGCTGAAAGGAAATGCTTTCAGGGTTCTCTTCTGTGGCTCGGGAGAGCTGGGCAAGGAAGTTGTGATTGAACTCCAGCGCTTTGGCGTGGAAGTTATCGCAGTTGACCGTTACGCCAACGCCCCGGCCATGCAGGTGGCCCATCGGAGTCACGTTGTCGATATGCTCGATGGCGCTGCCTTACGCAGCATTATTGAGGCGGAAAAGCCAAACCTCATCGTGCCGGAAATTGAGGCGATTGCCACGCCGGAGCTGGTAAAGCTCGAGCAGGAAGGCTATCGGGTGATTCCCACCGCAAGAGCCGTCAATCTCACCATGAACCGGGAAGGTATCCGTCGCCTGGCCGCCGAAGAGCTCGGGCTTGCAACGTCACCCTATCGATTTGCCGAGTCGAAAGAGGAGTATCTTGCGGCCGTCGAAGCTATCGGAATGCCTCTGGTGGTGAAGCCCGTTATGAGCTCTTCAGGAAAAGGGCAGAGCACGGTCAAGTCCGCCGATGATATTGAGGCCGCTTGGGATTATGCCCAGACCGGTGGTCGAGCCGGCAAGGGAAGGGTGATTGTCGAAGGGTTTGTGGATTTTGACTACGAAATTACCTTGCTGACCGTGAAACACCGCGACGGTATTTCATTCTGTGATCCTATTGGGCACCATCAGGAAGACGGCGATTACCGTGAATCCTGGCAGCCGCAACCAATGAGTGACAAGGCGCTGGCCCGTTCCCGGGAAATCGCGGAAGCGGTTGCCAGCAATCTGGGTGGCTATGGTGTCTACGGTGTGGAATTGTTTGTGAAGGGCGATCACGTATGGTTTTCAGAAGTGTCGCCACGCCCTCACGACACGGGGTTGGTGACTCTGGTTTCCCAGGATCTGTCCGAGTTTGCCTTGCACGCCCGCGCCATCCTCGGGTTGCCGATACCGGCGATCCGTCAACAGGGCCCCTCAGCCTCCGCAGTGATATTGCCAGAGGGTGATTCGGATTCCGTTGCCTATTCAGGGCTTGAAAAAGCGTTGGCGCAACCTGACATCTTTCTTAGGCTCTTTGGGAAACCTGAATTGAAGGGGCGGCGGAGAATGGGTGTTGCGCTTGCGTCCGGTAGCTCGATTGACGAGGCCAGGGAGAAAGCAACCCAGGCAGCGGCCGCTGTGAAAACCGAGTTTTGACGATAAATCGCCAGGTTTCCTGAAAAAGTTATAACGAACCGTTGACAGTCGGAGTGAGCTCTGTAGAATACGCATCTCTTTCGAGGGGCACGCCACTGAGGCGGGTCAGAAATTGAAAGACAACCGTTTGAATTAATTGAAGATTTCGAGTTTCAAAATTCTTCAGAAAGCGGTTGACAAGGCAGCGATTCGATGTAGAATACGCCACCTTGATCGGGCAAGCCCCGAACGCTCTTTAAAAAGTTAACCAAGTAATTCGTGTGGGCGCTGGCCGAGGTATTTCGGATACGAAATATCAGGACAGTGACTCGTCGAAATTGAGTTTTGTCTTGAGCAAGAATAGAGAATCTTCGGATTCTTGTATGATTTAAACTGAAGAGTTTGATCATGGCTCAGATTGAACGCTGGCGGCAGGCTTAACACATGCAAGTCGAGCGGTAACAGGGGGAGCTTGCTCCCCGCTGACGAGCGGCGGACGGGTGAGTAATGCATAGGAAACTGCCCAGTAGTGGGGGATAGCCCGGGGAAACCCGGATTAATACCGCATACGCCCTTCGGGGGAAAGCAGGGGATCTTCGGACCTTGCGCTATTGGATGTGCCTATGTCGGATTAGCTAGTTGGTGGGGTAAGAGCCTACCAAGGCGACGATCCGTAGCTGGTCTGAGAGGATGATCAGCCACATCGGGACTGAGACACGGCCCGAACTCCTACGGGAGGCAGCAGTGGGGAATATTGGACAATGGGGGCAACCCTGATCCAGCCATGCCGCGTGTGTGAAGAAGGCTTTCGGGTTGTAAAGCACTTTCAGCGAGGAGGAAGGCCTTAAAGTTAATACCTTTAAGGATTGACGTTACTCGCAGAAGAAGCACCGGCTAACTCCGTGCCAGCAGCCGCGGTAATACGGAGGGTGCAAGCGTTAATCGGAATTACTGGGCGTAAAGCGCGCGTAGGTGGTTTGGTAAGCGAGATGTGAAAGCCCCGGGCTTAACCTGGGAACGGCATTTCGAACTGTCAGACTAGAGTGTGGTAGAGGGTAGTGGAATTTCCTGTGTAGCGGTGAAATGCGTAGATATAGGAAGGAACACCAGTGGCGAAGGCGGCTACCTGGACCAACACTGACACTGAGGTGCGAAAGCGTGGGGAGCAAACAGGATTAGATACCCTGGTAGTCCACGCCGTAAACGATGTCAACTAGCCGTTGGGACTCTTGAAGTCTTAGTGGCGCAGCTAACGCACTAAGTTGACCGCCTGGGGAGTACGGCCGCAAGGTTAAAACTCAAATGAATTGACGGGGGCCCGCACAAGCGGTGGAGCATGTGGTTTAATTCGACGCAACGCGAAGAACCTTACCTGGCCTTGACATGCAGAGAACTTTCCAGAGATGGATTGGTGCCTTCGGGAACTCTGACACAGGTGCTGCATGGCCGTCGTCAGCTCGTGTCGTGAGATGTTGGGTTAAGTCCCGTAACGAGCGCAACCCCTATCCCTAGTTGCTAGCAGTTCGGCTGAGAACTCTAGGGAGACTGCCGGTGACAAACCGGAGGAAGGTGGGGATGACGTCAGGTCATCATGGCCCTTACGGCCAGGGCTACACACGTGCTACAATGGTGCGTACAGAGGGCTGCAAACCCGCGAGGGGGAGCTAATCTCACAAAACGCATCGTAGTCCGGATCGGAGTCTGCAACTCGACTCCGTGAAGTCGGAATCGCTAGTAATCGTGAATCAGAATGTCACGGTGAATACGTTCCCGGGCCTTGTACACACCGCCCGTCACACCATGGGAGTGGATTGCACCAGAAGTGGTTAGTCTAACCTTCGGGAGGACGATCACCACGGTGTGGTTCATGACTGGGGTGAAGTCGTAACAAGGTAGCCGTAGGGGAACCTGCGGCTGGATCACCTCCTTAAACGAAGCCGAATGCTTCGGTCAGAGTCCACACGAATTACTTGGTTAGCTTAAGAAGAGAGCAAAGGGTCTATGCAGGCCCGACTTGGCTTGTTTCAGGACAAGCAAAACCGGGTCTGTAGCTCAGGTGGTTAGAGCGCACCCCTGATAAGGGTGAGGTCGGTGGTTCAAGTCCACCCAGACCCACCAGAATTGCGTAGCTCGTCGTTGTGTCCGGACTTGCATAGCAGGCTATGCGGCGCCCGAACACGCCTAGATCTACACAATTCTTGTAAGTGGCTTTTAGGGGCTGTAGCTCAGTTGGGAGAGCGCCTGCCTTGCACGCAGGAGGTCAGCGGTTCGATCCCGCTCAGCTCCACCAATACCTGGACAGATCGATGAATACCTGACTTCGGTCAGTGTGCAGAAACAAGCGTTTCGGTTTAATGACAAGAGTTGTTAAGCGGAAGTTCTTCTTTCTGATCACTGGGTCAGATTTGCTCTTTAACAAATTGGACGAGATAGAACACGAATTTATTTCTCTCATTATCTCCGAGAGGAATGGATTCAATGTGATAGCGATTTCAAGCGTTATCCGGTGTTGTCGTTGAAGTGGTTGTATATGGCTTCGAGCGACTGTCTCTGAATCTCATCTCTGAATGAGAAGATTGTGTTCACTTCGGTGGGTGCGATGTTCTGGTTGGGTGTGAGAAACGGATCAGTTGTCTTGGGGTTATATAGTCAAGCAACTAAGCGCATACGGTGGATGCCTTGGCAGTCAGAGGCGATGAAAGACGTGGAAGCCTGCGATAAGGCTCGGGGAGCTGGCAAACAAGCTGTGATCCGGGCATCTCTGAATGGGGAAACCCACCGGTCTTCGGACCGGTACCGTACGGTGAATACATAGCCGTACGGGGCGAACTCGGGGAACTGAAACATCTAAGTACCCGAAGGAAAAGAAATCAACCGAGATTCCCTCAGTAGCGGCGAGCGAACGGGGAGCAGCCCTTAAGCTGGACAACTGGTAGGAGAAGGCCCTGGAAAGAGCCGCCATAGTGGGTGATAGCCCCGTATCCGAAACCTGAGTCCAGTGAAATCGAGTAGGACGGGACACGAGACATCCTGTCTGAACATGGGGGGACCATCCTCCAAGGCTAAATACTCCTGACTGACCGATAGTGAACCAGTACCGTGAGGGAAAGGCGAAAAGAACCCCTGTGAGGGGAGTGAAATAGATCCTGAAACCGTATGCGTACAAGCAGTCGGAGCGGACTTGTTCCGTGACGGCGTACCTTTTGTATAATGGGTCAGCGACTTATGTTCAGTGGCGAGGTTAACCGTTTAGGGGAGCCGTAGGGAAACCGAGTCTGAATAGGGCGATTTAGTCGCTGGGCATAGACCCGAAACCGGGCGATCTATCCATGAGCAGGTTGAAGGTTGAGTAACATCAACTGGAGGACCGAACCCACTGTCGTTGAAAAGCCAGGGGATGACTTGTGGATCGGAGTGAAAGGCTAATCAAGCCCGGAGATAGCTGGTTCTCCCCGAAAGCTATTTAGGTAGCGCCTCGGACGAAT
>Ga0208450_1000182_pt1 | contig 40870 bp, 35 predicted proteins | sample MalvireepMed_908_FD_184249 | JGI IMG/M metagenome (GOLD analysis project Ga0208450, IMG submission 184249) | Marine viral communities from the Global Malaspina Expedition - Malaspina viral metaG DeepMed_908 (SPAdes) (version 2) | ecosystem: Environmental > Aquatic > Marine > Oceanic | place... | reverse complement strand
GCTTAGACCGTGGTTTGTTCCTAACAAATACAACTAAAATTCTTAATATTGCTTTTTTAAACCTTACAATGATGAAAACTAAACTGACATTACTTTTTATAGCCCTTGTGGGAGCTGTAAACTTCGTAAGCGCTCAAGCGACTGAAGAATGCATCACCACAATGTCTATATTTTCAGAACACGCAAAAGTTAAAAACTACGATGCGGCTTACGAACCATTTATGAAACTGCGTAAAGACTGTCCTACCACGTCTTACGCTCTTTACCAATATGGAGAGCGCATTCTTCACTATAAAATTGAAAACTCGTCTGGTGCAGAGCAAAAGGCATTTCTTGATGATTTAAAGAAATTATATAAAGAGAAAAAAACACACTTCGCAAGTAAAGCCAAAGAAGGTGATGATATCGCCGATGTTGCGCTTGTGATGAACGAAAATAAAATTGGTACTGCTCAAGAGCAATATGCAATGTTTAATGAAGCTTGGGAGACTGATAAGGAAACTTTCAATAATGCAAAAGGGCTTTATGTATATTTCAACTTGGCTGTAGAATTGCAGGAAGCAGGTGCGATCGAATTGCAAGAAGTATTTGATCTTTATGATGCATTGCAAACAAAAATAACTGATGTTCAAAACAATTATGCAGAGCGTCTTCAGAAGATTTTGGAGAAAAAAGAAGCAGGTACAGCTTTAACTTCTCAGGAAAAACGCGTAGAGCAAGTTGCAGAAGTTAACCTTTCTAACTATTCAAAAATTTCTGCAGGTATCAATCAGAAATTAGGAGCTCTTGCAGATTGTGATCGTTTGATTCCTTTCTATGAAGCAGATTATGAAGCTAAGAAAAATGATGTTGCTTGGGTAAGAGGTGCAGCTGGTCGTCTTGTTGCTAAAGAATGTACAGATAGTGAATTGTTTGTGACACTTGTAGAGCAGTTAAACACATTAGAGCCTTCGGCAAAAACTTCTTTCTACTTAGGTCGTCTTGCTGAGCAAAGAGGTGAGGATGCTAGAGCTATCGAGTATTATGAAGAGTCTGCAGAGCGTCAAACAGAGCCTGCTGAAAAAGCTAAAGTGTATTACAGATTAGGTGAAAACTTTAGAGAAAAAGGAAGCTACGGTAGAGCTCGTGGTTACTACAATAAAGCGGTAGCAGCACAGCCTTCTATGGGTATTGTTTACTTGAGAATTGCAGATATGTATGCTAAAAGTGCTAACAGTTGTGGGGACTCTGTTTTCAACAAAAGAGCGATCTACTGGTTAGCAGCAGATATGGCTGAGCGTGCAGGTCGTATAGATCCTTCTTTATCTAGTACAGCACAAAAAACTGCTGCAGCATATAGAGGTCTTGCTCCTGATAGAACAATGATTTTTAATGCAGGTAATGCAGGTCAACGTATTACTTTTAACTGTTGGGTAGGCGGTAGTGTAACCGTACCGAATCTATAGTGCGTATAAAATCAAGACATATAATCTTAAACTTAGTCACAGCATTTGCTGTGACTTTGTTTTTTAGCTGCGGGAATGACACCGGCGAGATTCAAAAGTTCAATCAGCGCTCAGAAGGTCCTTCGGCAGAAGGAGAAGGTGTGCTTTTAAAGTATACCGATTCAGGTAAGGTTGTGGCGACATTAAAAACCCCACTCATTATCGAGTATGGCTTGGTTGATTTTCCTTATGAGGAATTTCCTCAAGGTGTAGCGGTGACGTTTATAGATGATAATCAAAAGGAGAATTATGTCACTTCTGACTATGCGATACGTTATAAACGTACCAATTTGATTGATTTGCGCAAAAACGTAGTGTTGATAACCAGCGACTCTACGCGGCTTGATGCTTCACAGTTGTATTGGGATCAAAAAAACAAATGGGTTTTTACAGATAAACCTTATACCATAAAGTTTCCTGACGATTCTTATAATAATGGAGACTTGTTTGACAGCAGTGAAGACTTCAAAAATTTTATATCTTTAGATAATCAAGCCCGTATGTATGTGAGTGAAACTGCTACAGCGGCACCTAATGATAGTATACAATAATGTCAAAATATTTTAAATATTTCGAATACGCTTACCTGTTTTTTGCAGCCCTATTTTTATTTGAGGCTTTCAGAATTTGGGGAACAGAGCGTAATAAAGCCTATGTGTTTCTGTTTTTTGTGGCAGTAGCAATAGGGATGTATTTTTTCAAACGCAGGTTTAGGAAAAAATACGAGCAACGCAACCAGAATTAATTTATGGAGACCGAGATTCTCATAATCATTGTTTCTTTAATTCTTTCGGCGTTCTTTTCTGGGATGGAGATCGCCTATGTTTCTTCAAATAAAATTCATATCGAAATAGAGAAGAAGCAAAATGATCTTATAGCAAAAGTACTTACCAAACTTACTGAAAAGCCTTCCAAATTCATCGCTACAATGCTGGTGGGGAATAATCTGGCGCTTGTGGTTTATGCCTATTATATGGGTGGTTTATTGCAAACCTGGGTTGAAGGTGCAGATTTTGGTTACCCATGGCTGACTAATTTTTTTGTGGAATTCAGTCTGCTTACGCAAACCCTGATTTCTACACTTGTGGTGTTGATTACTGCAGAATTTCTCCCTAAAGTGTTTTTTCAAATCTATGCAAATTCGTTGCTGAAGGTTTTTGCCGTGCCGGCTTACCTTTTTTATGTAGCCTTCAGTCTGATCTCTTCTTTCATTATTTGGATTTCAGATAAAGTGCTGAAGAAATTCTTTAAGACCGAAGGAGACGAGGTGCAATTGGCGTTTACTAAAGTTGAATTAGGAAATTATATAACCGAACAAATAGAGTCGGTTGAAACCAATGAAGAACTGGATTCTGAAATTCAGATCTTTCAAAATGCATTGGAGTTTTCAGAAGTAAAATCCAGAGAAGTGATGATTCCGCGTACCGAGATCGTGGCGGTGGAGAAAGAAGAATCATTAGATGCGCTCAATGCGATGTTTACCGAAACCGGTCTTTCAAAAATTTTAATCTTTCAGGATTCTATCGACGATATTGTAGGTTATGTACACTCGTTTGAGCTGTTTAAAAAACCACAGAGTATTACCGATGTTTTGCGACCTGTAATTTTTGTACCCGAAACCATGCTCGTTAAAGATGTGCTGAACGTCCTGATCAAAAAACGTAAAAGTATTGCCGTAGTTATAGATGAATATGGCGGTACTAGCGGGATGATGACGGTTGAAGATATTGTAGAAGAATTATTTGGAGAGATTGAAGACGAGCATGATAGTGTTGTCTTGATCGAAGAAGAAGTTGCGGAAGGCGTTTATAAATTTTCGGCACGTCTTGAAGTCGATTACATCAATGAAACCTATAAGCTGGAACTTCCTGAAGATGAGAATTATGAAACCTTAGGCGGACTCATCGTTAATCATACCGAAGGTATTCCTGAAGAGAACGACGTTGTAGATATAGAAGGCTATCAATTTCATATTATTCAAACTTCAAATACCAAGATAGAATTGGTGCAGGTGCGCGTTGTAGAAAGCGACTAAAATGCGGCGTTAATTTCCTTTAACATTACTTTTTATTTTGGCGATTTTAGATTTTATTTTTTCATTTAAAATGGTATTTTCGCCCACTATTTGACAAACACATAAAAAATGGCAGTTTTAAACAAAATTCGACAGCGCTCTGTATTTTTAATTGCGATCATCGCTTTGGCATTATTTGCCTTTGTATTGGCTGATGTATTTAAAAACGGAGGTTTTTCTACAGAAAAGTCTCAGAGAGTTCTAGGATCTGTAAACGATACAGATATTGAGCAACAAGAATTTGCACAATTAGTAGACCAGCAGACAGCGCGTTATGGTAATAATATTACAAATACACAAGCGGTTAATGCAGCTTGGGAGCAAGAAGTGAGTCGTATCATTCTTGACGAGCAGTATGAAGAGCTAGGAATTAGCATCGAGCAAGACCGTATCAATGACTTGCTTAAAGAAGCACTACAAACCGATCCTAATTTTCAGAATGAAAACGGAGTTTTTAGTGAGCAAAAATTAAAAGAATACATCGCGACATTGAAGTCTACAAATCCGCAGATGTATCAGCAGTGGGTTGCCTATGAGCAGCAGCTGGCAAAAAATGAGCAACGTCAAATCTATTTCAACTTGATTAAAGCAGGTTTAAACACAAGCTTTAAAGAAGGTCAAATGGCTTTTGAAATGGAAAATAACCTGCGTGATCTAGAATACGTGCAAGTACCTTACACTTCTATTCCTGATGAAGAGGTTTCTGTATCAAAAGAAGAAATTACTGCATACATCAAAGAACATTCAAATGAATTTCAAACTGAAGCTGCCCGTAACATTCGTTATGTGAAATTCAATGAAGATCCTACTTTAAAAGATGAAGAAGCGGTAAAAGAAAGCCTTACGCAATTACTTGAAAAAAGAGTTGAATATACTGCGGCTACAAAAACTAACGATACGGTTGCAGGATTAGCAACAACTGCAAATCCTGAAGATTTTGTAAATGAATATTCAGATGAGCGTTATACTGATGCATATTTATTCAAGAACGAATTGCCTTCTGCAGCTGCAGATGAGCTTTGGGCTCTTGATGAAGGAGCCGTTTACGGTCCTTACAAAGACGGCGAAACCTTTAAAATTTCAAAAGTTGTTGCGGTAACTCAAATTCCTGATTCCGTTCAATCATCGCACATTTTATTAACCTATCAAGGTCTTGCTAATGCAGGAGCGCAAACACGTACTAAGGCAGAAGCAAAAGCGCTTGCAGATAGTCTTGCGGGTGTGATTAAAGCTTCTCCATCTAAATTAGCTGACTTAGCTCCTGAGTTTTCAGCTGACGGAAGTAAAGAAAAAGGTGGTGATTTAGGTTACGCTACAAAAGGTCGTTTTGTAAAGCCTTTCAATGATTTCGTATTTGATGGGAAAACTGGAGATATAGGTGTTGTTGAATCACGTTTTGGATATCACGTGATCCGCATTACAGATCAAAAGAATGTACAACGTGCAATCAAATTAGCGACGGTAACTAAAGCTGTTGAGCCTTCACAAGAAACCATCAACAATGTTTTTAATGAGACTACCAAATTTCAAATGGCAGTTACTGAAGATAAAAACGGTTTTGATGATATCGCAAAAGAAGGCGGTTACAATGTACGCCCTGTAAATAGTATCAATGCTTTAGATGAAACCTTACCTGGACAAGGAAGTCAGCGTGAAATCATCAGATGGGCATTTGATGAAGAGCGCAAAACTGGAGATGTGGAGCGTTTTAATGTTGAAGGTGGTTATTTAGTAGTGCAAGTTACCAAGAAGACCGAAAAAGGTCTGCTTCCTGCAGATGAAGCTTCGCCACGTGTGACGCCTGTTTTACGCAATCAAAAGAAAGCAGAACAAATCAAGAAGAATATCAGTGGTTCTGATCTAAGTGCTATTGCAAGTGCAAATAATACTAACGTTCAAACCTCTCCTGGTGTTAACCTTAAAAATCCAACTCTTGCAGGTTCTGGAACCGAGCCTAAAGTTGTAGGTAAGGCTTTTGGTCTTGAAGAAGGAGAAGTTTCTGAACCTATTGAAGGAAATCGTGGAGTATATGTAGTGAAAGTAACTAAGATCACTCCGGCGCGTGAACTAGATAACTACGCTAGTTTTGCTGTGCAGAAACAAAATGCTGACCGTGCTACTGTGAATATGAGAATAATACAAGCGCTTAAGGATGCAGCAGAAATTGAAGATAGAAGATCTAACTTTTACTAGTAGATAGCTATTCTTAATAGTATAAAAAAGCGCCGCACATTTGTGCGGCGCTTTTTTGTTGCTAACGCCAAAGGATCAAGTAACCCGAGGCTTGTCTCGAAATTGAAAATTAGTTTTCAACCAATGCCTCTTAGGCTTGCACTGATGTAATTTACTGGAATATATTCTAAAGTTTAGCCTTTAAAAATCATCTCTTCAAAAGAAAGAATGGTGGTATAGCCTTTAGCGCTAAAGTAGTCCTGAGCATCTGCGCCTCCGGTTGCTAAAATAAAGTCGCCGCCCCATGCACCAAGACTCTTGATGCTTCCTTTAAAATCAGGAAATAGTTGTTGCTTGACTGTCGGAATATTTAAAACGGAAGCGATAATGCGTTCGTGAGTGTCTATAAGCGCGTTGAAACTAAAAATGCTATCTGTAGTCAATAAGGTTTCAGTAATGCCTGAAATCTTCTGTATGGCCTCTTTTTTACGTTCCTCAGGTTGTTTACGATAATTGGCGATAGCTTCTCTGCTGTTTTGCTTTTTGTTGAGATACACAAAGAAAAGTTGATCGCTAAACTCAGGATAGAAATTCGTCTGAAAAACTTTAGGAGCACCATCTGTGATTTGATACAAGATAGGGCTGTCATTTCCTGCGCAAGCAATATCGTAGCCGCTTCCGCCAAAGGTGAGTTCGAGTAACCTATACGGGTCGACTTCTGCCCATTGCGCAAGCATAAAGATTAAGGTCGAAGAGCTGCCCAATCCCCATTTCTGATGGAATTCTAATTGTGTAGTCACCTTTAAATTAGGTTGGTCTTTTAAAAAATCAGGATTGAGTTTTTGAGCGGCCAGGAGTATTTGAAGAAGACGAACTTCCGGATTTTCTGAATTTGGTGCCTGTGTTTGTTCAAACATCTTATAATCCAGATGAAAAGTGAACCAAACCTCTCCAGATTCTTTGAGGCCTTCCCAGGTGATCCCGGGAGTTGTAGTTTCTGTTACTGTGAGCTTTTGTCCTTTTTGAGTTGGAATGGCTAGTGCTAAAGCGCCATCCAGAACGAGATACTCTCCGGTTATTAAAAGTTTTCCGTGGCCATAAAAATGCTGTGGCATATTAATTTATTACAGTTTTGGGATTGTCTGATATGGTTTTTTGAAGTGCATAAAGCGCCTTTACGGCTTCTTGAGAAGCGGTGTTTGCCATGAGAACAACAGCTATTTTTTTCTCAGGAAAGACAACGGTTTGGCAATAATAGGTGCCTGTGCTGCCGTCGTGATAACTTAATTGTGTGCCGTCTTTAATGATGTTGCCCCAGCCATAAGCATAAGAGGTTCTGCCAAAGTGTAGCGTTTTATAGTCTTCTGATGTTAAGTAGTTGTCAGTGCCCAGAAGTCCGTTTAAATTCAATTGAATAAACTTGGCATAATCTGCACTGTTCATAGAAAGGTCTCCGGCGCCTGACAAATAACTGGGTAATTTGTAGGGATGGTTGGGGTCGAGCGCAATAAAACTTCCATTTTCTTCAATATGTCCCCAGGGAAACATTTCATTTTCTTTGTTGGGAAAACCTATAAAATAGTCTAGGTCGAGCTCGTTCATAGTCTCATCAAGGAGTTGTTTGAAGGTCTTTTCGGAAGCTTTTTCTAGTATCAACGTAGCTAAAACATAACCTGCGTTTGAATACGTTCCGGTTTTTGCCGGTGCTTCGGCTAACACAGCTTTGGAAAATGCATAACGTTTTTCTGAAGTAGTGCCTGCAAGGCTGTTGAATTTCGCCAAAGCGGAACCTGTTTTATACGGTTTGATCCTGGCGTTATGAGAGAGCAAATCACTTAAAGTAATCGCCTCATAAGCTTTGTCGCTTGTAGCTTTGAGTTCCGGAAAAAGTTCAAAAAAGGAAGTATCCCAAGAGATGCTATTATTTTCAGCAAGATGCATTGCGATAAAAGAGGTGATAGCTTTCGAATTTGAACCTAAGTGAAATTTAGCCTCTGGCGTTATACGTTCTTTTTTGGTCGTGCGCACTTTTCCGTTTACGAAAGTGTAGATAGTATCTGGAGTAATCAGATTAACCGAAATTGCAGGGATCTGATGTTCTTGTTGCGCTTTCTTTATTTGTTCTTGAAAAGCCGTTGAGAATTCCTGACCAAAACAAATCAAGCTGTTTGTGAAAAGAAGTAAAATGCCTAGAGCCTTTTTCATGCGTTTTCAGATTTGCGCAAGTCTGCCAAAAAATGATTTACAGCACTGTGACTTACCTTGTGTGTCTTAAAGTAATGAATTGCCATCTTTTTTTCTTCTTCTGAAGCATTAAATTGATTCAGGATATTCATCAAATGCATTTTCATATGCCCTTTTTGAATTCCGGTCGTCGTCAAAGACTTTACGGCGCCAAAGTTTTGCGCCAGACCAGCCACTGCGATGATTTCCATCAATTGCGGAGCACTCGGATTACCCAGCATTTCAAGATTCAGTTTTACTAAAGGGTGCAATTTTGTGAGTCCGCCTACGGTTCCCAATGCCAATGGAATCTCGATCCAAAATTTAAAAATCCCATCTTCAATATTTGCGTGCGTTAAGCTCGAGTAGCTTCCGTCTTTGGCTGCATAGGCGTGAGCAGCTGCTTCAATCGCTCTAAAATCGTTGCCGGTAGCGAGGACTACTGCATCAATGCCATTCATAATCCCTTTGTTGTGCGTGACTGCGCGATAGGGTTCAACTTCTGCAATGCGCACGGCTTGCACAAATTTGTTTGCAAAGACCTGCGGGTCAATTCCGTCTGCTTCAGAAAGTTCAGAAACCGGGCAGCTTACTTCAGCCCGTACCACACAACCGGGAACATAATTGCTCAGAATACTCATAACCACGACCATTTCAGCGTGTATGGCTTTAAAAGAATCTTCGGCATTATAAAGACGTTGCCAGCTTTCAGCGATCTGCTCAAGACAGGTGTTTATAAAATTGGCACCCATTGCATCAAGCGTTTCAAATGTGGCGTGCAGTTGATAGTAATGTTCAAGTGAATCGGTCTTATCAACTAGAATAAGATCGGTCAATCCGCCGCCGCGACTTTTCATCGATTGTGTGTGCGGCTCCAGATCTTCTAGGATTTCATCTTTTACCCGATCAAAAAAGGATAGCAACGCTTTGGTATCTCCGGTATAGGTAAAATGAACCTGTCCTATTTTTTCAGTACCTAAAATCCTTGCTTTAAATCCGCCGCGAGACATCCAGAATTTGGCTGCTTTACTCGCTGCTGCGACTACTGAGCTTTCTTCGATGGCCATTGGGATAGCAAAACTCTTATTGTTGATCACAAAATTGGGCGCGATCCCTAGCGGAAGATAATAGTTGGAGATGGTGTTTTCTATAAACTCATCGTGTAACTGCTGCAATTTTTTATCATCATTCCAATACTGCTCTAATATAGTCGAAGCATTGGGGTTGTCTGCTAAGAAGTTTTCAGTCAACCAATTGATCTTTTCTTCCTTTGTTAAACGGGAAAAACCTTGAACGGTACGAGACATAGTCTTAAAAATATTGATAACGCAAGTCTATATTAGGATCTTGTGTGTTTTATTGGCGTCGCCAAAGGGTGCAATTCCCAGAAGCTTAGCTCGAAATTAAAAATTTGTTTTCAACCACTACCTCGTGAGCGTGCCCCGAGGTAATTTAAAGAAGCAATTTAACCGAAATCTTCATTTTTAATAGGGGATTCTTGAGATTAAAATAAGTTCAGTATTTTTAATTAGATAGTTTTTTGTGTAAACACACTTAAAAAATCATAGTTCAAATCGAAGCCTGTCGTCAAATGGATTGAAGAATTGTAAACGTTAAGGTTCTTTTGCGCAAAACACTGCGTATTTAACAACGAAATTGACGCTTCTTTAGTTAATTTTTAGTAAAATTGGCGGTCTATTTTTTACGAAATAATAACTATGAATATTAGAAAAACTGCCCTTTTGCTATTATTGCTGGTAGCGGGAGTGGTCACTGCACAGCAAAAGAATATCACCCTTGAAGAAATTTACGACGGTACCTTTAGAATGCAATATCTTGACCGACTGCATTCTATGAATAACGGGAAAGAATATGCCGTTCTCAATACAGACCGAAATACAGGAACAAAAACACTTGATGTTTATAGCTATAAAACGGGAGAAAAGGTCAATACTTTGATCAACTCAAGCGAAATTGATGGGCTTGATTATTTTATAGGTTATACCCTAAGTGCTGATGAAAGCAAGGCTTTGTTAAGCACAAAAATGCGTTCGATCTATCGTCGCTCGTCTTTAGGTGTTTATTATGTTTACGATTTGGAGACCAAAGAATTGGTTCAAGTTGCCGAAGAAGCTATTCAGGAGCCAACCTTCTCACCAGACGCTTCAAAAGTGGCTTATGGTCTTGATAATAATATTTACATTAAAGATTTAGCTAGTGGAACAACCAATCAGGTCACTACAGATGGAGCTAAAAATAAAGTCATCAACGGAATCACAGACTGGGTTTATGAAGAAGAATTTGCCTTTGTAAGAGCTTTTGATTGGAATGCAGACGGAGATAAAATCGCGTACATCCGTTTTGATGAAAGCGAAGTTCCCGAATTTTCAATGGATGTCTTCGGAAATGAATTATACCCTTCAAAAGATACATTCAAGTATCCAAAAGCCGGAGAAACCAATGCAACCGTAAGCCTTCATATTTATGATGTGACTTCTGCTGAAACAAAAGCGGTAGACTTAAGTGGTTTTCAAAACTATTATATCCCACGTCTGGAGTGGACACCTGAGGCAAATGTGCTTGCAGTGCAAACCACAAACAGAAAACAAAACGACGTCAACTTATTATTTGTTGACGGTACTTCTGGCGAAGCAAAACTCATTCTTTCAGACAAAGATGATGCTTATGTAGACATCACCAATAACCTGACGTTTTTAGAGGATAATGACTTTATCTGGACCAGCGAAAAGGACGGCTGGAATCATATTTATCTTTATGACAAAGACGGGAAGTTAAAGAATCAGGTTACCCAAGGTCCTTGGGAAGTGACCAGTTATTACGGCTATGATCCTAAAAGCAAACGTGTTTTTTACCAGAGTTCAGAAAACGGTTCAATAAATCGCGGTGTGTATTCGGTTAAAGTAAACGGAAAAAGCAAAAAAGCCCTTGCCACTGAAGCCGGAACCAACTCGGCTAATTTCAGTACAGATTTCACGTATTTCATAAAGAGTTTTTCTGATGCTGAAACTCCGTATGTGTTTACCTTGAATGCTGCCGATGATGGTGATTTAGTGCGAAAGATCAAAGATAATCAGGCGCTAAAAGATCAATTTGCCGATTATGTGATTTCAGAAAAAGAATTCTTTACGCTTCCTATAAACGGCGAAGAGCTTAACGCGTATATGATCAAACCGAAGGATTTTGATCCTAATAAAAAGTACCCGGTGTTTATGACCCAATATTCTGGGCCGGGATCACAAAGTGTGGCAAACAGCTGGAGTGGTGGAAACGGATATTGGTTTCAAATGCTTGCCCAGGAAGGCTATATCATTGTTTGTGTAGATCCACGCGGAACCGGATTAAAAGGTCGTGATTTTAAGAAAATGACCCAGAAAGAATTGGGTAAATATGAGGTTGAAGATCAAATCGCTGCAGCACAAGTACTAGGACAGCGTGATTATGTAGATGCAGACCGTATTGGGATTTGGGGATGGAGCTACGGAGGTTTTATGGCTTCTAACTGTATTTTTCAAGGCGCAGACACCTTTAAAATGGCGATTGCTGTTGCCCCGGTAACCAGTTGGAGATTTTATGATTCGATTTATACAGAGCGTTATATGACGACGCCACAGGAAAATGCTTCGGGCTATGATAACAATTCGCCACTTTCTCATGTAGATAAATTAGAAGGAAAGTTTTTATTGGTACACGGTAGCGCAGATGATAACGTACACGTTCAAAACAGTATGCGTTTGATCGAGGCTTTGGTACAGGCCAATAAACAATTTGACTGGGCGATCTATCCTGATAAAAATCACAGTATTTACGGGGGTAACACACGCTTACACTTGTATACTAAAATGACGAATTTTATTAAAGAAAATCTATAGGCAATTATGGCACAATCAGCACAACTTCCTAAACAAAAAGAATTGTTTGGGCATCCGGTAGGACTTTATATTTTATTCTTCACAGAAATGTGGGAGCGTTTTTCCTATTACGGGATGCGCGCGATTTTAGTATTGTATTTGGTTGCAGAAACTGCATCTGGAAACCCCGGCTTGGGATGGACTAATGCCGAAGCACTTTCGCTTTACGGTACATATACTATGCTTGTTTATGTTTCTTCCATTCCTGGAGGTTGGATCGCTGATAAATATTTAGGTCAGAAAAAATCGGTTCTTTACGGTGGAATTCTTCTCGTTGCAGGTCACGGTATCTTAGCAGTTGAACAAATGTGGGCATTTTACACGGGTCTTGGTTTGATTATCGCCGGAGTTGGGATGTTGAAACCAAATATCTCTACAATGGTTGGAGGTCTGTATAAGCAAGGAGACATTCGTCGAGATAAAGGATTTACCATTTTTTACATCGGAATCAACCTGGGAGCCTTCATTTCAAGTTTAGTGGTTGGTACTGTTGGTGAAGTTTACGGCTGGCATTATGGTTTTGGTCTCGCAGGAATTGGTATGGCTTTAGGACTTTTACAATATATGTTAGGTCAAAAATACCTAAAGCGTGTAGGTAACTTTTTGGGTTCGTCTACAGATCCTGAAGAACTCGCAGCAAGTAAACGCCCACTAAGTAAAACTGAAAAAGACCGCGTGATTGTTTTATTGGTTTCCTTCTTAATGGTAATCGTTTTTTGGGGAGCTTTTGAGCAAGCGGGTGGTCTGATGAATATTTATGCTTCAGAAAAGACAGATAGAACCCTTTCTTTTGCACTGCCATTTATAGGTAATGAGGTGCCTGCATCTTGGTTTCAATCACTAAATGCGATGTTTATTATTTTGCTAGGGACAACGGTAGCAGGTTTTTGGGCAAAGCGTAAACTGAAAGGAAAGACTGCAACGTCATTATTTAAAATGATTATGGGACTCATTATTATGGGGTCTGGATTCTTTTTTATGACTGCGGCTTCTGCACAGTTTCAAGCAAACGGAGCGTCAGCAATGTACTGGTTGGTTTTGGCTTATTTATTCCATACGGTAGGAGAACTTTGCTTATCGCCGGTTGCGCTTTCATACATTACAAAACTTGCTCCTTTAAAATATGCTTCTATAATGATGGGAGTTTATTTTGCGATGACTGGTTTTGGTAATAAAGTAGCCGGACTTTTAGGAGAGTCTGCTTCAGAGTTGGGAGAGTATACCATTTTTACCGGAATTGCAGTTTTCTGTATTGCTTTTGCTTTACTGGTTTTAGTTTTCAGAAAGAAATTAGAAAAGCTCACTCACGGTGCTGAAGATAACGAACGCGAGATGCTGGAGCAAGAGGAGTACGAACTTGCAGATCCTGATATCAACTAATAGAAACTAGTTTTTATGGCTACTTCTTCTACAGAACAATTTTTCAAAAATCCGGTGTTGGGTCATCCCGCCGGATTATTTGTTTTATTCTTTACCGAAATGTGGGAGCGCTTTTCGTATTACGGAATGCGCGCATTGCTGGTTTTATTTTTAACGGCATCGCTGTTTGAAGAGGGTTGGGCGTGGCCAAGAGAGCATGCCTTGTCGCTCTACGGGACCTACACTTCTATGGTGTATCTAACACCTATTTTGGGAGGTTATATTGCCGACAGAATCATCGGCTATCGAATGGCTGTGGTTGTAGGGGCTTTGTTGATGACCTTGGGGCACGCGTCAATGGCGGTTGACAGCGAGTTTGCATTGTACTTAGGCTTATTTTTTCTTTGTGCAGGGAATGGTTTTTTTAAACCTACAATGACCTCGATCATTTCTGAAATGTACGCCAATCACGAGCATAAAAAAGATGGCGCATACACCATTTATTATATGGGCGTTAATGCCGGAGCTTTTTTAGGGATTCTGCTGTGTGGATATCTCGGTGAGCAATGGGGTTGGCATTGGGGCTTCGGTCTGGCCGGAGTTTTTATGTTTGCCGGAATGCTTCAGTTTTATTTTGCTCAAGGAATTTTTGGCGAAGTAGGCAAGAAACCGGTTAAGATTGAAAGTAGCGAAGTTGCCGAAGATCCTTCGGTTAAAAGAAATCCGTTTACGGCGATTGATAAAATTTTTATTGCTTTGAGTGCTTCGATCGGTTTGGTGTGGATCATCAATGACCCCATGTCAAAAATTGCAGGGACCGATGTTTTTGCCTTTGAAGTAGGGAGCCTTTCCGGAAGTAATTTTATGATCCTTCTTGCGCTGTTGGTGTTTCTGGTTTTAGTGATCTCTAGGATTGTACGCTATACCGCTATCGTAAGAGATCGAATGATCGCAGTATCTATTTTTGCATTTTTCACCATCTTTTTCTGGGCGGCTTTTGAGCAAGCCGGTGGCTCGATGACCATTTTTGCAAATGATTATACAGACCGCGTATTAGAAGGAAGCGCCGGAACGATCTTTAGAATCGCCAACACCTTAATTACGATCATTCCGCTGGGTGTGATCACCTGGGTGTTGTACTTGTTATTTAAGCAAACCTTCAAGAATTATAAGTGGGCAAATATCATTTTAGGAGCAAGCTTTTTAATAATCTGGGGACTTGTAATCACGATGCTTTACGAGCAATACACCGCAGAATCTCCAGAAGTTCCCGCGTCTTGGTTTAGTGTTTTGAACTCCTTGTTCATTATTATTTTTGCGCCGCTCTTTTCTAAGATTTGGGAGTCAAAATACAACCCTAGTGTGGCGGTGAAATATGGAATCGGACTCATACTTCTTGGAACTGGTTTTGCAGCCCTAGCATACGGTGCCAGCGATATTCCGCAGGGAGCACAAACCGCTGCTGTGAGTATTATTTGGTTGATTCTAGCTTATTACTTTCATACCATGGGTGAGCTTTGTCTTTCGCCGGTGGGACTTTCTTATGTGAGTAAACTGGTGCCCGGTAGAATGATCGCGATGATGTATGGCGTGTGGTATCTAGCCATTGCTATAGGAAATAAACTCGCTGGTAGTACCGGAGGAATGATTGATCAAGTCACCCAAGAATACAGTTTGTCTACCTTCTTTTTATTGTTCTTCTTAATTCCCGGAGGAGCCGGAGTTTTAATAATTTTGCTTCATCCATTGCTTAAAAAACTAATGCACGGCATTCATTAACTGTGGCCTGCTTTTTGCCCTAAATTATTTAAAAGTAAACATGAAAAAACTAGTTACCCTTATATTTTTTGTATTTGTTGGTTTTGGAGGAAGCCTTCTCGCTCAAGATAAAATCAACTGGATGAGCTTTAATGAAGCTTTAGAAGCACAAGAAAAAGAACCTCGTAAAATCTTTATGGATGTCTATACCGATTGGTGTGGGCCTTGTAAATTATTAGATAAAAATACCTTTCAAAATGCAGATGTTGCAAAGTATGTAAATGAAAACTACTACGCTGTTAAGTTTAATGCTGAAGGAACGGAGTCTATAGATTATCAGGATTTTGTATATACAAATCCCAATTACGATCCTAACAGAGAAGGTAGAAATAGCCAGCATTTATTTGCACACGCGATGAAGATCAACGCGTATCCCAGTGTTGTCTTTTTTGATGAGGAAGGGAATCTTATTCAACCTTTGCCGGGATACAAAACCCCACAACAATTAGAGATTTTTCTAAAAATGATTGAAAGTGATGACTATTTAGAAATCACAACCGCTGAAGCCTGGCAAGAATATCAATCTAATTTTGAAAGTACATTCAAGAGTTAAATAGTAATTATTCTATCTTATAAAATCCCTTTTCATGCGTGTTGTGAAACGGGATTTTCTTTTTGAGGCAAGTCGATTCCCAGCGATCAACATCACTTTTATAATTGCTTCCGTCTGCAATGATCCTGGTGTTTGGGAATTGATTAAGCATGCGCTCCAAATTGATCTTTGGTGATTGGCTTAGTACAATATAATCGGGTTTAAAAGCTTTCAGATCATAAAGGCCTAAGCTGTCAATTCTTAAAATGTAGCTTTCATTTACTTTAAAAATCGGTTTTAGTTCTTCGTGATACATTTCCGCTATGCGTTGTTCAGATTTAAAATTTGCGAAGAGGTTTTCTGGTATTTGCTGATTTTTCTCAGTGTAGAATGTATAATCGAGATCAGCACTACGATACGTAAATAGACTGGTTTTATATGAATGATGTACGTAAAGTGCCGGTGTTGCTTGATTGTATTCGATAAGTGCTAGGCTTAAAGGGAATGCTATAAGAACTGCTAGCGAACTTACTAGGTTTATGAAGTTTTTCTTTTGAGCAAGTTGAACCATAAAGAATAAAAGCAGGTAACTCAAAATCACCAACGGAATAGAAAAATAGACATTCTTAAAAAGCAATGCGTCAAATTGAGCAAGCGTACTTACAAATTGGTTTAGAGTATTGAGCAAGGTATTGTAAAAGCTCGCGATAAATTCCGGGAGTATTCCGGTTGCTGCAAGCAGAAGCAGGATCAAACCATAAATAAGTAAAAAGCCTAAGGCCGGAAGAACTACAATGTTGGCTATAAGAAATAAGCCGGGGAATTGATGAAAATAATACAAGCTTAAGGGAAGCACGCCCAGCTGTGCTGTTATACTTACTGCTATGAGTTGCCAGTAATATCTAAGAATTTTGTTCTTGGGATTCCAAAGCGGTTCTAATTTGGGGTATAGCCACATTATGGCAAATACAGCCGCATAACTCAGTTGAAACCCCACTTCATAAATCAAACTCGGATTGATTACCAATAAGATCACTGCGGAAGTAAGAAGTGCATTTAATCCGGCCTGCCGCTGATGAAGTAAAGTCCCTAATTGTATGAATGTAAACATCGTTGCAGCTCGCAAAACCGAAGGAGAAAGTCCGGTGATAAACGCAAAAATCCAAATGACAGCAATGATGAGCAATGTGCGCAATAGGCGCGCATAACGATAATTTCCAATGGGTTTGAGTAAGAACTGCAGCACAAGCATCAAAATACCCACGTGTAATCCAGAAACTGCTAGAATATGCATAACTCCGGCATTTGCATAATCATCGCGAAGTGTAGTCGAAAGCTCTTGCCTTTGCCCAAGTAGTAAAGCGTTGAGCACTGCCTTAGCATCTTTGCTAAAGGTAAATTTGTTTAAATCGGTATTGAGTTTAGTTCGTAATGCATCTGCATAACCGCTTAAGCTGTTTGGACCTCGCTTTATGAGATAAACTTCTGGGGTTGATGCTGTGATCTGTTGATAGATCCCTGCTTTTCTCAAATATTTTTGATAATCAAATTGGAAAGGATTTCGCGGAGGGGTAATTTCAGCTAAAGCAGTTTTTACAAGAATTTGATCGTCTACACGCAAACTTAAAAGCGGGGAGGAGCTATCTTTTTCAATATTCAAAATAAGCTTACCGGAAGTCGTTTTTGTGTCAATTTGCGTAACCGTAACTACGAAGCGAGTAGCATAAAAGGCGGGCCGGAGTTTTTCTTCAATTCGTAGGTAGAAATTGTTTTCAGGTTTTTGATGCTGTATCCAATAGGTATAATGACTTTTCTGATTCTTGGGATCGCTTAGGCTGAATAAAAGATTTCCGAGGGAAACAAACAGAAAAATTACCGCTAATGTGCTGATTGTACTTTGCGTCTGTTTAAGTTTTAGTGCAAAATGAACAGCGGCGACAAATAAAAATAATGCGCAGAATACGTATCCACTCTCAGAAAGTGTGATATTGAATAGCGGCGTGATCACAATTCCCAGAATTAAAGCAGGAAGTGCGATCAAAAAAGTTGGGTTGATGCCTTTCATAGGTTTCGGCAGCAAGAAACAGGTTAGTATTTTACAATACTAGTCAAAAAATCAATGAGTTACATAATTCTTCGGGCTTCTTTAAAAGCATTGTTCCAGTAACCTTCATTGAGCGAAGAAACGATTACCCCTTGAGAGGTAGAAGAGTGAATGAAAAGAATTTGACCGGGTAGCACATCGACAACGATCCCAACATGATTGATTTGCTTACTACGCCTTCCGGTAATGAAGAACAATAAATCGCCGGGAATCACATCGCTGGTTTTTATGCGTTTACCTTCTTCAGCAATATGGCGACTTACGCGCGGAATGCTAATGCCCTCTTCAAGAAACGCGGTGTAGACAAGTCCGCTGCAATCCATTCCCTTTGGTGTGGTTCCGCCATATTTATACGGAGTGCCCTCGTATTGACGCGCATTTTTAATGATGTTAAACCGAATCTTATTTTCCTCACTAGGTTTGATTTCAGACAAATAAATAAGCTCTCGCGTCGAAGGGCTGGACGTAGCGATAGGTTTTTTTTCTGGAGCTGTGTATCGTGTGCTTTCGGTAGATGCTTTAGCGCGTGCAGCTTTTTTACTGCCGCCACAACTTATTAAAACGAAACTTGCTACAATGCAGAAAATTATTCTTGTCATAAAATTTTAAACCGGTGTTGAGGTTGATTTTATAGCGTTAACAATAAGTTTTGCTGTGTTGGCACTTGCTCCTACACCGCCTAACTTTTGCTCTAATTTATAATATTCATCAAAAAGCGCCTTTCTTTTTTCTTCTTCTAAAATCTCGGTTAATGCTTTTTTCAGCGTTTTGGTATTGAATTCGGTTTGAATAAGCTCCTTCACCACCTCTTTATCCATAATAAGATTTACGAGTGAAATGTAATCTAGATTGATTACGCGTTTAGCAATCTCATAAGAGATCCTTCCGCCTTTATAACAAACCACTTCCGGAACTTTAAACAGCGCCGTTTCTAGCGTAGCTGTTCCCGAAGTTACTAATGCCGCATGTGCTACATCAAGCAAGTTGTACGTTTGATTCATAACGATATGAACTCGGTTCTTTTTTAAGAAAGGCTCGTAAAACTCCAAATCTTGACTTGGTGCACCCGCTATTACAAATTGATAATCTGGAAAGTCTGAGGTAATGCTCAACATAATTTCAAGCATTTTTTGAATTTCCTGTTTTCGGCTACCGGGCAATAAAGCGATTATAGGGCGGTCATCAAGTTGGTGTTCTTTTCTAAAATTTTCTGGAACAACCGGAGTGCGCGCGCTGATCTCATCGATTAACGGATGGCCAACAAAATGTACCGGGAAGTTATGTTTTTCCTCATAAAATGCTTTCTCAAACGGAAGAATCACGTACATCTCGTCAACATCTTTTTTGATAGCCTTGATACGACCTTCCTTCCAGGCCCAGATCTGTGGTGAGATGTAATAATGATTTTTATAGCCCTCTTGGCGTGCCCATTTAGCGATGCGCATATTAAAGCCGGGATAGTCTACATAGATGATCACATCAGGAGCAAATTGAGTAATATCTTTCTTGCAAAAGGCGAGGTTTTTTGTGATGGTACGCAGATTCATTAAAACTTCGAGAAAGCCCATAAATGCCAGGTCACGGTAGTGTTTTACAAGTGTCCCACCTACTTTTTGCATGAGATCGCCGCCCCAAAATCTAAAATCTGCTTGAGGATCTTCGGCTACGATCGCTTTCATCAAATTTGCAGCGTGTAAATCGCCGCTGGCTTCTCCTGCTATGATGTAATACTTCACAACTTACTTGGTTTGTTTTCGTAGAACGAAAAGTTAAGCATTAAATTTCCAGCCATTGAGTTTTTCTATAAAATGATGTGCAGTAAGGTCAAACTGAACCGGAACTACCGAAACATAACCGTTGGACAACGCCCATTCATCGGTGTCTTCGCCTTTATCTTCATTAACAAATTCACCACTTAACCAGTAGTAATCTCTGCCCATAGGATTGGTGCGCTTGTCAAAATCTTCAACCCACTGTGCATTGGCTTGACGTCCCACTTTAATACCACGTATTTCGCTGGCCTTAAGTTTTGGGATGTTCACATTGAGTACCACGCCTTTCGGAAGTCCGTTTTGCAATACTTCTTGAGTGATCTTTTTCACATAGGTCTCGCAATGCGAAAAATCAGCATCTATAGAATAATCGAGAAGAGAGAACCCAATAGCGGGAATTCCTTCTACACCCGCTTCAACTGCTGCGCTCATGGTTCCGCTATAAATCACATTTATTGAAGAGTTAGAACCGTGATTGATGCCGCTTACACAAATGTCAGGCTTTCGCTGCATAATTTCCTGAACTGCGATTTTTACGCAGTCTGCCGGTGTTCCTGAGCAGCGATACTCTTTATGAGCATCCTCTTGAAATTCTTTTATAGGGTCGCAATAAATCGTGTCATTAACGGTTATAGCATGGCCCATGCCGCTCTGCGGACTGTCTGGCGCCACAACGACCACGTCTCCAAGCTCTTGCATAATGCTTATTAACGTGCGTATGCCGGGAGCGGTGATGCCATCGTCATTCGTGACGAGTATAAGCGGTTTTTGTTTCTCCATTTGGTTTTGCTTTTTGGCGCTAAAATACTAAATTACCAAGCCATTGCTGGGCTTAACGTTTAACAAATTGTTAGCTGAAAAAATGAGCCGTGGCACGGTTTTTAATGTAGATTGCTAGTAAAAGATGAAAATGCAACGTATTATGATAAAAAATGTAAAGGTTCTAGTTTTGGCCTTACTTTTAGCTGCAGCCTCTTGCAGTTTTACCACAAGTGATGAAGATCCCGGAAAAGATAAAGTCCTAGTAAGCTTGATCTCTTATGTTCTTGAAAAAGGACATTATGATGCAAAAGAATTCAATGATGCTTTTTCTGAAGAAGTATTTGATGATTTTGTGACTTCCTTAGATCCGCTTAAACGCTATTTTTTAAAGAGTGATATCAAAGAGTTTGAAGCATACAAGACACAGATTGATGATCAAATTCGCAATGAAGATATTAGCTTTTTCGATTTAGCATATACGCGTTTACGAGAGCGTATGGAAGAATCTAAGGCAATCTATGCTGAGGTTTTAGAGACTCCATTTGACTATTCAAAAGAGGAGAGCATTGATACTGATTATGAAAATTTGGATTATGCTAAAAATCAAAAGGAATTAAAAGAGCGTTGGGCAAACCAAATGAAATTCAACACGATCGGGACGTATTACGATCGTCTCGAAGAAGAAGCTAAAAAGGTTGAAGATTCAGTAGGATATACAGCGCTTTCTAATGCAGAGATCGAAGAAGAAACCAGAGCTACTACAAAGCAATCCCTTAAAGAATATTTTGAATTTGCAGAGGAATTAGATCGCGAAGATTACTTTTCAGTTTATATCAATGCTATTGTAGAAGAGTTTGATCCGCACACGACTTATTTTGCCCCGGTTGATAAAGATCGTTTTGATATGCAAATGAGCGGACAGTTTCAAGGAATTGGTGCTCGTCTTCAAAAGAAAAGTAATGAGATCAGTATTACAGAAATCATTTCTGGCGGACCTGCCTGGAGAGGTGAAGAGCTAGAGGAAGGAGATGTCATTCTAAAAGTAAAACAAGCAGATGAAGATGTTGCTACAAGCGTTGTAGGAATGCGTTTAGATGATGCTGTTGAATTGATCAAAGGCCCTAAAGGAACTGTTGTTACTTTAAACGTGAAAAAGAAAGACGGTTCTATTAAAAACGTGGCGATCACTCGTGACGTTGTAGAGCTTGAAGAGACGTATGCAAAAACCACGACGGTAGATAAAGATGATAGAACCTATGGGGTAATTAACCTGCCTAAGTTTTATTTTGATATGCAAAATGCAGAGCAACGCAACGCAGCTACCGATGTTAAAAAAGAAATCATTCGTCTTAAAGAACAAGATGTAGATGGTCTTGTAATTGATTTGCGTAACAATGGAGGAGGTTCACTTTCTACGGTTGTTGATATCGCAGGTTTATTCATTAAAGAAGGCCCTATCGTACAGGTGAAGTCCAATGGTGCTGACAGCGAAATCTTGAAAGATAAAGATCCTGATATTTTATGGGATAAGCCGCTTGTGATTATGGTGAATGAAATTTCAGCATCTGCGAGTGAGATTCTTGCAGCTGCAATGCAAGATTATAAGAGAGCAGTGATCATAGGTAGTAAACAAACTTATGGTAAGGGAACAGTGCAGAATGTATATGATTTAAATCGCTGGTTGCGTCAAAATGATCTTGGAGATATGGGAGCTTTAAAAATCACCACCCAAAAGTTCTACAGAATTAATGGTGGTTCAACACAATTGGAAGGTGTAAAAAGTGATGTGGTGGTTCCAGACCGTTTCAGCTATATTGATATTGGTGAGAAAGATCTAGATAACCCGTTGCCTTGGGATAAAATTGCTGCTGCAGATTATGAAGTTTGGGACGGTTATATTGACTATGATCAAACCATTAGCAATAGTAACGAGCGTATGGCAAAGAATAAGCAACTACAGCTTATTGAAGAAAACGCAAAATGGATCAAAAGTAAGCAAGATGATTCTGTTTGGCCATTAAATATTGATGCTTACGCAGCCAAGATGGAACAAAATGAAGCCGAAGCAAAACGCTTTGACGACCTGCGTAATTATGAGTCTGGCCTTACTTTTAAGTCCTTGCCTTATGAAATTAAGAAATTTGAAAACGACACTGTTTTAAAGCAAAAACGTGAGCGTTGGCACGAAGATCTGGCTAAAGATGTTTATATGGATGAGGCCATAAACGTGTTAGAAGATCTTAAAGTAAATAATATTAGAAGAGGTAAATTGGCTGACGTTAGGGATTAACCTATGGCAGAACATTCAAGCTCATTAACTCATTTAGCGCTCCAGAAATTCAAACGAAATTTCTGGGGCGTTTTGAGTTTTATATATATTGTACTCTGTGGTCTCGTAGCGCTCTTTGCGTACCTCATCGCCCCGGATGATTCTCGTAATGCCAATCAAATGCATTTGGCAATTCATTCTAAAAAACCGGGATTTACCGTAAAAATGCTTACAGTTCCCGGTCCGGAACAAAGTGATCAAAGTACCTGGAGTTCATTTTTTACGGGAACAGTTAACACCGATACCGAAATCCCCATTTTAGATTTTAAATTACTCAAGGAGGAGATTGAGTATACGCCCTATTCTGAAGATGAAGAACTTCAGCTTACTAAAGCCATTTCGATCAAGGAGTTTCCTAAGTTGTCTAATCCTTCTAAAAGTACCTTTGAAGAACTCTATGTAAACGAAAGAACGTTCCTGCTAGGAACCGACAAATACGGAAGAGACTTGCTGAGCAGAATGCTTATAGGTACGCGTATTTCGTTTAGTATAGGTTTTGTAGCGGTATTGATCTCTTTATTGATTGGCGTGTTTTTGGGTGCTGTTGCCGGATATTACGGCGGTAAAGTAGATACGTTTATTATGTGGGTGATCAATGTGACGTGGTCGATCCCAACACTGTTGCTGGTGATTGCAATTACTTTGGCTTTAGGAAAAGGGTTCTGGCAGGTTTTTATTGCCGTCGGACTCACAATGTGGGTTGAGGTTGCGCGTGTCGTGAGAGGGCAGGTTTTGAGCGTTAAAGAGGCGCAGTATGTGACTGCAGCAAGAGCTTTAGGCTATGGGAATATGCGTATTCTTTTTCGACATATTATTCCAAATATATTGGCACCTGTGATCGTGATCAGCGCTGCCAATTTTGCCAGTGCAATTCTAATCGAAAGCGGACTGAGCTTTTTAGGCATAGGTGCGCAACCACCTATTCCTAGTTGGGGAGCGATGATCAAAGATCATTATTCTTATATCATTTTAGGAAAAGCCTATCTGGCGATAATTCCCGGGTTGGCGATTATGAGTCTGGTGATGGCGTTTATGCTTATGGGAAATGCATTACGCGATGCACTGGATGTAAAAGGAGTACAATAGACTATGCGAAGAAAATATACCTATCCACTTTTGATGATGGTGGCTATCACGTTGATTTATCTAACGAACGATTATTTAGATCAAAAGGAAAAGGAAGCTCAGGTTTCAGCAGGAGCTGAAGTTAAGTCCACTTCATTGAGTTTCCTGCTTCCTGAAGCATCACCGGAGACGCTCGTGCACCATCAATATTACAGTCTTGCCTATAACGAAGAAGCAGAGCAGGCGTCGTGGGTCGCTTATACGTTAGACTATTCACAGTTAACCAGTAGTAAAGCCTTGAGTCGGCCTTATTTTATGGTAGACGATGCAGTAAAAACGGGAGCAGCAGATTGGCGAAATTATAAGAATAGTGGCTATGATCGCGGACATTTGTGTCCGGCCGCAGATCGAAGCTTCAGTACGCAGGCGTACAATGAAACTTTTTTAACGAGTAATATTAGTCCGCAGTTGAACGCGTTCAATGCTGGTGTATGGAACCGTCTGGAGCATCAGGTGCGAGAATGGGCTTCGATCTATACTAAAGTTACTGTGATCACAGGTGGAGTTTTTGAAAACAACTTAGGGGAAATAGGAGAGGAAGAGGTCGTCGTGCCCGGAGCATTTTATAAAATAGTACTTCGGAAAAACGAACTGGGTTATTCTTGCTTGGCATTTTTGATTCCGCATAGCGAAAGTGATGCACCGCTTCAGCAATTTGTAGTAGCTGTTGATCAGGTAGAGCAAGTTACCGGTATTGATTTCTTTCCGCAGTTAGAAGATTCAATAGAGCAGAAAATTGAAGCTGAAAAACCGCTAGCTAATTGGGTGTTTTAATTACCACTCATTTACACGATTGCTATCGAGCTTAATAAAAATAAACAGCAAAATCGTAAAGCCCCAAAGTCCCGAGCCACCATAACTGAAGAAGGGAAGTGGAATACCTACCGTGGGAAAAACTCCGGTAACCATACCGATGTTAACCAAAAAGTGGATGAATAAAATACCCGCAATGCTGTAACCGTAAATACGACTGAATTGATTCTTTTGCCGCTCAGAAAGAATAATAATGCGGAGCATAAGTGCTACAAATAAAAAGATGACAAGCGTACTTCCTAAAAAGCCCCATTCTTCTCCTACGGTGCTAAAAATATAGTCTGTGTGTTGCTCGGGTACAAAGTTTCCTTTGGTCTGAGTTCCTTTTAAAAAGCCTTTTCCTGTGAGTCCGCCATTGCCAATTGCGATTTCTGATTGATAGGTATTGTAGCCAATACTTTTCATATCAACATCTTTACCCAAAACAACATTAAATCGATCACGATGGCGCTGCTCAAAGACATTTTGAAAGATATAGTTGACTGAAAAAACAAACAGAATCGCGACAACCGGAAGCATATAAAAGTAGCGTTTCCCGAATCGCTTTTTGCGATTTTTAATAAGCAGAATAAGTGCGATCAATACGATCGCTGCAATAATATATAACGGTCCAAATGCGAGGGTTAAGACAAAAAGTGCAATGGTGATCGAGCCGATGATTAAATAAATACCGGAAAGTCCTTCGCGATATAGCGGAAAGAAAAAAGCCGCATAAACAAGGGCGCTTCCTGGGTCAGGCTGTGGAACAATACAAATTGCCGGAAGTGCAATGATTATAAAAGCTCTAAACTGATGGGTGAACGATTTTACATCGGTTTGTATGTCGCTGAGGTATTTGGCTAAAGCAAGTGCTGTAGCGGCTTTTGCAAACTCACTAGGCTGTAAGCCGAAGCTTCCAAAAGAATACCAACTTGTTGCGCCGCTTATGTTTTTTCCGAAGACAAAAAGCCCCAAAAGTGATAAAATGGAAACCACATAAATGAGGCTGGCAAAGCGCTCGAAGAATTTAGCCTCCAGCGATAGTATGAAAATGATGAGCAGCAAACTCAAGCCGATGAAAAGCAATTGCTTGGTGTATAAATTGCTCAAATCAAAAAAATCTGCAACACCGGAAGGATCTATAGATGCAGAATAAATATTCACCCACCCAATGCCTACAAGCGCCATATAGATCAAGATCAACAGCCAGTCAAAATTACCGCGTGCATTGCGTGAGGTGCTTCGCATTAGCTTTTAAGCTTTTCTTCGATTTGACCACTTATTTTTTTACCATCATTAATTGGGAATGGCTTGCCACTTAATGGTTTTGCATATTCCTCTTCGAGGCTATGTGAAAGAATCCAGTCTTCAAGATCTGTACGGGTAATTTCGCCTTTAATGTGTTTTTCAATCATTAAGCTGGCAATTTTACCTCCGTATCTTCCGCCCCAATAACCGTTTTCGACAAAGACTGCAATGGCGATCTTGGGATTGTCTTTTGGAGCAAAAGCCACAAAAATAGAGTGATCTGTTAATTGTTGACGTTTACCGTCTATTTTGGTGTAGTTTTCAGCAGTTCCTGTTTTTCCGCAGATCTCAATTCCCGGTATTTGAACGCCGGCAGCGGTACCGTAATTATAAGCGCCAAACATTCCTTCAACCACCGGTTCAAAGTTAGCCGGGTCTATAGTCGTCTTGTTTTTAGTTCGATATTTCTCCGGAATCGCATCTGTTTCTCCTTCAATACCCTTCACGATATGCGGTGTGTAAAACCAGCCTCTATTCGCGATGGTAGCCGTAACATTGGCTAATTGAATCGGAGTCAAGATGATTTCGCCTTGTCCTATCGAGTTGGAAATGGTTGCAGTACTAAACCATTTGTATTTTGGGTACTGATAAGCTCTATTGTAATAGTCGCTATCAGGTATATGGCCAGGTTTGCCGGTAGGCAAGTCGGTGCCCATATATTGTCCAAGTCCAAAACTAGCCAGGTGATCGTGCCAAGTATCCATTCCTTCTTGAGGAGTGTCATATTTTTCAATGACGCGGCGATAAACGTTAGCAAAATAAGCATTGCAAGAGTTTGCAATCCCGGGAACCATACTCAACGGACTGGGGTGACTATGGCAACCCAGCTTACGTCCTCTAGAGCCGTAGTAATAGCCCATATGACATGAAAAACTTTCTTCCTCATCAACAACACCTTCTTGTAAAGCGATAAGAGCATTAAGAGTTTTGAACGGTGATCCCGGTGGATATTGTGCTTGCAAACCACGATCAAAAAGTGGCTTTGAAATCGAATCGTAATAGAGCTCGGTAAAGTTGCGTGAACGCTCACGACCAACTAAGAGCGAAGGGTCAAAATTCGGCGCGCTTACTAAAGCGAGAATTTCTCCGGTGGAAGGTTCGAGAGCGACAATTCCACCGCGTTTATTAACCATGAGTTCTTCCCCGTATTTCTGAAGTTCTGCATCAATGGTAAGCGTAAGATCTTTTCCCGGTGTGGGAAGCGTATCTAAAGTTCCATTTTTGTAGGCGCCAATATCACGGTTAAAACGATCTTTTTGAATGTATTTTACACCTTTGACTCCACGTAAAACTTCTTCATACTGTCGTTCTACACCGGTACGTCCCTTTAAATCTCCAGATTGATAATAAGGATTATCTTCAATGTCAGCACGGTTAACTTCAGCGATATATCCCAAAAAGTTAGCGCCATAATCTACCTGATAGTCACGTAGCGAACGTTTTTGAATATAAAAGCCTTCGTATTTACGCATTTTTTCCTGTAAGTATGCATATTCAGATTTTGTAAGCTGCGGGATAACAATCGAAGGCAATCGTGGAGAATATACTCTTGCCTTATTCAGTCTTTTGACCAGGGCCTCTTTAGTCATCTTTAGCAGACTGCAAAATTCTGTGGTGTCAAAGGGCTTGACCTCGCGCGGAATGACCATTACGTCATACGACGGTTGGTTGCTTACCAGAAGTTCGCCATTGCGATCATAAATATGACCGCGCTGTGGGTAATCGTAAATCCTCTTAATGGCGTTGTTTGCAGACAAGCCTGCGTAGGAAGTATCTAGAATTTGGAGATAGAACAGGCGTCCCGTAAATAAAATACCGGAAATTAAAACAATAGAAAAAAGCAAAATTTTTCTCATCTACGTTTTACGCTAAAAAGGGTTATAAAAATTAAACAGAGAAGCACAGTAAAGGCTCCACTAAACAACGTCTTTTTAAGTATATAGATTATGTCTGAAAAGTTAAAACTTTCGAGTAAAAATAATAGTAAATGATGCGTGAAAACCAGAATGGTGATAAAAAGCAAACGCTGCCCAAAACCAGCTTTAACTACCTTCACAGCATTATATTCATAAGCCAGGCCAAAAATCGACTGCAGAATCCAAGGGCGTATGTAGGCGATGGTAACGCAGCTTGCGGCGTGCATCCCACCGCTGTTGCAAAACATATCTACTGTAAGACCAAGCAAAAAACTGGTAAAGAGAAGTAGAGCTCTGTTGTCACCAATAGGAAACAATACGATAAACAACACGTAGGGGTATGGGTTGATGTATCCCAGAAAGTTGATGTTGTTGAAAATGGCAATTTGAATAAGTACTAAAAAAACAAATCGCAGGATGTTATGTGTGATGCTATTGTTCATCTGCTGTTTGTTGCTCTAGCGTTTGTATTTCTTCTCGGTCAAGGTTTTCAATAACATACACATAACCAATATTTGTCATATCATTAAAAAGCTCTACTTTGATGCTGTAAAAATTTTCACTGGGATCAAGCTCAAAAGACTTGATCGTGCCAATGCCAATACCTTCTGGGAAAATGGTAGACTTTCCGCCGGTGACTATGGTATCGCCCTTTTGTACAGGTGCTTTTGATTGTACATCAATAAGGTCTACTATGTTCGGGTCACCACCACGCCATACTAAAATCCCAAAATGATTACTTTTTTTAAGTTTTGCGTTTATTTGAGAATTGCTGTTAAGAATACTTATAACCGTAGCATAGTTTGTAGAAGTACGATCTACAATCCCCACAATTCCTTTACTTGTAATAACACCAAGATCTTGCTTTAGACCGTCTTTGCTTCCGGCGCGTAGGGTGAGGAAGTTATCTTTAAAGGTGTAATTGTTGTTGATGGTTTTTGCAGTGATAAACCGAAAGCGTTTATGAAACGTAGCCGTATCAATTTTCTGCGAAATGCTATCGCGAGTGTTTAATAGTTTGGTGCGTAACCTGTTGTTTTCTTCAACCAGCTGCGCATTGTGTACTTTTAAATCGAAATATGCTGTGATGTTATCTAGACCACTATAAATTCCTCCGCTTAAAAAGTTAGCAGAATTGACAAACTTACTACGATGATACGAATGTGACTGAATCGTAAAAACCAGCGAAATAAACAGCAAAAGCACATAGAGCAGAAAGTTTCTGTACTTTATGAAAAAATTGACGATTTGCTGCATGAATCACGATGCTATTATTTGATGAGTACGCTTTTGAACTTATTAAGGTTTTTAAGCGTGATCCCTGTTCCACGCACTACAGCGCGTAATGGATCTTCAGCAATATACACCGGCAAGTCAGTTTTTTGAGATAAGCGCTTGTCCAGACCACGTAGCATACTACCACCACCGGCAAGATAAATCCCGGTATTGTAAATGTCGGCAGCAAGTTCTGGTGGCGTTTGAGAGAGTGTTTCCATCACTGCATCTTCAATACGTAAGATGGATTTGTCTAAAGCTTTAGCGATCTCTCTGAAAGAGATTTGAACCTGTTTCGGTTTACCGGTGAGCAAATCACGTCCTTGAACGCTCATATCCTCCGGCGGGACCTCTAAATCTTCGGTAGCTGCTCCTATTTGAATCTTTATCTTTTCCGCACTGCGCTCTCCAACATATAAGTTGTGTTGCGTGCGCATATAATAAATGATGTCGTTGGTAAAGACATCACCCGCGATTTTAACCGATTTATCACATACAATTCCTCCTAAAGCGATCACGGCGATTTCAGTGGTTCCACCACCTATATCAACAATCATATTTCCTTTAGGCTGCATAATGTCTACTCCGATACCAATTGCCGCAGCCATAGGTTCGTGAATAAGGTAAACCTCTTTACCGTTAACACGCTCGGCACTTTCTTTTACCGCACGCATTTCTACCTCTGTAATCCCTGACGGAATACATACCACCATTCTTAGCGCGGGGGCAAACATACGTTTCTTTAGCGCCGGAATCTCTTTGATGAACATACTCATCATTTGTTCACTAGCGTCAAAATCTGCAATTACTCCATCTTTAAGCGGACGTATGGTTTTGATGTTTTCGTGTGTTTTTCCCTGCATCATTGCAGCATCTTTACCGGCAGCAATGATTTTATTGCTCATACGGTCACGGGCAACAATAGACGGACTGTCAACCACAACTTTGTCATTGTGAATAATAAGTGTGTTTGCGGTACCAAGATCTATCGCTATTTCTTCGGTAAGAAAATCAAAAAAGCCCATATGCGCTGCTGGAGATTAGGGTGAGTATGCTAAAAGGTTAAATATTAAATCTAGTTAAAAAATATGACTTTTTAATGTTTAAAATGTCTGGTACCGGTCATTACCATTGCCAGATCATTTTCATTACAATAATCGATGCTCAGCTGATCTTTGATAGAACCACCCGGCTGAATTACCGCAGTAATCCCGGCTTTGTCTGCGAGCTCAACACAATCCGGAAATGGGAAAAATGCGTCACTTGCCATCACAGCACCTTTAAGGTCAAAGCCAAAAGAAACCGCTTTGTCCACAGCTTGACGTAAAGCATCAACACGTGAGGTTTGACCGGTTCCGCTGGCGCAAAGTTGCTTACCTTTTGCAAATACAATCGTATTTGATTTGGTGTGTTTACAAATCTTAGAAGCAAAGATTAAATCACTTAACTCTTCTTCTGTAGGTTTATTGTTTGTAACGGTAGAAAGATCTTCAAGGCTATCGGTTTTGGCATCCTTATCCTGAACCAAAATACCGTTCAAGCAACTGCGTACCTGATCATTAGGAAGCGCTATTGGCTTTTGAATTAAAAGCACACGATTTTTCTTTCCTTTTAAAATTTCAAGTGCTTCTTCAGAATAGCTTGGAGCAATAACTACCTCACAAAATAATTTGTGAATCTCTTCAGCAGTAGCTTTATCAATTTCTTTATTTGCGATCAAAATTCCACCGAAAGCAGAAACAGGATCTCCCGCTAAAGCATCTACATAGGCTTGATGTAAGGTGTCGCGTTGCGCAAGACCGCAAGCATTATTATGTTTTAAGATCGCAAAAGTGGGGGCTTCATTTTGAAATTCTGCCATCAAATTAACTGCAGCATCTACGTCAAGCAGGTTGTTATACGATAATTCTTTACCGTGAAGTTGATCAAACATCGCATCAAAATCACCAAAGAAAGTTCCTTTTTGATGTGGATTTTCTCCGTAGCGTAAAGACTTTCCTTGTGTGTAGCTGGCTTTGTAAACAACTTCTTCTTCATTGAAGTAGTTGAAAATAGCAGTGTCATAATGTGATGAAACATTGAATGCTTTTGCAGCAAAACGCTTACGATCTGCTAGCGTGGTCGTTCCTTCATTAGCGCTGATGAGTTCTAGAACTTCTTCATAATCATCAACCGAAGAAACGCAAAGCGTATCCTTAAAGTTCTTAGCAGCGGCACGAATCAATGAAATTCCACCGATATCAATCTTTTCAACAATATCTTGTTCTGAAGCTCCTGAAGCAACTGTTTTTTCAAAAGGATACAAGTCAACGATCACAATATCAAGTTGCGGGATATCATATTCTTTCATTTCTGCAACGTCACTCTCATTGTCTTGACGGTTCAAAATTCCACCAAAAACTTTTGGATGAAGTGTTTTTACTCTTCCTCCTAGTATCGAAGGATATGAAGTTACATCTTCAACGGGTACCACCGGCACCCCTAGATCTTTGATAAATTTCTCGGTGCCTCCCGTAGAATAAAGGGTTATACCTAGTTCGTCAAACTTTTTAATTAGTGGCTCTAGGCCTTCTTTACTAAAAACAGAAATCAGCGCGGCTTTTGCCTTAATGGGAGTACTCATGAAGAAATATTTAATTTGGGTGCAAAAGTATGAATTTGTGTACTAAAATTGGTTGCTAATTTTCGTAATTTCTTAGTATAATTTTGTAACACATTCTAGGCTTTTGCGTCATACTTATATTCTAATTAAAACGCCTTTATGCTCATCTATCTTAGGGTATTAAAAGAAAGTCTCGCTTTTGCAATTAATGCGTTGCGCAACAATAAGCTGCGTACCTTGTTGTCGTTGCTGGGTGTTACCATTGGTATTTTTTCAATTATCGGTGTTCTGGCCGCTGTAGATTCACTTAAACAAGAGATTAAGGGAAGCTTATCTTCATTAGATAACAATACGATCATTTTAATGCGCTTTTCATTTGGTCCTACCGATATTCCTCAGTGGAAACGGGAGCAGTTTCCCGATGTAACCTATGAGGAATATCAATACATTAAGCGGAATGTGCCAGATGTGGAGGCGGCGTCGTTCAGTTTGAATGTAGGCGCAGAATCTATAAAATATGATGATAAACTGGTGACAGGAGTGAATATCGCTCCGGTGACCGACGGTTATTATAATATTGAAGCATTAAAATTAGCTGAAGGAAGATTTTTTAATGAATCAGAATCCAATAGTGGTTCTAATGTTTTGGTTTTAGGAAGTGAAATTGCAGACGGACTTTTTGGTAGTTTTGATCCTATTGGTAAGCAGGTGCGTTTACTTGGACAACGCTTTACTGTGATTGGGGTGTTGGAAAAGGAGGGAAGCAGTTTTATTGGTCCGTCAAAAGATGGCGTTGCAGTGCTTCCGGTTAATGTGGTGCGCCGTATTTATGGAAGTAACAACAAATCGGCTTTTCCGCAAATTACGATCAAGCCAAAAGATGGTGTTGATATCGCAGAGTTTAATGCCATTTTAGAACAGCGTTTACGTCAATTAAGAGGCTTACGACCTGAAGAAACCAATACTTTCTTTATTAACCAATTGTCAGGTCTTACCGATTTTATAGATAATATTACAGGAACTATGTCAACCATCGGCGGTTTTATTGGTCTGTTTTCTTTACTTGTGGGAGGCTTCGGTATTGCAAATATCATGTTTGTGAGCGTGAAAGAACGCACCAATTTAATAGGGATTCAAAAAGCGCTTGGAGCTAAAAACCGATTTATTTTACTTCAGTTTTTATTTGAGTCGGTTATTCTGGCTACCATTGGTGGCTTGATAGGTCTCACGCTCGTGTGGATCATTGCACAGGTAATGTCACAATTTACAGGAGATTTTGAGTTTGTGCTTTCAGCAACCAATGTCATTTTTGGCCTTAGCAGCTCTATAATAATCGGGCTAATTGCCGGTATAGTTCCTGCGTTTATGGCTTCACGACTTGATCCTGTAGAAGCGATACGAACCGGAATGTAAGCGCTATAGGTCTAAAAACACTTTGTAGCTAAAAAGCGCCTCGTTAACCACTTCGATAGTAGTGTCACCAAAAGAGACGTTTTCTATTCGGGTGTTAGGACAGCAAACGTTTGTTGCAGTGTCAGGTTCAGAATAAAAACTTACCTCAAAAAGCAATTCTTCATTCGTAGAAATTTGATAAGTAATTTGTGAAGGTCCGTCAACGTAGCTGGCTAGAGGAATATTGAGGACATCCTGGTAAAGCATCAATGGCACTTCATCGCTAGTCTCAATAATTGTGATGGTCAGCTCTTCTTCGGTTAGGGAGCCATTCTCAAAAAGATTTTCTCCGCTTGAGGCTGAGATGAGTTCTAGGTTTAAATCATTAATCGCGCAATCCACCAGGCTGCAGTCGGGTAGATTTTGGTCATCATTGTTGTTGCAGCTGAGCACTGAAAGGCTTAGAACTAGTAAAATAAAAAATCTCATAATAGGTTGTTTATTGGCGCCACCAAAGGCTTAGTACTACTGAGTTTGTCTTGAAATTATACATTTGTTTCTAACAAATGTCTCGAGGACTCGCCCTGAGGTAGTCTACTATGAGATGTGTATTTTTAAAAAAGGTTGCGTAAAACTAGTCTAAGATTTGAGCAACTTGCTCATTTACCCATTCTAAAAAGCGCTCGTCTGCCTCGGTAAAAGGATCTGGAGTGTTAGAGTCGATGTCGATCTGACCAATATTCTCACCATTAATAAAAAGCGGAACCACAATTTCAGCCTTTACAGTAATACTACACGCAATGTAGTTGTCTTGCGCAGCAACATCAGGAACAACAAAGTTTTGATTAGAAACCGCTACTTGACCACAAATTCCTTTGCCAAAAGGGATGATGGTGTGGTCTGTTGGAGCGCCTGCATACGAACTCAATTTCAATTCGTTTTTATCTCCATTTTTAAAGTAAAAACCAACCCAGTCATAGTATGCTACCTTATCTTTAAGTAAAGAACATACTTCTTCTAAGCGATGCTCAACCGAAAGCTCGCTGCTTTCTAAAATTTTTGATACTTGAGGTTTTAGGGTTTCAAGAGCCATTTTTCTCGTATTTTAGGGCGGTCTAAACCGTTGTAAAATTGATTCAATTAATTCGCAAATATAAGTCGGTAATCTTATTTATCCTTACATTTTTAGGAGTGTATGTGGTGCTGAGTATGATTTATGGTTTTTACCTGCGTACAGCGGCTTCAGAAACATATTATCCCGAGTACATAACGCATCAGGTGGCGGTTCAGAGCGAGTGGTTGGTTAACTTTTTGGGATATGATGCTACAATAGAACCTCATCCCGATGAAGCATCGATGAAGCTGAGTGTAGAAAATGTATTTGTTTCCCGCATCGTTGAAGGTTGCAATGCAATTAGCGTCATCATTTTGTTTATAGCTTTTGTGGTTGCCTTTTTTCAGGGCTGGCGCGCTACTCTGTTGTTTGTGTTGGGCGGAAGTCTGTTGATTTATTTGATCAATATTGTTCGTATCGCCATTTTAAGTATAGGTTTCTATAAATATCCAGAGCATAAAATGATCTTGCATGATATCGTCTTTCCCGGAATTATTTATGGTTTAGTGATCGTTCTTTGGTTGCTTTGGGTTCGAAATTTTAAAAAGCAACGGCTTTGAAAAAGATCCTATCTGCAATCCTTGTTTTGTTGTTGGTACTTGGTTTGGTGAGTGTGCGCTACTGGGAAGCTGCATTGTTTTACGATCCGTTACTGGTGTTTTTTGAGGGAGCATATTTAAACGCTACACGTTTGCCGAAGCTTGATTTTTTCAGTTTACTGCTGAATATTTCTTTGCGTTATTGGCTCAATTCGGCATTGTCTATCCTCACGTTAGTTGTGCTTTTTCCCAGAAAAGGAATCTTTAAAATCAGCTTACTTTTATACGTTGCACTATTCGTATTGCTTATCATAGGATTTAGTGTGATCGTGATGACATACGATCAACACCTGAGTATGTTGTTGTTTTATGTACGGCGCTTTTTAATTCAGCCTATATTTTTACTGGTTTTGGTGCCTGCTTTTTACTATCACCATGTTCTGAGCAAAGCTTAGGTTGTATATTTACCCTGTAATTTGTCAAATTGATTTAAAATGAAAAAAATAGTTTTAAGCGCTCTAGTATTGGCCTTCTTGGCTTGTGGTGAGCAAAAATCAAAACAAGAAACGGTAACGGTTAATCAGGAAGCTACAGAGCAAACTAAAGCAGAATACCCTTCAGCAGCACGTGAAGCTGAATTTGAGAATGCTGAAATCGCTCAAATTTATGATGACTACAATTTACTGAAAACAGCACTGGTGAATACCAATCCGCAAAAAGCACAGGCTGCTGCCAGTACCTTACACGAATCGATGCAGGCTAGTGAATTGGAACTTGGTTTTACCGAAGCGGTGCAGAAGATCTCAAGTGAAGAAGATGTAAATGTTCAACGTGAATACTTTGAAGCGGTGACGGCCGGAGTAAAGGCTTTAGTTGAAGAGTATATAACTTCAGGAACCTTATATTATCAATATTGTCCAATGGCCTTTGAAGGTAAAGGTGCCTATTGGATTTCTAATGAGAAAGAGGTTTTTAACCCGTATTTTGGTGATGTTATGCTACACTGTGGAACCGTAGATGCTGAAATTAACTAAGAAAAAAGTAGAGTTATAAAAAAATCCCTTCGGAATACTCTGAAGGGATTTTTGCTTTATAAGGTTTGCCTGTTCGGCATGTACTTACATCATACCTGGCATACCGCCGCCCATTCCGCCTGGCATTGCAGCACCGCCGCCGCCATTCTCTTCAGGAATATCGGTTAATGCACATTCGGTAGTTAAGATCATTCCAGAAACTGATGCTGCATTTTCTAATGCTACACGCGTTACTTTCTTAGGATCAATGATACCTTCAGCAAGCATATTTACATAACGATCTGTTTTAGCGTCGTATCCGTAATCTTCATCGCCTTCAATTACTTTAGCGATTACTACAGATCCTTCACCACCAGCGTTTGCAACAATCGTGCGTAATGGAGATTCGATTGCTTTTGCTACGATTTTTACACCGGTAGCTTCATCAGCATTTAGAGATTCTAAGCTTTCTAAAACGCGCTTAGCACGTACTAAAGCTACACCACCACCAGCTACGATACCTTCTTCTACAGCTGCACGTGTTGCGTGAAGTGCATCGTCTACGCGGTCTTTCTTTTCTTTCATTTCAACTTCAGAAGCAGCACCAACATAAAGTACAGCTACACCACCTGCTAATTTAGCAAGACGCTCTTGAAGTTTTTCTTTATCATAGTCGCTGGTTGTAGTTTCAATTTGCGCTTTGATTTGATTTACGCGCGCTTTGATATCATCGCTGCTACCAGAACCATTTACGATTGTAGTGTTGTCTTTATCGATAGTTACATTCTCTGCAGTACCTAACATATCGATAGTTGCGTTATCTAATGAGAAGCCACGCTCTTCGCTGATTACAGTACCGCCAGTTAAGATCGCAATATCTTCTAGCATCGCTTTACGACGATCGCCAAAACCAGGAGCTTTTACCGCTGCGATTTTAAGCGCGCCTCTTAGTTTGTTTACTACTAAAGTAGCTAGTGCTTCACCGTCTACATCTTCTGCGATGATCAACAAAGGCTTACCAGATTGAGCAACTGGCTCAAGAACTGGTAATAAATCTTTCATTGAAGAAATTTTCTTGTCGAATAACAAGATGTATGGATTCTCCAATTCTGTTTGCATTTTCTCGCTATCTGTAACGAAGTATGGAGATAAATATCCGCGGTCAAACTGCATACCTTCAACAACGTCAACGTAAGTTTCGGTACCTTTTGCTTCTTCAACAGTGATCACGCCTTCTTTACCAACTTTACCAAATGCTTCAGCGATAAGTTCGCCAATTACATCATCGTTGTTAGCTGAGATTGCTGCAACTTGTTTAATTTTTTCTGAAGAGCTTCCTACTTCTTTAGTTTGCTTTTCAAGATCTTTTGTGATCGCTTCAACTGCTTTGTCAATCCCGCGTTTTAAATCCATTGGGTTTGCGCCTGCAGCAACGTTTTTAAGACCTTCCTGTACTATTGCCTGAGCAAGTACAGTTGCAGTGGTAGTACCGTCACCGGCAAGATCATTGGTTTTAGAAGCAACTTCTTTTACCATTTGAGCTCCCATATTTTCAAGAGCATCTTGCAATTCGATCTCTTTTGCTACCGAAACACCATCTTTAGTTACTTGTGGTCCACCAAAAGATTTGCTAATGATCACATTACGACCTTTAGGTCCTAGCGTTACTTTTACTGCGTTTGCGAGCGCGTCTACACCGCGCTTGATGCCATCTCTTGCAGAGATGTCAAAGGTTATATCTTTTGCCATTTTTTGAGTTTTTAAATTTTCGCGGCTGCGAAAAATAGCGTGTTGTTATTAAAGTTAAATAGAAGAATTATAAGATTGTGCCTAAAATATCCTCAACTTTCAATATGAGATATTCAATGCCATCCTGATTATACGGAGTGCCAGAGAATTTGCCATAAACTACCATATCTCCTTCTTTAAAAGAAGCTTGATCTTCTTTAGCATCCCCAACAGCAACAACTTTACCTTGTTGAGGTTTTTCTTTTGCTGTGTCAGGAATATAGAGTCCTGAAGCTGTCTTGGTTTCAGCGGCCTTAGGCTCAATTAAAACCATTCCCTGGTTGGGTTTAAAATTTACTCCCATTTTTAATATAAATTTTTAGTTAACAATTTTCTTAGTTGTGCTGCTGTATAGTCAGAAATTATGCCATCAAAATTTCACTGACAAAACGGCAAAAAAAAGACCGCTATATTGCGGTCTTTTTAAATTGTATATGTCTAAACTGTCATTTAGTTTGTAGTGCTGTCTGCAGCCGGAGCCATATCAGCCGGTGCTGCATCTTGAACAGGCATAATGTTTTCTACATCTTCACCGTCAATCAATTTAGATTCGGTGTTTGCAGAGCGTCCGCCAAAAATAGTCACATTAGAGATCAAAATTAGGATCAATAATGCAGTAGCTAAGCCCCAAGTACTTTTGTCTAAGAAATCGCCGGTCTTTTTAACACCACCAATTTGCTGAGAACCGCCTCCTCCAAAAGAAGAAGAAAGACCACCACCTTTTGGGTTTTGAACCATAATTACAACAATAAGTAAGAAGGCTACAATTACGATTAAAACTAAAAATATAAAAAACATAGTTTTGACTTTATAATATGCGGTTTGAAGCTATGGCTTTTGCCGCTAAGTTGTTTATTTATTTTCTTGCAATTTTTCTATTGCCCGAATTTGGTCTGCAAAGAAACCACTTTTTTCCGGATATTTCAAACTTAAAATTCTATAAGCTTGTTTGGCTTTTGAAAAGTTTTTTTGCTCTACATAAACACGAGCCAAAGTCTCCGTCATTAGGCTATCACTGGGTTGAAAGCGATCTTCTAAATTGGGCTTTTTGAAATTGCTGTCAGGAGTGCTCACTTTTATCTTAGGATTACTCTCAATAAATTTATCGATGAGCTCTAATCTGCGAGCGCGTTCGGGATCCTGATCTACCTCAATAGAAGGGATCGTAGTTTCTAATTCTAGAGGCGTTTCAGAAGCTGTTTCTTCAATTATAGTATTTTCTGAAGACGCCTCGGTTTTATCAGAAGCAGAAGCTGAAATTGTTTCTTTCACTTCTTTTGAACGATCGATTTTATTAAAAGCCGTTAGCTTGAGCCATTCGCTAAAGGAATGCGTTTCCGCTTTATTGAAATCTAGCGGTTTGCCTAGTTGGAGCTGTTCTTCAGGTTGTGTTTCTTCAGATGCTTCTTTGCGAACGAAAAACTCCGGGTCTAAAACGCGATTGGCCTTTTGTAATTCTTCGGCTTCCATTTCAGAAGAAACATCTACAAACTCGTGCACCGGCATATTGTGCAAGTGATCTTCCTGAGCTTTTATCTGGGCGCTTATCGCGGTCTGATTGAAAATTTCAGAAGTGATAAAATCAAAAAGGACGGTGCGATCTTGAGTGTGTGCTGCTGTTTTTTTGAGATAAGTGTTGTACAGAAAACTATCTTCATTCTTTAAGCCTTTGAGATGCAAAGCGCGCGCAGCCTGAAAAAACGGAAACTCCTCAACAACAGTTTTGAGTTGCGTTGTTTCCTCTGAAGTTACTTTGTCAGGGTGTTCTAAAAGATATGTGAGCGTTTCTGTATTCATGTCCTCGATATGCGAGAATTAAGTGTACTCTTAAGATTACCAGTTTGCCAGTGATTCTTGAAAAATATCTTGCGTGATACGTTCAAATATTTCTTCAATAGCTCCGTCAAGTACTGCGCCTACCGGTTGTGCGGTACCGGGAATATCTACAAAAAACGAAAAGCGTTTCTCAAAATCCTGACTTCCGTCCTCGACAGATTTATTGGTGAATCTACAAAGAATTACAATGGTCAATCGGGTTTGCGCTGCGACATTGTCTGAAGTTGCCGTTTGTGGGGCAAAATAGTAATCAATGATCTCACCTTCATAAATAAGATCTGCGCTCTCTGCTGTAGTCGCCAGGTTTAAGCTGGTCTGGTTTTGTACAAGATCTGAAAGTGCAAAAGAGAAATCACGATCGATACCCGGCTCTACTATAGGAGCGTTGTTTTGAAAATAACGCACATAATAGGTTTCGGCATTTCCGATGTCTGCACCGGTAAAGGAATACCTAAACCCGCAACTGTTAAAGCATAGCAGGCTTAAAAAAAGAAATGCGACTTGTAGTTTTTTCATAAAAGTAGAACTTCGTTATGGTGCTATAACGCGCGAGGTTGCGAATTCGTTTATAGATCGTATTGTTTGATTTTGCGATACAGCGTACGCTCGCTGATCCCGAGTTCTTTTGCCGCAGCTTTGCGTTTGCCGTTATGGCGCTCCAAAGATTTTTCGATCAATTCGAGTTCTTTTTCTTGAAGTGAAAGGGTTTCTTCTTCCTCTACATCTTCAGCAAAGTGATATTTGTCTTTCATTGGCGCACTTACCACCGATTCTTCAGGAAGCTGAAGCACTTCGGTAATATCTTCGGCGCTTTCATAAGCATCGGTGTCGTCCTCGCTATAAATCTTCTTGATCAAGGATTTGTTCTCTTCTTGAACGGTGGCGTTGTTTCCGTTCTCCATCAATTCAAGTGTAAGTTTTTTAAGATCGTTCAAATCGCTTTTCATATCAAAAAGCACTTTGTAAAGAATCTCGCGCTCACTGCTAAAATCGCTTTCGCTCTTTTTGTTTTGTCCTACAACAGCAGGAAGGTTAGCGCCTGTGTCTGGTAAATAAGCTCTTAATTTTTCTGCGGAAATGCTTCTGTTTTGTTCCAATACTGAAATTTGCTCGGCAACATTGCGCAACTGTCTTATATTTCCCGACCAGCGATACTTCAATAAATTTTGAACGGCATCTTCTTCTAACCGAATCGTTGGCATCTTGTATTTTGTAGCAAAATCTGAAGCGAACTTTCTAAATAGAAGATGAATATCGTTTTTGCGATCGCGCAACGGAGGCAGGTTAATTTCTACTGTGCTCAAGCGATAATAAAGGTCTTCTCTAAAGCGCTCATTTTTTATCGCTTCAAACATCTTTACGTTGGTGGCCGCAACGATGCGTACATCTGTCTTTTGGGTTTTAGACGAACCTACTTTTAGAAACTCGCCGTTTTCTAAAACACGTAATAGACGTACTTGTGTAGGTAAAGGCAATTCACCTACTTCATCTAAAAAAATAGTTCCACCGTCTGCTTCTTCAAAATAACCACTACGCGTAGATGTTGCGCCGGTAAAAGCACCCTTCTCGTGACCAAAAAGTTCACTATCGATCGTTCCTTCAGGAATAGCAC